>Ga0307375_10002018_pt1 | contig 21278 bp, 17 predicted proteins | sample TR1MG_FD_202531 | JGI IMG/M metagenome (GOLD analysis project Ga0307375, IMG submission 202531) | Soil microbial communities from Risofladan, Vaasa, Finland - TR-1 | ecosystem: Environmental > Terrestrial > Soil > Coastal area > Acid sulfate soil | place: Finland: Risofladan, Vaasa | collected...
GTTACTCAAACGTCGCGCCAAGCTGACTTCCTTGCGTGCGGCACTCGGCATGTCGCTCAAGGGGGTAGATGGGTTTTGCGCCGATCTCAAGGCGCTTAAAAAACGCTTCGATCAAGTCATTGCGCGTATCGACCAACGAGTCAAGGTACTGATCGAGGCAAGCCCTGATCGCAAAGAACATGTCACGCACTTGCAGACGATATATGGCGTTGGCTCGGTTGTCAGCGCTACACTGGTTAACACCTTGGAGCGCGTACCTTTGAAGAGCGCAGATTCCTTCGTCGCATTCACCGGCCTGGATCCCCGGCCAGATGACTCAGGACGACATCAAGGCAAACGGCGTCTGTCCAAACGCGGTCCATCCGAACTGCGGCGATTACTCTATCTGGCAGCCTTATCCGCCATCAAAACCAAGACCTGGCGGCCAATCTATGAGCATTATCGGGGAAAGGGATTATCCAGTACTGCGGCTATTGTTATTGTGGCTCGGCGCATCGCTCGGACCGCTTGGTCGATGTACACCTACAAAACCGAATTCGATCCTGGACGCCTCTTGAAAAGCTTGACTTGAACCATAGAATCTTCTTTGAACATTGAACGGCTGTTCCCAACACAAACCATTATAGAAAACCGGACTCTTGCAAGTCTGCTTTGCGTCCGGAAACACTCATAGAAATGAGTGAAAATCAATCAGCTAACCCGTCCCTCATCGACCCCAGGCAGCCGGTCGACTTCCCGGAAGCGGATGCTTGGCTTATCACATCAGCAGACCTCTCCCCCTGCATGAGTTCAAAATATTTATGCAGGAATATTCAACTTCAATAGGCAACATTCAATACTACGAGGCACTTACAGTCCAATCTCGTGTTGCTTAAACTCTGGTATTCTTTCATTGTAAATGTCTGTCTCGTAGTCGAGATTACAGATTCACTTTTGTCGAGGTATAGGTCAAAATTGTGTGAGCCCCCCGGCAGAACCGGCGGTTTACCTCAATGAACTACTTTAATCGGGGTGAAGTAACCTATGGATCTTCTTCATTATGGATAAATTGGACACGTCAGAATTATTTGCTCAATACCCCCGTATTGCCGTAAAGATAAATGCGTTGTGGACCCAAAGAATGCAGGGATCTGTTGATGTCACTGTTGAACGAACGAAGTTTCCAACGGGGCCCCTGTACATCCACAACGGCAGGAACTTCAGCAGGAAGGTAAGCCCGGCCGACGAAACTGCGCTGGTAGCCGGCCGATTCGATCACTTAGTCGTGCCAACCACAAAACGCACGCATTCGCAGATCGCACCCCCCACTGGTTACTTGCAGCAGGTCAGACTGGGATAGGGTCCCGAATTCAACAGGCGCAAGCCGGACAAGCCGGTGTCCACTAGCACGCGGCCTGTCGCCTGACCGGCTTCCGTTGCCAGTTTCGGGGCACGGATTACAGGTGTTAATTTCAAGGGAATCATTGCCCGGCTTTGCCTGTACGTTCCAGATTCGACTGTCGTACAGAATTTATAGCGCGCATATTCCATCCGCGCCCGCGCTTGATCGCAGAATTGTTCGAAAATTATATCAAGTCTGCGGCATGCGATTTATCGGATACCGACTCACTTCACCCCTATGCAAATCCCGAGCCGCAGCTTCTCCGCGGTATATGCTGCTCATGGCATATGACACTGTCTATGGCAATTATCAGTCCTGCGACGTATGGGAAATTGCATATTTTAAGTTTTTCTTAAGCCTTGTCCCCCTATCCTGTCGTCGCTGAGTAAGCGCTTATGACTTTGATACAGAACGGGATGAGAACCGGCTCGGTGGAGGACGTGTTCAAATTCCCGCTTTCGCGAAATCGGCACGATCGGCGTTTACTCTCAATGCCAGTTGCAATGACACTTCCAAGTACTTGGGAGCCGGCCCGGCAAACGGGCAGATTATGTATATGCGGGCGGATTCAAAACGGATAAAGCCTATGGGCGCAACAAGACGTACTGATTTAAATTTTTATTCCAAAACCGGAGCGACCTTGCATGAATGACATCGCAGTAAACACCAGGTGTATGGCAGTGTGCCATCTTATCGCCGGTTTGGTTTACCTGGGCCTGGCCGGGTGCGCGAGTTATGCCCCGCAATCTTTGCCCACGCACATAAATCTGCCGCCCTCCGTCTCCGTAATTCCGGTCGAACCGGCGCAACTGCCTTTTCGCAGACTGAGATCCCACCTTTTCAACCCGGCCGACGGTCTGGACATCGACGAGGTCGCCATGCTGGCAGTGGCAAACAATCCGCAGCTGAGGCAAGCGCGCGATGGTCTGGGCATTGCGCGGGCCCAATCGTTTGCCGCCGGGCTGCTGCCCGATCCGCAACTGGGCATCACGTCGGACCATCCGACCAACGGCACAGCGGCCAATACCAACGGCTTCAACCTCAACCTCAACTACGATGTCAGCGCGCTGCTGCTGCGTTCATCCCGGGTCGGATCGGCAAGCGCAGCAGAACAGCAGATCAACCTCGATTTGCTATGGCAGGAATGGCAGGTGGTCAGCCAGGCGCGCCTGCTGTTCACCCGTCTGACTGCACAACAACATTTGTTGTCACAGTTGCAGGACGCGCGCGGATTGTTGGCCGAAAGCTACCAGCGCAGCCGACAAGCCCTGGCGCAAGGAAATGTCACGAGCGATTTCGCCAGCGCCGATCTTGCCGCCCTGCAGAATATCGATCGCCAGATCAATGATCTGGAACGCAATCGCCTGCAGAATCATGCCAGTCTGTGCAACTTGCTGGGGATTGCGCCCGGCGCGACGCTCGATCTGGTCGGGGAACCATCACCCTCTGCAATCGACACCGCCGCTGTGCGTGCCAGCCTGGAACAGCGCCTCGACCAACGACCCGATATGCGGGCACTGCAGGCCGGCTACCACTCCCAGGAGGAAAAATTCCGCGGGGCTGTTCTGGCCCAGTTTCCGGCGTTGAATGTCGGTATCACTCGTGCCCGCGATACCAGCGGGCTTTATACCCGCGGCTTAGGCGTGAGCCTGAGCCTGCCGATTTTTAATGCCAACCGCGGCAATATCGCGATTGAAAAAGCCACCCGCAAAAAACTTTTTGATGAATATCAGGACCGGCTCAACAGCGCTTACGGTGAAATCGACACTGCGCTTGCGAATCTGTCCCTGCTGCAGGAGCAGTTGCAGCGCACCCGACAAGGCGTCGCCGAGTTCAGCAGCGTGGCCCGGAACGCCGAGTCGGCATACCGCGCCGGCAATCTGACCGCCCCGGACTATGTGCGGCTGAAAACCGCACTGCTGGACAAACAAACCGAGTCCATCAATTTGCAGGAAGCACTGATGGAACAACAAATCGCGCTGGAAACCCTGCTGGGTCCGGATTTGCCAAAACGGAACGGGAGCAAAAAATGAACAAGTCATTTATAACTATAGCGTTGCCAGCCATACTGTTGACGACAAGCTTCGCCTACGGCGCGAATTCGCCAAGCGTCCAGGTCAACACGGTCGCGATGAAACAGCAACAGATGACCAGCACCGTCTCGGGCTACGGCAGTGTGTCGCCCGATACGCGCAGCCTGGAAACCATCAGCCTGCCACGGCCGGGCCGGATCGTCAGGCTGCTGGTCAGTCCCGGACAGCCGGTGAAAAAGGGCTCTGTCCTGCTTCAGTTCGGCACCGGTGCCGATGCCGCGATGAATTACCAGCAGGCGCGCCAGGCGGTTGATTTCGCGATGAGTGAAGCAAAGCGCATCGGACAACTGGTCGCCCAGCAACTGGCCACCCAATCACAGCTCGCTGCCGCGAACAAAGCGCTGGCGGATGCCGAATCCGCCTTGCACGCCCAGGAAAGAATCGGTGCGGGCCGTGCCCTGGAACAGGTCACCGCCCCTTTCAACGGCATCGTGATGTCGGTCCAGGCTGCGCAGGGTGATCGGCTGGTCGCAGGCGCGCCGTTGCTGCAACTGGCAAGGTCCGGCGGGCAGCGTGTGCTGCTCGGTGTTGAGCCGGATGATGCAAGTGCCGTCCGCCCCGGCATGGCGGTCAGTGTCGCCCCGGTATTCAGCAGTGAATCCAAAGTGCCCGGTCGGGTCGCGCAGGTTTTCGGCATGATCAACCCGCAAACCCAGTTGGTGGACGTGCTGGTGAATGTCTCCGCTGGGGGGCTGATGCCCGGCACACGGGTGCACGCGGAAATCGAGGTAACCAGGCAGATCGCATGGGTCGTGCCACGCTCGGCGGTATTAAAGGACGCCAACGGTGCCTTTATTTTTCAGGTGGCACAGGGCAAGGCGCGCCGGATCAATGTGCAAATAGGTTTGGAGCACAACGGGCTGATCGCCGTACAGGGTGCCTTCGACACTGCACAAGCGGTGGTGAGCCTGGGCAACTATGAACTGCGCGATGGCATGTCAGTACGCGAGGTCGGACAATGAACTTCACGCAATGGCTGCAGGGGCACCGCCGCTCGATTCTGTTCCTGCTGGCGCTGCTGGCGCTGGGCGGCACCCTGGCCGCTTTCAAACTGCCGGTGACGCTGTTCCCCAAGGTCGATTTCCCCCGGGTCAAGGTATTCCTGGATGCTGGAGATCGTCCAGCCGATCTGATGATGCTGACGGTGACCCAGCCGGTGGAAGAGGCGGTGCGCCGGGTGCCCGGCCTGCGCGATGTGCGATCCACAACCAGCCGCGGCTCGGCGGAAGTGTCGGTAAGCTTCGACTGGGGAACCGACATGGGGCTCGCCACTTCGCAGATCAACCAGGCCATCGCGCAAGTCATGCCGAATCTTCCTCCCGGCACGCAATTCACCACCGAACGCATGGACCCCACGGTGTTCCCGATTCTGGCGTACAGCCTGACGTCGAAGAGCCAGTCGCAAACCGCGCTGTACGATCTGGCGCGCTATCAATTGCGGCCGTTGCTGTCGAGTGTCAACGGCGTGGCGCGCATCGAAGTGACCGGCGGCGCGAAGGAGGAATATCAGGTCACCGTCGACCCCGCGCGTCTGCTCGCTTACGGCCTCACCCTGTCCGATGTTGCCCAGTCGCTGTCCGCCGCCAACGTGGTCACCGCGGTGGGACGGCTGGAGGATCATTACAAACTGTATCTGGCCATTTCCGATACGCGCCTGCACAACGTCAAGCAGATCGGTGCAACCGTGATCAAGACCGGCAGCAACGGCATCGTGCGGATTGAAGACGTCGCTAAGGTCAGCGACGGGGTGGTGCCGCAATGGATCAAGGTCAATGCCGACGGCCATCCGGCGGTACTGTTGAATATCTATCAGCAGCCCGGCAGCAACAGTGTGCAAATCGCGCGCGACGTGCATGCCCGGCTCGCAGCGTACCAAGCGCAATTGCCTCCCGGCGTGAAGTTGGCCAACTGGTACGACCAGAGCGTGCTGGTTCTGGACTCTGCCGCAAGCGTGCGCGATGCGATCATGATAGGCACAGGACTGGCAGTGCTGGTGTTGTTTGCGTTCCTGCGCAACATCAAGATCACCCTGATCGCCGCCCTGGTCGTGCCGGCGGTACTGGCTTCGACCGTGGTGATGTTCTTTGCGCTCGGCATGAGCTTCAACATCATGACGCTGGGCGGCATGGCGGCGGCGGTGGGATTGATCATCGACGATGCGATCGTGATGATCGAGCACATCGTGCGGCGCCTGCGCGGCACGCACGGCGATCACCATGGCCGCGTGTTGGCGGCCGCGATGGAATTCGTCCGCCCGCTGGCCGGATCCTCGGCATCCACCGTCATTATTTTCCTGCCGCTGGCCTTTCTCACCGGCGTGACCGGCGCCTTCTTCAAGGCATTGTCGCTGACCATGGCCTCGGGATTGATCATTTCCTTCTTTATCACCTGGCTGGCCGTGCCGTTGCTGGCAGACCATTTCCTGAATGAAAAGGATGCAAACCAGGAAGAAGGCGGACGCATCACCGACTGGATGCATCGCCGCTACGACACGCTGATGCAGCGCCTGCTGGCGCGCCCGGTGCTGGTCCTGCTGTTCGTACTACCCCTGCTGGGGATCGGTCTGCTGTCATTCAACCATGTCGGCTCCGGTTTCATGCCGTCCATGGACGAGGGCGGCTTCATTCTCGATTACCGCGCCGCGCCCGGCACCTCGCTGACCGAAACCGACCGTCTGCTGCAACAGGTCGAGGTCATCATCAAGGCCAATCCCTATGTGGACACCTATTCGCGCCGCACCGGCACACAGCTGGGCGGCGGTCTCACCGAAGCCAACGAGGGCGATTTTTTCGTGCGCCTGAAATCCGGCAAACGGCCGCCGATCGACGAAGTGATGAACGACATTCGCGGCAAGGTCGAGCATCAAGTGCCGGGGCTGGACATCGAGTTCGCGCAATTGATGGAGGACCTCATCGGCGACCTCACCTCGGTACCGCAGCCGATCGAAATCAAGCTGTTTTCCGATAACGCCGACGAACTCGACGCGACCGCGCACAAGGTCCAGGCGCTGATCAACAAGGTACCCGGCGTAGTGGATACCCGCGATGGCATCAACCCGGCCGGCGATGCGCTGGAAATCCACATCGATCGCGTCAAGGCCGCGCTGGAAGGCATGAACCCGGACAGCATCACGCAGATACTCGGCGGCTACCTGTCCGGGATCGTCACGACGCAGTTGCAGCAGGGACCCAAGCTGGTCGGCGTGCGCGTCTGGATACCGCAGGATCAGCGCGCCATCGTGCCGGACGTGGGCAAGCTGCTGATCCGCGCGCCCGACGGACATGTATTCCCGTTAAAGCGGGTGGCGCAGATCGTCCCGGTCAGCGGGCAGCCCCAGATCACGCGCGAGAATCTCAAACGCATGGTGGCCGTGACCGGCCGTATCAGCGGGCGTTCGATGGGCTCGGTGATTGTCGACATCCGCAAGGTGATGGCCACACCCGGACTGCTGCCCAAGGGGATGTACTACGATCTGGGCGGGCTGTACAAACAGCAACAGATCGCCTTCAAGGGCCTGATGGCGGTGTTCGCCGCCGCCGTCGGGCTGGTGTTCCTGCTGCTGCTGTTCCTGTATGAAAGTTTCCGCGTGGCACTGTCCATCCTGGCCATGCCGCTGCTGGCGGTGTCGGGTGTATTTGCAGGATTATGGCTGGCCGGTATCGAACTCAACATCTCGGCGATGATGGGCATGACCATGATTATCGGCATCGTCACCGAGGTCGCGATTTTTTATTTTTCCGAATACAACGACCTGATCAGGGAGCAGCCGTTTCATGCTGCGCTGATCGGCGCCGGCAAGAACCGCATGCGGCCCATCGCGATGACAACTTTCGCCGCCATCCTCACCCTGCTGCCGCTCGCCTTCGCCATCGGGCAGGGTTCGGCCATGCAGCAACCGCTGGCGGTGGCGATCATCGCCGGCCTGGTGGTGCAATTGCCGCTGGTACTGCTGGTTATGCCGGTGCTGTTCAGTATTCTTGCCAGAAAGGATCACTCGATTCAAAATTCTTGAAAGGCTTATCCGGTCCGGCACTTTCATTCGCCAGGATGCCGTCAATTTTTCTGTGTTATCTAATCCGGACAGGCAAAATGTGGCCAGAAGCGGAGGATCAAAAATTCTCCGGATAACCTTCACCATGCAATATCCAGTTCAGGCGTTTTCTATTCGTGCAGGTCCTTGAGGCGCGATGTCGGGAAGATAAATCCTATGATTGCTTGGTTGCTATTGGAGAACCCCCCAATGCAACAAACAACCGCACGCAATCCAGGAAGCGTTGATGCCGTGCTTGAACAATATCCAGCTGTGCCCTTGCCAAGGCATGCTGCGCGTTTTGCACCGGCAAAAGACCGACAGAGCCGGCTCGATAGCTCGAACGCATCAGCTCCAGCGAAATGCTTGCATCGTCCAACGCATTATTGCGAATAGCAACCTCTTCATCGTCATGTGCAAGTGACGTAAGCGCATCGGCTACCTGCTTGAATGCAACAATGATTGTCTGTTGATATTGAGCGAGCGATGCCTGATAAGCATGTTCTGCCTCGCGTTTCTCGGCAATCAATTTCCCCCCATCAAAAATGGGCGCTGTTAATTCGGAGGCAATCGACCAGGCATTACCTGCTGCGCTGAATATACCGGCAGGCGTCAATGCTTCCTGCATCATGTTTGCAGTGAGCGTAAGTTGCGGGTATTGATCTGCCGTGGCCACGCCGATGGCAGCGCTCGCTGCATGCAAGTTGGCTTCCGCTGCCAGAATGTCCGGTCTTCCTTTTACCAAATCAGATGGAAAACTTACAGGGATTTTATCCGGTAACATGAGGCTGTTAAATTCAATATTTGGCGGCGTCCAATCGGCGGGGGCTTTTCCAAGGTAAATGGAAAGTGCATGGCGGCTGACGCTTAAACGCTGTTCCAGCGGCGGCAGTATCGCCTGATCAATATTAAGCTGGATTTTCATGCCCAAAACATCCACCCTGGTGGAGGCACCCGCAGCATACGATTCCTGAACAAGCGCAAGTGTTTTCCGGTCTTCTGCGATCATACTTTTGACTGCCGCAATTTCCGCATTTGCCGAAGCGATCTCCAATGCAGCCGAGGCGGTATCGCCGGTAAGCGCTATATATATGGCGTCAATCTCATGCACCTGGTAATTTTCCAGGGCCTGCTGCCGCTCAATTGCACGCCGCCCGCCACCAAACAAGTCGGGCGACCAGCTGATTGAGGGGCCCACCTGATAATAACTGAATGGCGGAATGTTGAAGTTACTGGGCCCGAACAGGGCGACGCCATATTTTTGACGTCCTGCTGTTGCGCCCAACGAGATTTGCGGGGAAAGACTTCCGCTTTCAGCTTTAACAGCTTCTGCAGCTTGAGCAAGTGTTTCCTTGGCAGAGGTTAAGTCGTAGTTGTTTTTTACAGCTTGATGGATAAGGCTATCCAATGCGCCTGACGCAAACAGAGTCCACCAATCAGTTTCAATCTGCTTGCCCAGGACGATGCGCTGATTCAAAGGCACTACTTCATCCCTGGAGGTAAAAGCAGTCCCTTCCGTGGGAGCTGGAGTTTTAAAATTCGGGCCAGCGCTGCAAGCCGAGAGCGACACCAAAATCACCAAAACAATGTGCGGCGTTTTTATGCTCATTCCATCACCGCCATTTCACTTGGACCTTTCGACTGAACCGGGGGGCGCAACAATATCAGCAGGGGAATAACTGCAATTGTCAGCACCATCATTAGCTTGAAATCATTAAGATATGCAACCATCGCCGCCTGATTTGTGATCATATGGTTCAAGGTGGCGATACCCGCAGGACTATGGGGATCAATATGCCTGGCCAAGTAGGCCGGATTGTTGAGGTTATACGGAGTGACATGCTCTGCAAGCGTCGCATGCATAATCTGGGTATTCCGGGTCAAAAGCGTTTCGACGACAGAGATGCCGATGGCGCTCCCCAGGTTGCGCTGCAGATTGAAGAATGCCGTTCCCTCATTGCGGAGTGATGCAGGTAGTGTGCCGAATGCAAAAGTGGAGAGTGGCACATAAACCAGGCCGATTCCAAATCCTTGAATAAAGCCGGAAATGACAACGAGGTTCTCGCTCATTAACAAATCAAAATTCGTCATTTGCCATAGCGAGAACGCGGTCAAGCTCAAGCCTGCAGCCATGATTACCCGCGCTTCGATCCTGCCAATCAGCTTGCCGACCACCATCATGCTGATCATCGTGCCAGCGCCCCGTGGGGCCGTAACAAGTCCGCTGAACATGACCGGGTAAGCCATTTCATTCTGCAGCATAGGCGGAATAAGCGCCAGCGTGGCAAACAGCACAACACCGATCAGGAAGATGAATATATTGGCAGTGACAAAGTTCCGGTCGGCAAACAGAGCGGGGCTCAGGAACGGCTGCCGATGCGTGAACGAATGGACGATGAAATAATAGAAAGCCAGGCACGCCACCATGGCTTCCATGATGATCTCGCCGGAATTGAACCAGTCCTTGATTTCACCGCGGTCGAGGAACAATTGCAATGCGCCAATGCACAGGCTTAAGGTGGCAAAGCCAAAGAAATCGAAGCGGCTGAACAGCTTTTTTGTTTCCGGCATCGAGGCTGACAGGCCCAGGAATGCGATGATTCCAATCGGCACATTGATAAAGAAAACCCAGCGCCAGCTGTAATCCTGGGTAAGCCATCCTCCGAGTACCGGCCCCAGAACAGGACCCAGTGTTACCCCAACCCCCCAAATGGCCATGGCCTTGCCATGTTTTTCCGGCGGATTGATATCGAACAGAACTGCCTGTGAAAGGGGCACGAGCGCCGCACCGGATATTCCCTGCAAGAGACGGAACAGCACAATTTCCGGCAAGCTTGTCGAGATGCCGCATAACGCCGAGGTCAGGGTGAAGCCGACGATCGATATCAGAAAAACTTTTTTGCGTCCGAATCGCCCGGCCAGCCAGCCGGTCAGTGGAATCATGATGGCAGCCGCAATGATGTACGAGGTCAGTACCCAACCCATTTGGTCCTGGGTGGCCGAAAGTGTTCCCTGCATCTTGGGCAGTGCCACGTTGGCAATCGTAGAGTCCAAAGATTGCATAATGGTTGCCGCCATGATGGAAAAGGTGATCAGCGGGCGGTTCAACAGGCCTCTGGAACCATCCAAATGCGGCGGATGAGGGACTGCGGCCCCTTCCCCGGCCTCTTCGATTACCTCCTCAAGCGGAGTGTGCGGTGACGAATGTTCTGTCATTGCCAGATACTTTTTATACGGCTGTAATGGGTATCGATGTTCACGATTGCGCTCAGCCCGGAAGGCAAAGGCGATTTTGGGTCGGGATCATCAATATTGATGCGTACCGGAAGTCGTTGCACAACCTTGACCCAGTTGCCGGTCGCGTTTTCGGGTGGCAACAAGGAAAAGCTTGACCCGGTTCCGGAGCTGAAACTTTCTACGCTGCCATGAAACGTTCGGTCTGGATATGCATCAATTTCGATAGTGGCTTTTTGCCCGGGAACCATATGGGCGAGCTCGGTTTCCTTGAAGTTTGCCTCGACCCAGACAATTTTTCTGGATATCAGTGAAAACAACGGGACAGCCGCATTTATGTAATCACCGGGCCGCAAATGGTCTACCTTGGAAACGACACCGTCCATCGGTGCCTTTATGACGGTATATGACAGATTTAACCGAGCCCGGTCCAGCATCGCTTGTGCTTCTTGCACTGCGGGATGGTCATCGATGTTGATAGACAAGTTATTACCCAACAACGAGAGTACATTCCCTTGTTCTTGCCTGGCGGCACTCAATTTCTGTGTGGCATCGGAAAGTGTATGCCGCGCCAGTTCCAGTTGTGCTTGTGATGCAATTCCCTTGGAGGCCAGAAATTTTTCGCGTTCAAACTCTTTTTTTTGATATAGCAGCGTTGCTTTTGCTGCAAGTTCATTCGCCTGGCGTTGCTTATAGGTAGCTTTTAGGGCTGCAATCTGCAACTTGGCATTCGCCAGCTTGGCCTTTGCATCCTCTATAGCAATTTTGTAGTAGCGGTCGTCAAGTTCAAAAAGAGGATCGCCCTGGTGTACTTGCTGGTTTTCCCTGACCAGAATTTTGGTAATCCGCCCGGCGATATTTGAACTGATGTCTACCTGCGCTGCTTGAACATAAGCATCATCAGTGGAAACAATTCGTCCGCCGGTCAAATAGAAAACTGTCGCGATTGCTACAAATACAATCCCTCCCCCAATAAACAAGTATTGGCGAAGCCGGTTCTGATTCAGGCTTTGATCCGTCATATGGCATTCCGCGTCAAGTTCGATTTGAAGGACGGGATTGTAGGAGACCTGCATTGCCTTGATAATATGCAATAATGTGCATACATTATTCACTTTGAACGAATAATGGTGGAGACACACACATATGCTGACCCTTAACAGCGGCAATACTTTTCTTCAGCATGATTAAATGGGAATGAAGAATGCGTGGCGCTGAATTTGCCCAGTTGAGTGCCTTTATAGAGATAGTCGAGCAGGGCAACTTTTCCCGTGCCGCGATTTATCTTGGATTGGCTCCTTCCACGCTTAGCCAGACTATACGTTCTTTGGAAGAGCGGCTTGGCGTGCGTTTGCTCAATAGAACCACGCGCAGCGTATCGCTTACCGAGGCGGGAGAGCACCTTCTTGCGCGTATTCGCCCCGTGTTTGAAGATCTGAACTCGGCTGTCGAATCGATCAATGATTTTCGTGATGCGCCGATGGGAACCTTGCGTCTTAGCGTTTCTTCTATTCCGGCCCAGATGATTATTGCGCCGATGCTGAAGGATTTTTTGATGGCCTATCCTTCCATTAACCTGGACATCGATGTAGGTAACGTCAATATAGATATTGTTAAAGGTCGATTTGACGCGGGAATTCGTTACGGCAGGCTCATTGCCCAGGACATGATTATGGTTAAGGCCAGTGTTCCCTCACGCATGATCGCTGTTGCGTCTCCGGAATATCTTGCGAAACACCCTATGCCCGAAATCCCTCAGGATTTGCAAAACCATGCTTGTATTCGATTCAGGCGTGGTAACCAGCAACTATTGGCATGGGAATTTGAGAAGAACAAGAAAAAAATCGAGGTTGGGGTAAACGGCCCATTAATCGTCAATGATGTCGATCTAATGATAAAGGCGTTGCGCGATGGAATCGGGATCGGGTATATGGCGGAAGCATACATGAGTCAGGACATCGCTCAAGGCGGGCTGATCCCCATGCTTACTGACTGGTCTCCGACATATGATAGCTGGTACTTATATTATGCCAGCCGCCAGCATATATCGGCCCCGCTTAAGGCTTTTATTCGATTTCTCCGCGACCATATGCAAAATAATTAACTTTGGCCCGGGCCAAATTATTTCCACACTGTTATCCAAAGCGCAAAAAATAAACTGGCCAGCAACCGTTAAGTCTGCCTTAAGTGTTGGCGTCGTATCCTGCTTCACATGGCAAACATTGTTGCCAGTGTGAACTTAAAGGAGATTCAAATGTATAAGATATTAGCCGCAATAATTGCAACCAGTGCCATTGCCTTTTCTATTCCTGCCCAGGCCTATACCGGGCATGAACTTGCAAAAAATGCCAAGGTAACTATCCGGGAAGCACGCGCCATTGCGCTCAAGGCTCATCCGGGAAAAATTACCGATGAGGAACTGGAAAAGGAGAATGGCGGAAGCGGTTTGCGCTATTCCTTCGATATCAGGCACGCCCATGCCAAAACCCAGGAAGTCGGGGTGGATGCAATGAGCGGCAAGGTATTGGAGAACGATGCTGAAGGAAAAAATCCGGACTGAGGATTTGGCGTTACGCTGTAATCGGATGCAACAGGCATTCCCGCGAGGGAATGCCTGTTGCGTGCGGGTCATCCCGATTGCAGTGCCGGCGTCAGCTTGACCAGGTGGCAGGTCGATTCGAAGTTGGCAAGAATGCCTCTGATATATAAACCCTGGACCCGGGCAAAAAAATGACACCCCGCTTTTATTTAATAATCGTGCTCATGCTGTCCGGTTGCGCGACTTATCACCCGCAACCTGTCTCGCCGGCCGCATTGATGAATGATTTTGAAGCTCGCTCGCTGGACAATCCGGAACTGCACCGATACATTGCCGCGCACTGCGGCAATCCCGGCGCCTGCGCGTCCGGCATCTGGAATTTAAACACGCTTACGCTGGCCGCTTTTTATTTCAGCCCGACGCTGGATGTCGCGCGGGCAAAACAGGGCACCCGTGTTGCTGCCATTCAAACTGCGGGACAGTATCCCAATCCCGCTTTGCAGCTACCGCTCGGCTATACCAGCAATGCCATACCGGGCCAATCGCCCTACACCTACGGCCTGGGTCTGGATATTCCGATTGAAACCGCCGGCAAGCGCGGCTACCGGATGGCGCAGGCACGGCAACTCTCAAATGCGGCACGTTTCAATATCGGGACTGTAGCCTGGCAAGTACGCAGTCGCTTGCGCGGCCATATGCTCAATATCTATGCCGCAAGCCGCAGGTCGCAGTTGCTTGAGCAACAAATTGTCACTCAACGACAGATCGCCGCAATGTTGGACAAGCGACTGGCCGTGGGCGAGGCATCCGCACCTGAAGACAGCCAGGCACATATTGCGCTCGCCCGGAATCAGCTCGATCTGGTGCACACGCGACAACAGGCGCAGGACGAACGCGCGCAAATCGCAACGACGATAGGTGTGCCGGTGGCTGCGCTGGCACATATAAAAATGGATTTTGGTACATTCGAGCGCGTCTATCCCGCGATCCCGGATGATGAAGCCTGCCGTCAGGCAGTGCTCAACCGTGCCGATGTACTGGCCGCCTTGTCGGAATACGAAGCCAGCCAGGCGGCACTGCAACTGGAAATTTCCCGGCAGTATCCCGACATTCATATCGGCCCCGGCTATACCTTCGATGCCGGGGCGCACAAATTCCTGCTGCCGGTTTCCGGTATCACGCTGCCGCTGTTCAACCAGAATCAGGGGCAGATTGCCGAAGCCAGCGCACGCCGCAAGGAAATGGCCGCACGCGTCAATGCCGTGCAGGCGCAAGCCATCAATGACACCGATCGAGCCGTACAAAATTACCGCACCGCATTGGCCGGCTTGCACCTTGCTGAAGCACTGCTGTCGGCCCAACGGCTTCAAGCGCAGGACCTGCAAAAGACCTATCGGGTCGGCGCAACGGACAGGCTGACGCTGGCCTTGGGGCAACACGTTTTGTATATGCAGGAACTTGCTGATCAGGATGCACTGGTGCGGGTGCAGCAGGATATTGGCCAACTGGAAGATGCCCTGCAACGACCGCTGTCGGCGACCGGCTTCCCCGCTATTCCGAATACAGGAGATTTAAAGTGACTTCGCGGATCAATATCAAATACCTCATGCTGGCAATCATCCTGATCGTACTGGCCGCGATTGCAGGCTGGTTGCTCGGTTCAGGGAAGTCAATCCCGCCAGCGCAGCAAGCCGCACCGCAGCCCGCAGCCACGGCACCCGTTGCGGGTGTGAACGGTGTCACCGTGGTAACGATGGACACCGCTACCCAGATACAGAACGGCATCCGCGCGGATTCGCTGACCAGCTCGGAAAACCGGACAGGAATCACCGCTTATGGCACGGTGCTGGATTTGCAGCCGCTGATCGATTTGCGCACCCGTTACGCAGCCGGGCTGGCCGATGCGGATACGGCCGGCGCTGCGCTGGCAGCAGCCCAGCAGGAGTACCGGCGCAGCCTGGCCCTTTATCAGGACAACCAGAATGTTTCCCTGAAATCGTATCAGGCGGCGCAAGCGGCTTATCGCTCAGATCAGGCCAGGACGCAGGCGACTGCACTCAAGCTGCAAAATATCCAGGCAGCGATGCGGCAACAGTTCGGTGCAACGCTAACGCGCTGGGCACTCGATTCCCGTTCACCGGAATTTGACCGGCTATTGAACCGGCAGGAGGTCTTGCTGCGCATTACCGTGCCGCTCGATGAGGGCGGCACAGCACCGGCCCGGATCAAAATTGACGCGAACGACAAGCGACGCTTGCCGGCACAACTGGTTTCGCCATCGCCGCAAAGCGACCCCGTTATTCAGGGCAGCGCCTTTATTTATCGCGCTGCGGCACCGCTGGCGAGCGGCACCCTGGTCGCCGCATACCTGCCGACAGCCAAAAAAGGCACACCCGGCATGGTTATTCCCGCCGATGCCATCGTCTGGTATGGCGGTCAACCATGGGCTTATGTGCAAATCAATGCCACGCAGTTTGCCCGCTACCCGGTCGCCGAGCAATCTCCGATGCAGGGTGGCTTTTTTGTAACCCGTGGTTTCAAGGCTGATCAGCATGTCGTCGTCAGCGGCGCGCAACTGCTGCTTTCCGAAGAGTTGAAACCGCCACCCGGCGGCTCGGGCTGCAAGGATCCGGAATGCGACGACTGATGAACGCACAACACTACACCGGGATTCAGGCATGTTGACCGCCATCGTGCGTTTTGCCATCCGCTGGCGCGGCGTGGTGATCAGCCTGGCGTGCCTGCTGGCAGGCTATGGCATCTTTACGCTTTACCAGTCGCGGCTGGATGTGTTCCCCGAATTCGTTCCGGCGCAGGCGATCATCCAGACCGAAGCGCCCGGTCTTACCAGCAAGCAGGTCGAGACCCTGGTTACCCAGCCGATCGAAAACGCGCTGGGCGGTACAGTCGGGTTGAAAACCCTGCGTTCAAAATCGTTGCAGGGCCTGTCCATGGTCACCATCACGTTTCGCGACGGCATGGATGTTTACCGGGCACGTCAGCTGGCCGCAGAGCGGCTGAGCGAGGTAGCCGGAAATCTGCCGCGCGGCGTCAGGCCGCCGGCACTCTTGCCGCTCACCTCATCGACCAGTGTGGCGATGGTGATCGGATTAACCTCCGACGCCCGCACCTCCATGCAGTTGCACGATCTCGCACAGTGGACCCTGCGGCCCAGACTGCTGGGCCTGCCCGGTGTCGCCGACGTGGTGGTGTTCGGTGGCGATGTGCCGCAATTCCAGATTCAGGTCAACCCGCAGAAACTGGTGCGTTACGGCTTGTCGTTGCAGGATGTGCTGCATGCCGCCCGCCGTGCGACAGGTGTGCGCGGTGCCGGTTTTCTGGAAAATGCCAACCAGCGCATCGTGATCAATACCGTAGGACAAACACAGACCACCGCACAGCTGGCTCAAGTGGTGGTGAAGTATGACCATGGCATCGGCATTCATCTGGGCGATATCGCCCGGGTGGTCATGGCACCTGCACCCGCAGTCGGCGCCGCATCCATCGGGGACAAGCCGGGCATCATGTTGATCGTCGAAAGCCAGTACCGTGCGGATCCGCTGTCCGTCACGCATGCGGTGGACCGGGCGCTGGCGGGATTAAAGCCGGTATTGGCCGGCAACCAGGTGGTGCTGCACCCGGATATTTTTCGCCCCGCAAACTTCATCATGGCTGCCATCGGCCATTTGCGCACGGCGCTGTTGCTGGGCGGGATATTGGTTGTTGTCGTGCTGTTTTTATTTCTGCTCGATGTCAGGACGGCTTTTATTTCGGCCACGGCCATTCCCCTGTCGCTGCTGGCGGCGGTGATCAGCCTGCACTATTTCGGCATCAGCCTGAATACCATGACCCTCGGCGGTTTGGCGATCGCACTCGGCGAGGTGGTGGATGATGCCATTATCGATGTGGAAAACATTCTCCGCCGCCTGCGTGAAAATCATGCGCTGGCAAAACCCCTGTCCGCTATGCGAGTGGTATTGAAGGCCTCGATAGAAGTGCGCAGCGCGGTGGTGTTCGCGACCATTATTGTCGCGCTGGTATTCCTGCCGGTGCTGACCCTTTCCGGCGTTGCCGGAAAATTGTTTGCCCCCATGGGTATCGCGTATATCCTGGCGATACTTGCATCGCTGCTGGTTGCCCTGACCGTGACGCCGGCATTGGCTTATGTGCTGCTGGCCAACCGGCCGCTGCCAACAACGGAACCGCGTCTGGTCCGGGGATTAAAGGCGCGCTATGACAGGCTATTGTCAAGCGTCGAACACCGTTCGAAACTGATCATTGCTATCATCGCCGTGTTGTGCATTGCGGCACTGGCGACCCTGCCGTTTCTGAACAGCAGCTTTATTCCGGAAATGCGCGAGGGACATTACATTGTCCATATGGCAGCGGCGCCCGGCACCTCCCTGGCGGAATCGATGCGCATCGGCCGCAGGATCACGCTGGCCTTGAGCAAGATTCCGGGCGTGCGCATGGTTGCCCAGCGGGCCGGGCGAGCCGCCGAGGTGGTTGACCCGACGGATGTCAACACCAGCGAATTCGAGGTCGACCTGGACACCCTGTCGGGGAAACAACAGGCGCGGGTCCTGGCCGACATCCAGCGCACCCTGGCACTCTTTCCGGGCCTGGCGACTTCCGCCAATACCTTCCTAACCGAGCGTATCGACGAAACCATTTCCGGCTTTACGGCGCCGGTCGTCGTCAACATCTTCGGCAACAACCTGGATGTCCTCGATGCCAAGGCGCAGGAAATTGCGCGGATATTGAAAACCATTCCGGGCGCCGTCGGGGTAAGCGTAATGGCTCCGCCGGGCACACCGCAACTGGACATCCGGTTACGCCAGGATCAGCTGACACGCTTCGGCTTTGATCCGGTGGATGTGCTGGACACAATACAGGCCGCGTACAAGGGCGTAGATGTCGCACAGGTTTACACGGGCAGCCAGGTCCACGATGTTACCGTGTCCCTGAATCCCGCAAGCCGCCAGAGTCCGGCCCAGGTGGGGCTGCTGTCGATGCGCAATCCGCAAGGCGTGATCGTGCCGCTCAAGCAGCTCGCCGACATCTATCAATCGACCGGACGTTTCCAGATCCAGCATACCGGCGGGCAACGTTTGCAAACCGTCACCTCCGGCGTGCGCGGACGGGCCATCAGCGCTTTTGTCGCGGAGGCACAGGCACGCATCAAACGGGACGTGGTTTTCCCCGGCGGAACCTATGCGGTGTTCGCCGGAGAGGCTCAGGCTACGGCAAAATCGCAGCATGATTTGCTGGTTAACTCGGCTTTGGCGGGTGTCGGCATCGTGCTGCTGCTGTTCATGGCCTTGCGCAGTACGCGCGCATTGCTGCTGGTGCTGGTGAATCTGCCTTTTGCGCTGGTCGGCGGCATGATGATGGTTCTGATCACGGGTGGCGATCTGATGCTGGGTTCCCTGATCGGTTTCGTCACATTGTTCGGCATTACCCTGCGCAATTCAATCATGCTCATTTCCCATTTCCAGCATCTGGTCACCCGGGAAGGCATGGCATGGAACTCGGCCGCCGCAAAGCGCGGTGCATCCGAGCGACTGGTGCCGATCATCATGACTGCCCTGGTCACCGGTCTCGGCCTGTTGCCGCTGGCACTATACAGCGGCGCGCCCGGCAACGAGATCGAGGGACCGATGGCGCTGGTCATACTCGGCGGTTTGATCACCTCGACGATTCTGAATCTGCTGGTGCTGCCAACATTGGCCTTGCGCTTCGGGCGCTTTGAGAAGAATACTGACCATCCGCTCACCATGGGCAGTTCAGCCCAACCGTTAAACCATGAATAGTCTGCTTGCCACGGCCCACCCCTTCATCATCCAATATGGTTATGGCGCCCTGTTCGGCGTGCTGTTCGCGGAGTCATTTGGATTGCCGTTGCCCGGCGAGGCGTTCCTGGTCACCGCGTCGTTTCTCGCCACCCAGGGGCAGCTCAACATCTGGCTGGTGGGTCTGACGGCATGGACAGCGGCAGTGCTCGGCGACAATGTGGGTTATGCAATCGGTCATTTCGGCGGGCGCAGGCTCATAATCCACCATGGCGCGCGTGTCGGCATCAGCGCCGAACGGTTGAACAAGACAGAACGTTTCTTTGCGCATTACGGTCCCGAAATCGTCATCGTTGCGCGCTTTATTCCGGTACTTCGGCAACTCAACGGCATCGTTGCGGGCAGCGCCGGTATGGGTTGGAAACGCTTTGCCAGCTACAACGCGCTGGGCGGACTGCTTTGGGTCGGCGCATGGAGTTCCGGGGTGTACTACTTCGGCAGTCAGATTGAAACATGGTTGACGCGGGTTGATACGACAGCCATCTGGCTGGCTGGTGCACTGGTGCTGAGCCTGCTCGTCGCTGCCGTGTATTGGGCGATTTCGAAACGGATGCGTACCCGCCGCTAAAACAAAAACTGCCACAGCGCCGCTTCTTGTTGCAGGCGGCACGATCATCAATCCCGTCGCGCTGACCTGCATGTCACGAGGTACCCAAGCAGGGTCGATAACAATTGTCATTACGAATAACTGTGTGGAAATGGAATATCCGCTGCACTCTCTGAAGCAGCCGTTCAATCTGAACACATTATTGACATTGACTGATTCTTACCGGCCCGAAAGCAGTCGCTGGGCGGTCTTTCCCGGGAATTCTTTACTTTATTTTCTGGATTTCATTTTCTAATTCTTCTGCCACATCGGCATAGCACTTTTCTTCATCGCCGAATCTACTGCCTCAGCGTTGCCTGCAGCGTGATCTCCGGAACGCTGGCAAGTGCCTTAGACAACGGGCAATCGCGCTTCGCCGCGGCCGCGATCTCCTGAAACTTCGCCTCGTCGATGCCGGGCACCGTGGCCTGCAGCATCAGCGCAATGCGGTCGATTACGAAGTCTTCGCCCTGCTTGGAAAGGCGCACGCTGGCCTTGGTGTCGACGTCGGTGGTTGACAGTCCGGCCTTATCGCAGGCAAACGAAAATGCCATCGTGAAACACGCGGCGTGGGCGGCACCCAGGAGTTCCTCGGGATTGGTGCCGCGCCGGTCGTCCTCGAAACGGCTCGCAAAACCGTAGGGGTAGTGCTTCAGCGCCCCGGTCTCGGTACTTATCTTGCCCTGACCCTGCTTGCCTTGGCCTTCCCAGTGAACGATGGCGGTTTTTTCGGTCATGATGTTGCTCCTGTTTCGGTATGGGTTGAGGGTGTGACGAATTGCTCGGCTTTGGTGCAAAATTTCAGATACACCAGACTGAGCTAGCTCTATGAGATTCAGTTGGAATGGCGAAGCCATCTGAAGAGCGTGACGGAATTGTTTAAGGCAATCCCTTACTTCATCTTCTTGATTTTTTCTTCTACTTCTTTTGCCCCCTTTGCATAGAGCTTTTCATCATCGGGGGAAAGCTCGTGGAGCAATCTCAGAAACTCTCCCGCGTGTACAAGTTCCTCGTCCGCAATTTCCTTGAGCACTTTCACGGCGAGCTTGTTGTTGGTTGACTCGGCAAGCTGCAGGTACAACTGCGTCGCTTCGTACTCTGCCGCCACCATGAAACGAATTGCTCTGACGAGCTCCTCATGCGTAAGCTTCCTGTCGTTTGCCAACCCTGAAAATGGCGATCCGAACTCTGGCATGTTTATTCTCCTTTGTTGCTTCTATTCGGACTCCCGCCCCACGGCCTCGAGTTAAGCCGCTCGGCGAAAATGGGCAACGCTACTTCACCTGTGCGAGCTTCGAGTCGGTCAGCATCTTAAGCAAGGCGACAATTTCCTCCGCTTCCGCCGGTGTCAAACCGGGGTTGCCCACCTTGCTGGTTACGTTGACCGGGTACTCGGGTACGGGCCAGTCGGGTACGTCAGGTGGTGTAGAAGTGGTCGATCTCATCCGGGCTCTTGAAGTCGCGTTGTGCAAGACAGTTGCTCGCATTTTCCTTCCGCAACTTCAAATTGATCATCGGCACGCTTTTCCAATACAGTACTGTTGCTCAGTACAGGTTCAAGCT
>Ga0307375_10002019_pt1 | contig 21273 bp, 17 predicted proteins | sample TR1MG_FD_202531 | JGI IMG/M metagenome (GOLD analysis project Ga0307375, IMG submission 202531) | Soil microbial communities from Risofladan, Vaasa, Finland - TR-1 | ecosystem: Environmental > Terrestrial > Soil > Coastal area > Acid sulfate soil | place: Finland: Risofladan, Vaasa | collected...
GCGCGCTTCCTTCAACTGATAGTCGGCCATGCCCCAGTTGCCGCCCTTGGCTGCGTAATACATCGCGCTGACACGGCGGCTGTATTCGATCATGATCGTTCCGAGGCCCGGTTGAACATCGGAAAGGGTCTTGATCTGCTGTTCGGGGGTGCCTTTGTTCCAATCGGGGGGAGCGGCATAGCTAACCCCGGCGAACGTCAACAAGCAACCCGCGACAAACATCGTTTTTTTCATCGTCAACATTGTTATAACTCCTATGAACTAAGTAGCTAGTGGTAGCAGCCTGCCGGCAGGATTGCCGGCGCAGCCGCCGGGGATATTGCAATTTCGCCAACTGGATATTCGCCAGAGCGGCGGCATAATCGATTCCGGTTTCCTATATCTATGCCCTCCTTCATCCTGGGTGCGGGTAGTTAATCGCCGTTTGGACGGTCCGCACGATTTCCTGCGCCAAGGTTTCCTAACGTTGCGACATCGACCAGCGCGTCGGCCTGGGCGCCATGCCGGTCTTTTGTTCGCCCTTCCCGTCCCCGCCAAAGGCCCACCAAAGGCCAAGATAGGCGACCGCGTGGCTCTCCCCCCCGACACTATGACCGGCCGAGAACAGCAGGTTGAAATCCGGCGTGAATTTATAAAATCCGCCGACATTCACTATGGTCGTGCCCTGACCATCGACTGTGTCCTTGCTGCGGCCAAACACTTCGCCGCCCAGGGTCCACTTCTCTCCGAGGTCTTTCTGCAGCAGCCAGCCGGCAAACGGGTAGTTCTTTTGGCCGTCGGCATGATTGATTACGTAACCGGCGCCGCCGTAGGTGGTCCACTCGCCCCAGCTCTTCTGTATCCACACCGGCAAGCGCCACCAGGTCTTGCCATTACCCAATCCCTTGTTCGAATCACCCGTCGCAAGTTCCGCCATGGGGAAAATGCCGATCTGCGGCATGGTGTCCGTTTCCTGGACGAAACGGTATTTGACGCCCACTTCGACGTCGCCGATGCCGGATTCCGAGGCTGCGTCATTCGGCGCGCTTTTGACGAAAGGAACGACGATGTGCAACTGCATGTCGGGGAGCACGCCATAGTTGTATTCAAACGCAGGCAAAGTGGTATCTCTTCCATCCTTCGTCTTGTCCGTCGTCGAAAAGATGTAGAACTCGCTGTGTTTGTAATCGACCGGCGCCGGGTCGTCCGTCATGAACGGCGGCCCTGCCAGGGCTGGCGTTGACATCAGAATCAAGGCCGAGGCGATCAAGGCGGATGAGCTTGGTCTGAATCTATTGGCTTGCATGGTCGGTGAATCCTTTGTATAACGATGGCCAGTGTCGTTCTGGCCGAAAGTCGGCAATGGGCATTGCCCATGGGGACGCAGTATCAAAACGGTTTAGAACTTGGCTTGATCTTAAAACACAAGCCGTTTCGGTCTGGTTTCATCTTCATTACGTTTACGTAATCTAACGGTAATCCAGCCGATCGGCGCAGCAGGCTGGAACGGGAATAAGCTTTCGCAAGAGCAATTGGCCAATGAAAATCCTGATCGTCGAAGACGAACCGAAAACCGGCGCCTACCTCAAACTTGGACTCACCCAGGCGGGATTCACCGTTCACGTGGCCAAGGACGGGTGGGATGGTTTGCATCTGGCCCTTACCGAGCCGTACGACCTGGTGGTGCTCGATGTGATGCTGCCCGGACTGGACGGCTGGGAGGTGATGCGCAGACTTCGACTCGAAAACAAAACCGTGCCTGTCCTGTTTCTAACGGCCCGCGACGAGGTCGATGATCGCGTAAAGGGACTGGAACTGGGGGCCGACGATTATCTGGCCAAACCCTTCGCGTTTCCGGAATTGCTGGCGCGGATTCGAACCCGCATGCGCCGCGGTCAGGCTGTGCCGGCGCTCGACAAATTGTCGGTCGCCGATCTGGAAATGGACCTCGTACGCCGGCGGGTTATGCGCGCAGGAAAAAAAATCGATTTAACCACGAAAGAATTTGCCCTCCTCGAATTGCTGGTGCGTCGCGCCGGCGAGGTCCTGCCGCGCATGCTGATCGCTTCGCAGGTATGGGACATGAATTTCCAAAGCGAGACGAATGCCATAGACGTTGCGGTGCGCCGCCTGCGGGCCAAGGTCGACGATGGTTTTGAGGTCAAGCTGATCCAGACCGTGCGCGGGATCGGCTATGTACTGGAAGGCCCGAACGCATGAAGCGCCCGATCTCGCTCACCGCCAGAATGACTCTGCTGTTTGCACTTTCGGCAGCCGGCGTGTTGATGATGGCCGGAGCCATGTTCGAGCATGCGCTGAACAAGCGTTTGCTGAAGCGCGACAAGGAAGAACTTTCAGGGAAGATGGAGCTGGTCAGAGACATCGTCCTCGGCGCGCACAAATTCAAGGACGTTTCTGCTTTGCCGGCACGCCTGAACGATGTCGTTTTCGGGCACCCGGGAATGGTTATCGCGGTGCGAACAGAGAAAGGTGCGGTGCTGTTCTCTGCGGGAAACGAGCAGGTGGCGAAACGGCTTCAGGACGAACTGACACCTGCCGCCTCGCAGCCGGTGACGAAGAAGTACGGCGAGCATTTCTACCGGCTCATTTCAAGCCGGGTGATGCGCACCGTGCGCGGAGGTGGCCCGGTCGAGGTGATGATCGCGCTGGACATTACCGAGGATCAGGATTTCGTAATGGAGGTGCAGGAATATATTTGGTTCGGCATGGTGTCGGTCGCTTTGATACTCGGGTGTTTGGGGTGGATCGTCGTGCGTCATGGTCTTGCGCCGCTGCGGCAGGTATCGGCCAGCGTAGCGGCGATTTCCACTCGGCAACTCGACAAACCGCTTGAGCAAGAAGGCGTGCCGAAGGAACTTCTGGAGCTCGTTACGGCCTTCAACGCCATGCTTGTGCGTTTGCGCGAGTCTTTTCGCCACCTGGCGGACTTTTCGTCGGATATTGCCCATGAGCTGCGCACGCCCATCCACAACCTGCTGATACAGACGCAAGTGACCTTGAGCGGTCAGGATGACATCGACACCTACCGCGCCGTTCTCCAGTCCAACGAGGAGGAATATCAGCGAGTCTCAAGGATGATTTCGGACATGCTGTTTCTTGCCAAGGCCGACAACAAGCAGGCTTCGCTGAGAAAGGAACAGGTGGAGCTGCAAACGGAGGTGGCGAGCCTGTTCGACTTCTACGAGGCGCTGGCCAGCGAACTGGGAATCGAGCTTCGGCAAACCGGGTCGGCGAAGATTTTCGCCGACCGCTCGATGATGCAGAGGGCATTATCCAACCTGCTCTCCAACGCGATCCGCTTTACCCCCCGCGGCATGGCGATCAAGGTGAGCATAAACTCCGAAAACGGCTGGGCGAATCTTGCCATAAGCAATCCCGGGCCCGATATTCCCGCGGATCAGAGGGAACGCATATTCGAGCGCCTGTACCGGATCGACCCGTCAAGACGAGAAGGACACACCGACAACGTGGGGCTGGGTCTGGCTATTACCAAGTCCATCGTGGAAATGCACGGCGGTCAGATCAGCGTTGCCTCGCAGGATGGGCAGGTCACCTTCTTTCTCAAAATTCCCCTCGCAGCATAATCGCCTCGCTAGCGGTGACCGCGTCAGTCCGCTACGCCGCAGTTGCCTCAACATCCAGGGCGATCTGCCCCGCCTGCCGCCCTCCTGATATACCGGGCCGGTGGATCAAAGCGGACACGTACCACGATTATTTTCCCGCAATATGTTTTTTGTTAATTCGAGAATGTGGCCCAAATATTCGGATTCGCAAGCGAACCGCCATAAAACAACGGCACATTGAATGCCAGTCCGCGAAAATGAGCGTGCAAATAGAAATTCAAATCAATCTACTCAATCTGGATCGATCGATATAAATACCCTCTAGTCCTGTTCAGTCATCCCCTTTCGCTGTATGCCATAGCGCTTCATCTTCTCCCACAGGTTCTTGCGACTGATGCCCAGCGCTTCGGCGGCGCGCGTGGCGTGGCCGTTATGGATGTTGAGTACTCGCACAATGTATTGCCTTTCGTAGTCGGCCATGTATTCCGCCAAGGTTTCGTCGGTCGGCGCCAGTTTGGTCGGCATTTTGTCGAACATCAGTTCCGGCGGCAAATGGCGGCTGGCGCTCAGCACGCAGGCGCGCTCGATCGCGTGCTTCAGTTCGCGCACGTTGCCCGGCCAGGGATAGTCAAGCATGATGCGCTTCAGCTTTCTCGACAGGGTCCGCATCGCTCCGCGTCGTTGCGCCGCCTCGGCTTCGAGAAAGCGTCGCGTCAACCAGAGGACGTCCTCCTTGCGTTCGCGCAGCGGCGGCACGTGCAGGTGTACCACGTCGATCCGGTAATAGAGATCCTCGCGGAAATCGCCACTGTCCACCATCTGTTTGAGGTCGCGGTGCGTAGCGCAAACCAGCCGCAGACTGACCGGTATCGGTATTTCACCGCCGACAGGGACGATGCGCCTGTCCTGGATGGCACGCAACAAGCGTATCTGCATGGCTTGCGGCATGTCGCCTATTTCGTCGAGAAACAGTGTGCCCCCCGCGGCCTGCTCGAACACGCCCTTGTGCGCGTGCGTAGCGCCGGTGAAGGCCCCCTTCTCATAGCCGAACAGTTCCGCCTCGAGCAGACCGGGGGTGAAACCGCCACAATTTACCGCGACGAAGGGCCGGTTTGCCGCTTTGGCGCCGCGGCGATGCAATTCGCTGGCGACCATTTCCTTTCCTACCCCGGATTCGCCGGTGATCAACACGTTGCTGCTGGAGTTTTTTATGCGTTCGATCAAGCCTTCAAGCGTTCGCATGGCTGGTGATATGCCCAGGCAGGGCTCGGAATCGGGTAGCACCGCCGCCGCCACCAGGTCATCGATCGTTTTCAGGAGCGACTCGATGTCGAAGGGCTTCTTGATGTAGTCGGCGGCGCCCAGTTTAAGCAGGCGCACAGCTTGGTCGATTTCGCCGTAGCCTGTGATGAACAGGAAGGGTGGCAGCGGGACGGCTTCGTCGAGCAGGGTCGTGTAAACCTGTTCGCCCGACATGTCCGGCAGACGGATGTCGCTGATCACCAAGTCGAAGTGACGGCGAGGCAGGGCGAGTAGCGCTTCGCGTCCGGTTCGGAACCAAGTGCAGTCGTAGTCCTCGAGTTCAAAGCGCTCGACCAGCGCCTCGCCGACGATTTCATCGTCTTCAATCAGGCACAGGCACAACTTGGCGGATACGGTCACGGCGATACTCCTAGCGAGCGGCAATGGGCAGGGTCACTCCGAATCGGGTGCGGCTGGTACCTGCGACCGTTGTGCTGTCGACGGCGATGTTGCCGCCTAGTTGATTGACGATCTGGTAGCAGACCCAGAGTCCGAGTCCGCGACCGGTTTCACCGACGTTAGTGAAAGGTTCAAACAAGTGCTCGACCTGCGCCTTGCTCAGGCTGCGGCCGCCATTGACTACCTCGAACAGGAAGGTAGGCCCGGTCACCGCGACGACAGCTTCAACGCCACCGTCCTCCCCTGCGGCCTGGATGGCGTTGAGAATCAGGTTGATCATGACTTGCCGCACCAGAGTGGAAGGCAAGGGCGCGGGCTCGGCCAGCTCCGTCCTCCATGCGACGGTAACGCGCAGTTTGCGGGCTTGCGGCGCGATCAAGGTTTTCACGTCTTCGATATCCTGCGGTGCGAAGTCGCGGCTGTTCACCTTGGTCTCGACCAGGAGCGCGGTGACCGTCTCGGTGATCTGGGTAAGGCCGCGTTCGAGCAGCGTCAGCGTCTTGTTGGTGCGTGCGTCCGGTGCGCCGTGACGGCGCAATGTGTTGATGGAGGTGAGCATGCCCAGCAATGGATTGTTGATTTCGTGCGCAACGCCCGCGGCGAGTCGGCCGATGGCGACCAACCTTTCCGAGTGGATAATCCCCCTCTCGATCAGCGCCTTTTCGCGCAACTGCTGCAGTGTCTGGTTATAAGCCCGGAACAAGCGACCCAGTTCGTCTTCGTAATCGTAGATTTTTGTAGGCAACTCGTCGGGAAGCTCGTGGCTAAGTTGTTCCATGCGCTCCGTCAGGCGCAGCAGAGGCGTCGCCGTGCGGTGCCCCCAGTACCAGTTGAGCGGCACCAGAACGGCGAGCGCCAGCAGAGCCACCCAGCCCGCCTGCTCGACACTCGCCTCGATGCGCGGCCAAAGGAGTTTTTTGGAATACACCTGCACCAGCGTCCCCAGGCGTGTCTGAACGTCGACGATGGGTGTGGCGACGTACAGATAATCGGAGGCTTCCGGCTCGATTACCCTGGTCGCCTTGCCCATTTTGGCGATGCTTGCCGCGACCTGGCCGTACTCGACCGAGCGCCGGGCGAAATCGGCGAGCATGGGCAAGCTGTGCGGACGTGTGGAGACGTATACCTGGCGCCGAGCATCAAGCACCAGCAAGGTATCGGCCTGCATGGTGTTGTCCGGGGTGGCATCATGCAAAGGCGCGTCGATGATTTCGTAGGCTTGCCACACTTGATCCTGGCGCAACGCCGGGGCCAACATCCTGGCCAGGATCTGGCCCTGGCTTGTGGCATTGCGCAACAGGTCGTGCTTGATGTTGTCGTAGGCCCGGGGGAACTGGGCGCCGGAGATGATGACTGCCGTAGCGACGATCAAAAAGGCTCCCCACAGGGGAATCTTGTAGCGATAGCTCAGGTTGAAGAAGCTGCGTAACGGTCGCATTTATGCCTGCTATTCTTCGCCGAATGCGCGCATCATCCGGGCGACCAGCTCGTAGTTCCTGGCATCGCCGACAACGAAGCCGTCGAGATTGAGACGCTTGAGCAAAACCTTTCCCGCAGCGTCATCGGCCATGGTCAACAGCATTTCTTGCATGGACAGGAAGCTCTCCTTGGGCACGGCATGGTGCGCGACAAAGGGCGGGAAGCCAAACTCCGGTGACTGGCTCACGATCCGGGTGCGGCGGGTAATATCCGGCCTGTCCCTATCGAGGGAATCCCAGACGAAACTGTCCACGGAACCGCCATCGGCGAGGCCGACGGCCACCGCTTCGACTAGATTAATGTGGGAATAGGTGAAGAAGGTACGCCTGAAGAAATGGGTAGGGTCTTCGCCCATCTGGCGCAACTGATAGCGCGGTTCCAGGTAGCCGGTATTTGAATAAGGATCGGCGTAAGCGAAAATCTTGTTCCTAAGATCGAGCAGGCTGGTGACGTGGGTCATCCTGGCAGGGACGATCAGGTAGGCGCGGTAGAAAGGGCGGCTGTTGAACAAGGGCACGGCGAGCAAGCGCACCTGCTTGTGTAGATAGACGAAGGGGTAGTCGCATATCCAGGCGAAGTCGAGCTTCTGCAAGCGCAGCAAATCCATGATCTCGCGGTAGCTGTTTCGCTGCACGAACTCGACCGATTGCTGCAGTTTAGCTCCCATGTAAGCGCGCCAATCTGCCAGAAAACCGTGCTGGTCGTCCACAAAGACAGGCGTCAAGCCAACGCGCACGGCGCGGGTGGGCACCGAGGCAAGGGCTGCAGGTGCGAGCGCAGGAGCGAGAGCGAAACTGGCGCAAGCACTCAAGAACAATCGGCGTGTCGGCATGGCGAATTCTCCTGAAACGTTACCAATCGGTGCCTCTTTAATCAATACTTCGATACCGCTCGCGGCCAAGTGCTACCTGATGGTAGCAGTTATGGGCATGCGCTCTGCCGTCGTTACTGAATGGTAGCGATTTTTTCCATTTCTCGCGCTCAAGGATCGTTCGGCGCATTAATCGTGCCTGCCTTTCTTCGTTTAATCCGAAGGTTGCCGGAATTGGCCCGCCTCTTGCAGTAGCTTCCACAAACTTACGTTCTGTATGGAGGTGGATATGGGGTCGAGCAGCATCTCGCCACTGAAATCCGGTAGCCGCTGGTTGCGGCCAAGCATTGCCGGTTGCGTTGTCGAAATCATGGACGATCTCACCGTGGATAAGTCGATTTGCGTTAGGGGCTTCTTTTGAAGTTCTTGAAGAGATTGGCTGGCGGCGGTTTGCTATTGCTGCTGTAGTTGGTTTTACCAAACACCCAATTGGCAGAGGACAACGATGAAGAAGCCCATCCCACTTTCAGAAGAAAAACCTGGAGTCCATAACCGGCGGCAGTTTTTTCAGCGCTTGGCGGGTGGCTTGGTGGTGGGTGCCGGGGCGATCGGAGCTGCAGCTGCCCACGCAGACGAGGCAGGTGCTCGGCTCGGCACCCCTGGCCCTGAAGCGGGCGAGGATTACTACGAGTACCACGGTCGCGAGGCTTTCGCCTACACCAAAAAGGATGGCAAGCTGTCAGTCGACGGTTTCGACGGCAAACGCTGGGTGATGCTGATCGATCTGCGCAAGTGCGTCGGCTGTCAGGCCTGCACCGCGGCGTGCAAGTTCGAGAACAACATTCCCGTGGGCAGCTTCCGCACCTGGGTGCCGGACGTGGAGATCGGCACTTATCCCGAGGCGCGGCGCGCTTTCTTGCCGCGGTTGTGCAATCACTGTGAACGCCCCTCTTGCATCGAGGTGTGCCCGGCTGACGCCACCTGGCAGCGCAAGGATGGCATCGTCGAGATTGACTACGACAGGTGCTGGGGTTGCGGTGCCTGCGTCAACGCCTGCCCCTACGACGCCCGCTTCATCAATCCGGTCACCAAGACCGCCGACAAATGCACTTTCTGCTCGCAGCGCGTGGACCAGGGACTGTTACCCGCGTGCGTCGAAACCTGCATAGGCGGCGCACGCCAGTTTGGCGATCTGAACAACCCTAATGATCCGGTCACCCGTCAAATCAAGAGTGGGGCTATACAGGTGCTCAAGCCGGACACGGGCAATCAGCCGCGGGTCTTCTATTTCGATCTGACCGATCAACTGCAAAACAACCTACCTGGGCGGCCGACCCTTTGGTCGGAGATGTTCAGGGATGCCGGCTTCGAAAACCCGGAGGACGACGCGGCGGGTCAGTGGAAGATCGTCGATACTAAGGAGGACATCCATGGCTAGCCAGTTCACAATACCGCAGTCCTTGGTTCCGGCCGCGCCGCTGCATGAGCTTCTCAACATCGCGCACTCGCGCCCGCTCGCGCTGCTCTTCGTGAACTACTCGTGGATGATCGGCGCGGCTGGCGGTCTGACGATAATCTGGGCGATCTATGTCCTCACGGGACGCCGCCGGGGCGTCGAGTACCTTCTTGCAATGCCGCTGGCGGCGGCACTGGTTATTGGCGGCTTCCTCAACGTGCTCTCGGAAACGGGTCAGCCCGCGCGTCTGCTCTATGGCTATTATCTGGGCTGGCAATACTGGAATACCTCGATCATGAAGTACGGCATTACTCTGCTGCCGCTGTACCTTGTGCTGTGCTGGTTGCTGACGTTTCAGTCCCTGGACAGGCAGTCGCTCGCGGCTGCAATCGAGCGTCTTGCTCCCCCCCTGCGTCGCGTCGCCGATATCTTCTCGTTCTGGAGCCGGCACTACTCCGTGCTCGATTCTCCCTTTCGCGGCGTGATCGTCGGCGTAGTGATCTTCCTTTCGCTGTTCGCGCCGATGTACTCCGGCATCTTCCTGATGAACGAGCACGGATCGGCGATCTGGAACGCGGCCTCGCAACCGCTGATGTTCCTGGCCACGTCTGTCGCCATGGGCGCAATGATGATGCTGGTGTTACTGCCGGCGCTGGCCTGGCTGGCGACGGGCAGCCGCGCGCAGCCGCTTACTGCGCCACTGCGCTGGACAGCCGCCATCAGCATAAGTATTGCGGCGGTAATGTGGTTCGCCCGGCTGTGGTGGATGAGTCGTTTCGGCACCGTCGAGGCGCTGCGTGCCGCGCAACTTTACATGGGTCCTTATGCCAGCGCGATGTTCTGGAACTGGACAGTTCCCGGAGTCCTCCTGCCGCTGGTGCTGCTCATATCGCCACTTGGCCGGCAGCGCTGGGCGCAGTTCGTCGCCATGCTCGGTGTGTTGTGGGGCTGCTATGCCCTGCGCGCGCTGGTCCTTTTCGGCGGAGAAGCATTGATCCGCAGCGGCGCAGGCTACCAAGCCTTCACGCCGAGCGCCGAGATGCTGCGCGACAGCGGCTTCAGCGTGCTCGCGATCATCGGCGTGCTCGCCGTGCTGCTGCTGGCAAGGCCGGCGGATCGTATGCCGGAGATCAACGTCAAGTCCTGAACAACCGCGAGAGTCAACTGGAGTCGACACATGGTTAATCGCAGAAGCTTTCTCCAAATTTGCGCCGTTGGCGGCGTGGGCGCCGGGTTCGGTGGATTTTATGATACGTTCTATCATCTGGTCCCCTTCAACGACAGAGGTCGCAAGGCGCTGCACCACCTTTACGGCAACTCTGACAGCCCGGAATGGTTGCGCGATACGAAAAGCGGCAAGCTCGCCGCCAACCCGGACTGGATCCTGCGGCACACCGTTGATCAGCAATGCCACAGCGAATGCGGCTTGCGGGTGAAAATCAACCGCAAGACCGGGCGCGTGCAGCGCATCTTCGGCAACCCCTACCATCCCAACACACTGACGGACTACGCCAGCATCGGCACGCCGTTGCTCGCCACGGCGGCCTCCCCGGGGAGCGTCTGCGCCCGCGGCAATGCCGGCATTCAATCGGCCTATGATCCCTATCGCATTACCGTGCCGCTCAAGCGCAAGGGGCCGCGCGGCAGCGGAAAATGGCAGCCGATTGGCTGGGATCAACTGATCCGAGAGGTGACCGATGGTGGCAAGATCTTCGCCGATACCGGCGACCCGGCAAGCGAGAAGCTCGATGTGTTGGGCTTCAAGGGCCTGTATGCCAAGCGCAACGAACTGATGGATGCGAATGCGCCGGAACTGGGTCATCGCACCAATGGCTACGTGTTTCAGGGCGGGCGCATCGTCGGCAGCCGGCTAGGCTTCGCGCGCCGCTTCGGCCAGGCCTTCGGCAGCGTCAACACCTACGAGCACGTCAACGTCTGCGAACTCAGCCATCACGTCGCCACCGCTCAGGTCTACTCCGGCAAGCACATGACCAAGCCCGACATCAGCGAGGCCGAGTTCATCATTTTCTGGGGCACGCAACCCGGCGACGCCAACTTTCCCATGCAGACTATGGCCAGATACACGGCCGAGGCGCGCGCCAAGCCCGGAGGGCTCAAGTACGTTGTCGTCGATCCGCTGCTCAGCCGCGGTGGCGTGATGGGCGACCGCGCCGCTTGGCTGCCGGTAAAACCGGGCACCGACGGCGCGCTCGCGCTGGGCATGATCCGCTGGATCATCGAGAACAGTCGCTACAACGCCGATTACCTCAGCCACCCTTCGCAAGCGGCGGCGGAGGCCGCAGGCGAACTCTCCCACACCGATGCCTCCCATCTGGTGATCGACGACCCGTCTCATCCAGAGCACGGCCACTTCCTGACCGTGAAGCTCGCCGGCCTTTCTGGCCACACGCAAAAGCCGGAACTCGATCGCGTAGTGATCGACGCCACCCGTAACCAGGCCGTGCCGGCTGGCAGCAGCCCGCGTGCCGTGATCGAATACAGCGGCACCGTGAATGGCATCCGCGTCATGAGCGCCTTCACGCGTGTGCGCGAATCCGCGGCGGGGCACAGTCTGGACGAGTACGCTGCGATTTGCGGACTGAAAACGCAGCAAATCGTCGATCTGGCGCACGAGTTCACCAGCCATGGGCGCAAGGCCGCCTGCGAGATGTATCGCGGCGTCGTCAAGCATCCCAACGGCTATTACAACGGCGTTGCCGTGTTACTGCTCAACCTGCTGGTCGGCAACTTGAACTGGACCGGCGGTCTGACCGTGGGCGGGGGCAGCTATAACTACAAGAAGGGCCACTACGATGTGATGGGCGTACCCGCGGCCAAGGGCCTGGCCTACGGCGTGAAGTTCACGCGCGAAGAGGCAAATTACGAAGATTCCAGTGAGTACAAAGGCAAAGTGGCCGCCGGGAAAAATCCCTATCCGGCGAAACGCCCTTGGTTCCCGTTGAGTTTCGAGATGTTCACCGAAATATTACCCTCCGCCGTGCAGCGTTATCCCTACGGCGTGGATATTCTCCTTTGGCACATGGCCACGCCGTTCTACAGCGTTCCCGGCCAGGGCAATGAGGAACTGGTCGCCGCGGTTAAAAATCCCAAGAACATCCCGCTGATCATCGCCTCCGATATTGTCGTCGGCGACACCAGCATGTATGCCGACTACATTATCCCCGACGGCAGTTTCCTCGAGCGCTGGTGCCATATCGGCAACCTGCCGACGACGCTGACCAATGGTATCGGGGTGCGTTGGCCGGTCATTGCGCTGACAGAGAAAACCCCCGACGGACGTCATATGGTCCTGGAAGAGTTCCTGATCGATGTGGCCAAGCGCGTGGGTCTCCCCGGCTTCGGCGAAAAGGCGATCCCGGACGCCAATGGACGGATGTGGCCGCTGCACCGCGCGGAGGACTGGTATCTGAAGGCCACCGCGAATGTAGCCTTCGCTTCCGGTGGGCCGGACGACCAGGTGCCCGATGTGACCCAGGAGGAAATGCAGGTCAACGCCCTGGACGAGTTGCACCAGCAGTTCAAGTCCGCGCTCCGCCCCGATGAATGGCCCAAGGTGCTTTCGGTGCTGGCGAAGGGCGGCCGGATGGAACCGCGCCGCAATGCGCGTCAGGGTGACAAGCTCACCCATCGCTTCACCAAAACGCTGCACTTCTACGCCGAAGAGGTGGCCGGCACGCGCAATAGCATGACGGGAGAATACTTCTTGGGCACTACCACCTGGGTCGAACCGGCGACCGCCCTGGGTACGCCTCTGGACAAGCTGGACGATCCAAAGGATTGGCCGCTGACCATCATCACCTTCAAGGGGGCGCTGCAGAGCCACTCGCGCCTGCCATCGAACTATGTGCTGCGTCAGATCATGCCCGATAACGGCATTCAGGTGGCGACCGAAGATGCCCGCCGCCTGGGCATTCGCGATGGCGAAAAAGTCTGGGTGGTCACGCCGCACGGCAAGCGAAAAGGCACGGCGCGCGTGGTCGAGGGTATCCGCCCCGGTGTGATCACTTTCAACGTGGGCTACGGTCACTGGGCCTATGGCGCCACCAACTACCAGCTTGGTGGCAAGCGCATTGAGGGCGACCGTGTGCGTCGCGCCGGTATTCACCTCAACCCGATCATGCGCCGCGACCCGGGTGTCGAGCAGATGGCGTTGATGGATCTCGTCGGCGGCAGCGTCGTGTTCTTCAACACTCGCGCGCGTGTGGAGAAGGAAACCGCCCATGCTTGAACCGGACCTCCCCCAACTGCTGGCGACAGCGGCCGCCTTGGTGTTGCGGCCGCCCGACGCGTCAGCCCTGGAAGCGCTGGCAGAGAGCTCCGAGATCGTTCTCGATCCGGGTCGGGCACGACAGGATTTCTACGACGTGCTGTGCATACCTCAATCGGGTCGCTATATTCCACCCTTTGCCCATGTGCTCGCAGAGGGTAGGGTCACGGATGGGGACTGGTGGCATTTCCCGGCGCCGCACTTCGATGGCGGCGATGCGTTGAAGCCCTGGTACGAGGCGGTCGGCTTCGACCCCCTGCAGTTGGCGGTCGACCCCATGCTCAAAGGACCTCATAGGCCATTGGACAACGTCGGCTTCCTCCTCGCCTACCTAGCCGGGTTGGTCGCAAGCCGCGACATGGGCATAACGGATATAGGCGACGCCGACGCCATCGTCGCCAGCTTCACGTCCCAATTCATGGGCTCTTGGATCGACCGCTTCTGCGATTTGCTGGAGGGCAGTGCCAGCCCTTATCTGGAAGCCGTGGCGGAAGCCGTACGGGAGTCGATTCACGCGGCGCGAGAGCGCTATCCTGCCGTGCCAGCCACCAATACGGATGCCTCGAGAGAAGCGCTAACTGTATCTGTATCCGGCGATGGCTAGTCAGCATACCGGGCTCACAGAGCCTGGATGTTTCACCCGTCGGCAATGGCTATTTAGTTGCCTGGCAACAATTGCGCTTGCCGCGCCCTTGCCGCGCGCGGCAAGCGCTGCGGGCAAACTGCCCAAGTCCGTCGTTTCCTACCGGGATTATTCCAGTGGCGACAAGCGCTGTGCAAACTGTAGCCATTACCTGCCGTCAAAAAAACAGCCAGAGGCGGGAAATTGCCAGATTGTCGTCGGTACGGTCAGCCCTGAGGGTTATTGCAATGTCTGGGCGCAGCGCAACCCCACAGAGGGATGCTGAATCTGGCCCCTTGGATGGCTCCTTCGCGGGTGCGACTGATACACGGAACTCTTATACGCTCGATACTCTTGTCTGAGCTGAAGCCGTAGGTAAAGTTGCTGCTTTGACGGAAGACACCCTAAACGCGTCCATGGCGAAAGTTATCGGAAGATTGCGGTCGGCTTCCACTCCCCGGCAACATGATCGATGGCAGAAAGATGTTCTCGTTAAATCCTATTGCTGTTGCGAGGCACTTTGTGGCTAGGGCATGTTTGCCCGTGAAGCGTTTTTTTCCGCCAATAGAATTGTCGAGCGATCTGGATGGCGAGCCCCTTCTTCAAGAACCCCTGCACGGCAGTGGAGCCGTGTGATAGACGTTCTATTTTTGTAGCGGAAACAGCACATGTCGAAACCACCCGAGACGGTGCATATTTCGCCGATCCACGCCGCAGATACGCAGGCTGACGTGGCTGCATCGACGCTGGAATCGGATCTCAGCGCTACCACAGAGGCGCTGATCCATTCGCGCCAGAACATTTCACCCAAGCGGCTGACCGAGCCTGGCCCTTCGCCGCGGCAGCTCGCGCAACTGTTCGATGCAGCGGCGGCCGCACCGGATCATGGACTGCTGCGCCCCTGGCGTTTCATCATCATTCCGCAAGACAGGCGCGCGCTACTAGCTGAGGTATTCGCGCTTGCGCTGGTCGACCGCGATCCGGATGCGGCGCCGTCGCAGATTGAACAGGCACGAGAAAAAGCGCACCGCGCGCCGCTTCTGATGCTGGCCGTAGCGCAACTGGGGCCGGTCGAGCCCGACATCCCGGCGCTGGAGCGAATGCTATCGCTGGGCTGCGCAATCCAGAACATGTTGTTATTGGCGCGCGGCATGGGCTTCGGTGCCGGACTCACCAGCGGGCAGGCGATACGTTCGGCGCGCATGCGTACCCTGTTCTCTCTGGCCGAGGGCGAACAGCCCGCGTGCTTCATCAACATCGGCACGGAGAGCAAGCATAAGCCGCAACGCCCCCGCCCGGGACCCGGCGAATTTGTTTCAACGCTATGAGTATGCGCGGCCAGGACAACCGGCTCGTCGACCAATTTGGCCGCCACATCGAATACTTGCGGCTCTCGGTCACAGACCGCTGCGACCTGCGCTGTGCCTATTGCATGCCGGTGGATTTCGATGATTACGAGGACCCGGCGGACTGGCTCTCATTTGATGAGATCCGCAGAGTCGTGTCGGTGCTGGCCAGGCGCGGCTTGATGCGAGTGCGAATTACCGGAGGAGAGCCGCTGTTGCGTAACCGGATTGCACTGTTGGCCGCGACCTTAAAGCAAATCGAGGGAATCCAGGACCTTTCCCTGAGCACCAATGGCACTCAGCTAGGAAAACACGCTGCGGCCTTGCGCCGGGCAGGGATCGATCGAATCAATGTCAGCCTGGATACCCTGAGGGCCGAGCGTTTTAAAGAAATCACCCATCGAGATGCCCTGAGACACGTGCTTTTCGGCTTGGATACTGCTAGCGCCGTCGGGTACAAGGCGATCAAGATTAACATGGTCTGGATGCCTGGGACCAACGAGAGCGAAATCGGCGATATGATCGGCTACTGCCGGGATCGTGGCTATATCCTGCGGCTCATCGAAAACATGCCGATTGGCGATTCCGGTCGCAAAGCCGGGGCCTCAAGCCTCCAACCACTAATTGCCTGGATTCAAAAGCGATACGGCCTGATCGATGGGGTGATCCCCGGCGGCGGACCGGCCAGATATCTCGTCAGCCCGGACAGGACGTTCAGCATCGGCTTCATCACTCCTCTCTCGCAGCACTTTTGTGCGACTTGCAATCGCATCCGGATGACGGTCGATGGGACGCTGCATCTTTGCCTTGGTCAGGAGGACAGTCTTGAGTTGCGACCACTCCTGCGAGGGAGCGCGAGTGACGGCGACATCGAGGCCGCGATCATGACGGCAATTCGGCGTAAGCCTGCGCGTCACGAGTTCCTGGAGGCACCGAAAAAGCTGGTTCGCTTCATGTCAATGATCGGCGGTTAATCCAACAAAAGCCGAGAATCAAGAAACACGGCCTCTCAAGGCCACAATGAGAGTGAAGGTGTGCGCCGAGAAAGAGCGCCGCTGTTCCTGTGAGAGTTAGCGTCACCCGGCTGAATCGTTCCGGTTAAAAGAGTCGAACCAATCTGAGGGTTCGCAGGCTACCGAGCCCCAGCTAGCCAGACCAGGACGATCCATTGTTGGTAAACGCGGTGGCGCGTATCGGCCTTACGCGCCGCCGCGATTGCTCTTGTCCACCGGCATCAAATGAATCTGGTCGCGCAGACGTAACGACAGTTGTGGCTGTCCTTCCGCAAGTGCGTAGCAGTCGGCGAGGTGCCGGGGCACGGGGGGGTCATTGCCAGCACCGTTCCACTGATACCTGTAGGCTGCGGGCGACCCCGAGCGTTCATTCGAGTTCGCTGTCGATCCGATTTCGAGTTCTAGCCCTATGCGGGGACTAGAGCACCCGCACACCCTGCACTTCACTAAAGCAGACAATCAGAAATGTCTTGCGAATCCGTTAATTTCGGTTAGTTCGGATGTATAAGAAATTCATGCGCCCTTATTTCTCATTAAGTAATTGATGCGACTTTACAATTTCAGCCGGAGGCTCGTGATGTGTATAAGATTTATATACTTCGCAGCCACTCGGATTGTTCTCCGCCATTCTCTAACCTAACCGGTAACCCCGCGTCAACATAGGCTATTTCTTCGTGTCGGTAGGCAGTAGCACAATTGTTGCTTAGATGACAATGAATAAGAGTGGTCTTAAGAATGCCTTCTAACTGCACGTCCAACTCCTGAAAGAATTATTCGAAAGGATGCGGGCAGCACGGTGGACACGTCATCGGCTAGTTACAGCAGAAAGTCAGCTACCCGTGGATTATGGTGGCGAACAATAGGACAGAGTGTGGGGTTCGTCGTACGGCGTATTAGGCTTACGCGAAACTGGTTTTTGTAAAGACGCATTGGAGGAATGACCATGTCGGTATCTGCCGTTGATCGAACCGATCACCATTGGATTGGCCTTGGGGCCGCGGGCTTGCTGGCGCTCGCTTTGGCCGGATGCGGTGGCGGTGGCGGCAGTAGCGCCGTTGCTGTCCCGCCTGTTCCCCCGGTTGCTCCTGCGGCGGGAAACAGCATCACGGGCACCATCCTCGGGCGCGATGCGCTTGCCAAGCCTTCCAGTCCGGTCGCGGGCGCCAGCGTCTGCATTGAGAACGCGACACCCGCCCTCTGCGCCACGTCGCAGAGCGATGGCACGTTTACCTTGTCCGGGGTCGCGCCGGGACCCGTGTTCGTTTCCGCCAACGCGACGGGCTTCCTGGACGGCGAAACGAAAACGGCGGTGATCGTCAGTGCGGATAGCACGGTCAAGGGCGTTTCAATCACGCTCTCCGGTGAACCGAGCGCGACTGCCACCTACGTTGGCTCCGACCGCTGCATCAGCTGTCACGCGGCGTTCGTCGCCACCGCCGGCATCACGGGCGCCTGGCAGCATTCGGCGCACGCCGGCGTGCTCAGCCACACCCTGGATCAAGTTGATCTGAACGGCTGGCCGGCCGCGCCCGCGGACTGCACCGCGGCCAATGTTACCGACTCGCTCGTACAGGCCACCGAGCCTGTAAGCGGCAACCAGGAGGAGGTGCTGCTGGTCCGCTGGGCGGCAAACTGTCCGGGCCAAACCCAGTTCTCCATGACCTTTGATGCCAACAACAACGGCAAGGTCGACGCCGGGGAAACCGTGATGCCGGTGCAAGGCACCATCGGCGGCGTCGCGACCGACGCCGGCCAGTGTGGACAGGGTGGCCTGTTGCCGCTCAAGGCGTTCAATGCCAAAGGTGTCTTGGCCCCTGTGCCCTGTAGCGCGAACTTTCTCGGTTCCGGCCCCACCTCCGCCCAGGGCTACTGGCAGCAAGAGTATCTCGTCAACATCGGCCCAGGGCCGACAAAGCCCGCTTGGGTCAACTGGGACACGACGGGCACACCCCAGGACATGCAGTTTCTGCCCCTCGCCTGGAACCAACGCGGCCAGTACTGGGCCAGCGCCCCAGACTACAACCCGACGCAAGGCGGCACCTACGCGACGGTGTGCGCCGGCTGCCACGACACCGGCCCTGGTCTTTCCGTCGATGCCAATGGCAACGTGACGAGCTACGTCGCCGGCTCGCAGAACATTGCCTGCGAGCGCTGCCATGGGCCGGGCTCCGATCACGTGAAGAACTTCACTGCCAAATCGATCATCAATCCCGCGTACATGACCGCGCAGGCGCAAAACGAGATGTGCGGCCAGTGCCACACGAATGACCTCACCTCCACGCATCCGGCCGGCGTCTTCGATTTCGCTTGGAACAGCCTAGCAACCACCGGCGGCGGTAACTTCATCCCCGGCGTGGACAAGCTCGCTGACTTCGCCCAGCTACCGAGCTATGGGAATCCCACGGACTACTGGCCGGGCGGGGTGTTCACTAACCTCGACCACATGACATTCATCGACGTCAGTGCGAGCGTCCACGACACCAATCCCTACGAAAAGGTGAGCTGTACCGACTGCCACGACGCGCACAGTCTCCAGGGCGGCCCCTCCCAATTTGAGCGCAGCAACAGCCAGTCCGGGGATCAGTTCGTATTCCAGAACAACGCCGCCGTGCTGCGCGATGATGTGCTATGCCTCGCCTGTCACGCGACACACGGCGATTTCGCCACGGTGGCGCTGGAGGATGTAGCGCGCTATCACCTGTCAGAGGGAGGCGCAATACAGATGAACGGCACCTCCTGGACCGCGTCCCCTGATGACCAGTCGGCATCCGAAACCGTAGTCGCTGACGCCGTCGACGCCCACATGGTGGCTCGGGCGGGCATGTCGGCATATTTCGACCCGATGGGCAATGGCAACGGCCAGCCGGTCGGGCGTTGCTCCTCCTGCCACATGATGAAGACCGCCTGGACCTCGAACTTCCTCTTCTCCGGTCCCGATGGAAGCGGCAACACAGCCTCCGTGAGCGGCGACGTGAGTTCGCACAGTTTCAAAGTCGCCGACACTCAGGCTGCGCTTTTAAGCGTTCCGGGCGCCAGCACCTGGGATGCCGTGATGCCAAACGCGTGTGGCTCTTGTCACGTGCAGTATCGGTTCGGAAAGTAGCTGCAATGCTGCGTGCGGCTGGGATCATTGGTGCCCAGCCGGCACGCTGCATGTACTCGGTTGCTCCAAACCAGGCGCTCTCCAGTTACTTCTTGCGAGTGGCAGCCCGGCGCCGGGAACTTTGCCGCTATCGCTTCGCGGCGCGCCCTGCTGAAATAGCGTCAGGCCGTTACGCTTGACCCGCACGGGCTCGCCTCGCCGACTACGGCAGATCGCTACAGGCAGCTCGTGGCGACAAGGACAAGTAGTCATTTGTGCAACTGATTCCAGCGCACCCCCATGTCTTGCTCGACATCGCCTTCTAGCAGATCAAGGAGTCGAGCAACCAAGCGCTGGTGATTGCGGTATAAGATCACTCCTCCCTGCTCCCAATCTCCCCATGTCCCGTCATGCACCCCAAGCATGCGGGCGGCTTCCTTGATTGACCAGCCCATTACCCTGCGTTTGGCGAAAAGGCGCTCAGGAATGTTCCTCGGCTCCGGGAAAGGGTCATAACCGGCTGTTCATCGAGGCAGTGCTGTGGATCGCGCGCACCGGCAGTCCGTGGCGCGATCTGCCGGTCCAATTCGGACTTTGGAATAGTGTGTACACGCGCTTTGGGCGCTGGTCAAACAACGGCGTTTGGGAAAGGGTATTTGCGGGACTGGCCGAGGATGCGGACTTTGAAGAACTGTTTCTGGACAGTACCATCGTACGCGCACACCAGCACTCCTCTGGTGCTGCCAAAAAAAAGGCGCGCAAGCGATCGGGCGCTCGCGCGGCGGACTGAGCACCAAAGTCCACACCACAGTGGATGCTTTGGGCAACCCGCTGCGACTGATCCTGAGCGCGGGTCAGATCGCCGATATCGACTTTGCTACCGACTTGATCGCCGACATCCGGACCGATGCGGTCATCGCCGACAAGGGCTACGACGCCGACGCCTTGGTTCAGCGCATCCAGGCCAGCGGTGCGCAAGCGGTCATCCCGCCGCGCGCCAACCGAAAGGGACTCAGGGTCTACGATACGCATCTGTACAAGGATCGCAATCTGATCGAGCGCTTCTTCGCACGCATCAAACATTTTCGGCGCATTGCCACCCGTTACGAAAAGCTCGCTCGCAGCTACATGGCCTTCTTGCATCTGGTCTGTACCTTCGTCTGGCTTACTTGAATGTCAACAGCCCCTAGGGACCGTGCTACAACCTAGGTACTCCTACGTTCACCTCCTTCCGTCGATCCGTGTTGCCCGCAAATGCCGCACGGCACATGTTCTTGCCATAGGATTAATGTCCACCCGCTCACTTCGGTGAACTCAATTCAGAGATCTTCTAACAGACTGCAGGTCTCTTCTGGGGCCTTTTTCTTGCTCGCAACAATCACCTGCAGCCGGTACCTATACTTAGGCACAGAAGGCCACAGAATGCACTCAAAACCAATATGGCTCGTCTGCCCGGCGTATTTCAAGGGGCATCTTGAGCGCAGAGTTATGAAGGTGAGCAAGCCATACCGAGGGCACTCGATCACCTACGCGCAATCGGGCGAATGGTGCAACCACCGTGGCGGGGGCGTTTCGTCTGGAACGCATGCGCTAGCTACGCACCCAGAACTGCTTGCGTGGCGTGCGCACATTCATAAACAACAAAAAGGACATTGATGGCAAATGAGAAGACCGCAGCGTTCAGGGCTGCATTAGCGGAACACAGGAAAGCGCAAGACGAATACGACCGGCTGCAGCGCGCGTTAGCGCTGGCAGAGACAGTTCTTGGAATGACAAGGCACGCGGTGGGGATGGCTACGCATGCAATCAAAGAAGAAGGGGTAGATTGATGGGACGCGGGGCGGATGCGTTAGAGCGACTACGCAAGGCATTGGCAGCGCAACAGGAGGCGCAACAGGATGTGCAAAAAGCG
>Ga0307375_10002020_pt1 | contig 21270 bp, 25 predicted proteins | sample TR1MG_FD_202531 | JGI IMG/M metagenome (GOLD analysis project Ga0307375, IMG submission 202531) | Soil microbial communities from Risofladan, Vaasa, Finland - TR-1 | ecosystem: Environmental > Terrestrial > Soil > Coastal area > Acid sulfate soil | place: Finland: Risofladan, Vaasa | collected...
GCGTTTTTAAAGCGACCTCATCTGCGCTTGTCTCGTGCAGACTCTCTATAAGGAGGCGGTGGGCATCATGGTGTGTATGTACTATAGTCGGTCCCAACAACAAGACTAAATCGCTTCGGCGTTCGCCATGGAGAATGTGGGCATGTATGAGAATCGGTCGTCACGGTATAGTCCCCAGCAAGATCTCGCTTTTGCGGTCATGCGTATACTATTCGGGGCCATATGGGCCGCCAACACGCTGCTTCAAGCCAATCGATCGTATATCGATCACTTCCTTCAATCGATCGTAAAACGGATCAAGGGTCAGCCGGATAGCGTTCAGGCCTATTTACATGCGGTCATACACGCCATTCAAGCGCTGGGTCCGCAGCAAGTGGCCATCGCGACGATCATTTTAAATGGTCTATTAGCCGCCTCGCTCCTCACGGGCGTGTTGTTACGGCCCATGGCCAGGCTTGGGATCGTCTACAGCCTCTTTTTATGGAGTACGGTAGGCGGCCTAGGGGGGCCTTATCAGCCAGGCGCGACCGATCCAGGGACCGCCATTGTCTACGCCCTCCTCTTTTTGGCGGTCTTATTGGTACCCTCCGCGGAACGACTCAGTTGGGGCGGCAAACCGCCGCACCCTGTGGAAACGAAAGAGATTGAGGTGATCCGTATCCTTTTTGGTCTCCTCTGGGCCTTTGATGCCTTTTGGAAATGGCAGCCGGCATTTCTGGAAGGTAGCCTGTCGTATTTGCAGGGTGCGCAATTGGGTCAGCCGGCTTGGATCGCGGCGTATATTGGCCTCTTTATCCATCTCATAGGGCTCGTAGGCGGTTTGACCTTTGGCATCGGTGCCGCTGTCACCGAGACCGTGTTGGCTTTGAGTCTTCTTTTGAAACGAGGCCAAAAATGGTTCTTACCCATCGGTTTTCTGTACTCGTTCGGGGTTTGGACTACGGCGGAAGGCTGGGGTGGCCCCTATCATCTCGGGAGTACCGGGAACCGCGGCGATATGTTGGGGACTGCGAATATCTACATGGTCGTCTATCTATTTTTGATGGTGGCCTATCTCTATGATCGTCGCCGGAAACACATGATGTTATAGGATGTTAGGAGATCTTATTCATGTTCATTCTAAACATGAATAATGATCTATAACGTATTGAATATTATAAATTAAAGAGAAATAGCATCGATTTTTGATAGGGCAGGTAAGCGGTGCCGGATTTCCTCTTTATTGAGGTAAGTCCGCCGCGTCTTTGAAGAGCGCAAAGAAATTGCGGCTTGTGCAGTCTGCCATATGCGCGAGACTGACCTCGCGGAGATCCGCGAGACACTGAGCTACGTGGGGTACGTACGCAGGCTCATTCGTTTTGCCTCGGTACGGGACGGGTGCCAAATAGGGCGCATCCGTTTCGATCAAGAGTCGATCTTCTGGAAGAAATTGGGCAACGTCCCGTAAAGCTTGGGCGTTTTTGAAGGTCACGATTCCGGAAAATGAAATATAAAAATTGAGATCGAGCGCAGCCCGCGCAAACGCCTCGGTCTCGGTAAAGCAATGGATGACGCCACCTACGTCCGCCGCGCCCTCCTCCCGCAGGATGTGTAATGTATCGGGCCCCGCTTCGCGCGTGTGGATGATAAGGGGTTTGCGAGTCTGTCGGGCCGCCGCTATATGTTGGCGAAAGCTCTCTTTTTGTGAGTCCGTTTGTTTTTGCCCAAGCCGATAATAATCAAGGCCGGTCTCGCCGATCGCCACAATTCGTTCTTTTTGACTTAAGGTCACGAGATCATCAAAAAGACTCGCCGGCACCCCCTCTTCGTTCGGGTGCATGCCCACCGACCCGAAGATGCCGGCATGCTTTCGGATCAGAGACTCGATAGGCGAGATATCAGAAAGCTTCACGCTCACGCAGAGCATGTGTAATACGTTCTGTGCGGCCGCTCGGGTAAGGGCGGCCTCGACGTGATCCCGTAACGGTTCGAGGTGAAGGTGGCAGTGCGAATCGATATAAGGCATGCCCTACATCGTATGGGTCGGACGATCCGATTGCAATTGGCCAATAAGGAGGGTCTCAATCTTGGTGCGCGCCGTGTCGGCATCCTTGGTGCTAAATTGGATCCCAATGCCCGGTGCGCGACCCCTGGGCGCATCCTGCGGTGTTACCCACACGACATGGCCCGCCACGGGAATCTTCTCTTTGCTGTCCATGAGGCTCAACAACATGAACACCTCATCGCCTAAGCGGTAGGGCTTATTGCTGGGGATAAAAAGGCCGCCACCCTTCAAGAAAGGCATGTAGGCGGTGTACAAGGCATTGCGATCTTTGATAACAAGCGACAGGACGCCTGGCCGACTTGTTGGTTTGGTCTCGTTTTGAGGGGGCGGTTGTTGCGTCGTTGACATGATCTTTATGCTCGCTGTGGTTCAAAACGCAAGAACAGTCGGTCCCAGATCAGACGGCGGTCTAACGGCGCATCGATGAAGCCGTATAACTCAAGCGCCTCGTCCCATATCCCGAAAACCTGATGTAAGTCTAGTCGAATTGCCGTGGCCTGCAAGCGGGTATGCCATTCCTGTCCAAACCGAGAGGGCTTATCCTCGCCCAAGACGATTTGCGCAAGTCCTTCTAGGATGTCTAGTAAAAGCCCGAGACCTAAGGTGAGATCGACGTTATGCCATGCCTCACTTGCCTGTGCCGCGGATTCTTCACCTACTCCCACCGCATCGAGGGTCTTTAGGAGTCGAAGTCCTGTCTCGAGGATATCCTGGGGCAGCGCCTCGGCCGCTAAGGGTGCCCCATGGGCCAAAGCCAGCGTCGCGTTTGGATGAGCGGTCTGGCGCCCCTCTAGATATCGCAGGGCGAGCGCTTCCGGAGGTCGCGCAAGCACTATCCTTTGACAGCGGGAACGAACCGTCGGTAAGAGCCGCGCGGGATTATCGCTTACCAGCACAAGGTAACCTCCAGAGGCCGGCTCCTCGAGTGTCTTTAAAAGGGCGTTCGCAGCCGAACGATTGAGGCGATCTGCCGAAGTGATGACGACAACCCGGCGAGGGCCCATATGCGGAGTCAACACCGCGAAATGGTTTAAGGCGCGCACTTCTTCTACGGTGATTTCCGTCTTCCCAGCCGCAGGAGTCACAGGCAGGATATCGGGATGGTTTCCGGAGGCAACGAGGCGACAGGCCCGACAAGTGCCGCAAACTATCCCTTCTTCGCACACCAAGCGAGCCGCTAGTCGTTCGGCAAAGAGGCGCTTCCCTATGCCTACGGGGCCATGTAGGAGCAGGGCATGCGGGAGCGCATCGTTGACGGGTAAACGAGACCACGCCTCTTCCTGCCATGAAAGCAGCGTCAGCATCGGGCACTTAAGGCGGCTTCTACCGCGTGGCTTACCTGGTCTAGAGAACCGTGAGAAGGAATCACAACTATGCGGTCGGGATCATTTTTTGCGCGCTCCAGATAGCCTTTTCGTACGCGCTCAAAAAATCCTTCGTTTTCGGCTTCGATGCGATCGGCCGGGCGCTCGCCACGGCGTATCGCGGCCGTATGGACTGACACATCAAAAAAGAGCGTGAGGTGCGGTGGCGGTAGGGTAAAAAGCGCCACGAGGCTATCGATCACGGTTAAAGGTAGACCCCGACCATACCCTTGGTAGGCGTAGGTCGCATCGATATAGCGATCGCAGACCACGGTCTGGGATCGCGCAAGCGCGGGTGCGATAACGGTCCGCACATGCTGAATGCGCGAAGCAAACAAAAGCATGAGTTCGGCGTCGGCATCGACCGAGCCATGATCGAGGAGGATATGGCGAATACGCTCCCCAAGTTCCGTTCCCCCAGGTTCCCGGGTGACGACCACGCCTCGTGGGTTGTGGTGTTCGCAAAAATCAACCACGCCATCGATTTGCGCCGTTTTACCACATCCATCCAAGCCTTCAAGCGTAATGAAGCGGATGTCAGGGGTGGCCTGTGAGTTCATATTTGCGGATCTCCCGGTCCTGAGCCTTTAGCGTATCAGAGAATACATGCCCTCCCTGCCCGGTTGCGACAAAATATAAGGCGTGTGTTTGGGCGGGATGAAGGGCTGCATGCAGCGCGCGTCGGCTACAAAGTCCAATAGGAGTCGGTGGCAGCCCATAATGCAAATAGGTATTGTACGGGCTGGGAACCGCCATGTCCGCGCTCGTTAAAACGCCATGATAATGTTTTCCTAGGCTGTAGATCACGGTAGGGTCTGTCTGGAGCCGCATACCAAGACGCAAGCGATTGATGAAAACACCCGCGATTGTACGCCGCTCGCCGGCCTTTGCCGTCTCTTTTTCGACAAGGGATGCCAAAATCAAGGCCTGCTCCGGCGACTTCAAAGGGAGGCCGGAGGCCCTATGATCCCATTCGGATGCCAGCAGACTTTTCATGCGCCTATGGGCGCGCCGTAGAAGTCCGATCGCACGCGCTCCATTGGTATAAAAATAAGTGTCAGGGAAAAAACTCCCCTCAAGACTCTTGGATTCGTGGAGAATGGCCCGAATAGCCGGGCGTGATAATCCCTTGAGGTCGTTTTTAAGATGCGGGGCTTTCGCTATCGCGTGGCGTATGTCGTTAAAGGTCCAGCCAGGTATCAAGGTGAGGGGATATTCGATCACGCGGCCTTCCACGACCCAGCGCAATATGCCCAAGGGTGTTGTTGGGTCGGGAAATCGATAATCACCGGCTTGCAGGCGCGACCCCTTACCCGTAAGTCGTGCGAGCGCGACAAAGCTGTCTGCAGAATCAATAACATGTCGATGTTGCAGCATGCGCGCGAACGCATGCATGGTCGTTCCGTGAGGGAGATGGAAGACCTGGGGGCCGGGGTGTAACGATCGGTCCGCGAGCGCGTACCAAACGATTAAGGCTATCATGCCCACCACGAAAACCATGCGTAGTCGCTTAAAAACGGACCGCATAACCCCCCTCTCTTATGGCGAGATTCAGGGCTTGTGTAACCGGGCCGTCCCCGTAATGGCGCCCCGGCAGGCTTGCGATCGGGCAGATCCCTATAATCGAATTACAGACGAAGGCTTCATCGGCCCCTAACACGCGTTCTTTGGTCACGCGTTCTTCGCGCACAGCAAGGCCTAAATCGCGCGCGCACACCATGATGCAATCGCGCATCACGCCCCGTACTCCCGCTTGATCGAGAAGCGGGGTCACAAGTGTCGTCTTTTCGACAATAAAGAGATTTGTCATGGTGCCCTCGATGACTCCGTCTTCCGTGTCCTGCATCAATCCTTCCCAGTAAGGCTCGGAAAGCTCTTGCTGGGCTAGCACCTGTTCTAGTCGGTTGAGATGTTTTAGGCCCGCAAGCCGCGGTTGGCGGGCAAGCCGGGTCTCACACCAGGTAAGCGCCGCGCCGTCTTGCGCGGGGGGTCGTTGGGGCCAAGACCAAACCGTCAGAATACGATCCACGTCGCGAGTGTGCGGCCGATACCCGCGCCCGTCGGCGCGACGCACGAGCATGACCTTAAGGATAGCGAGCGTTAGGCCGTGCGCCAAGGACGCGGCCTCTCCTGTGAGCGTGTCTAACGGCGCGGTCATTCCGAGACGCGCCGCGCTACGTTCCAATCGTTCCAGATGACGAGGCCACAAAAGTAAGGTTCCCTCTTGAATCGGTAGGGTCTCAAAGAGCCCATCGCCATATTGCAGGCCACGATTGGCGACGTCGATGACCCCCTCCTCACGTCCATTGACGAGGCAACGTAAGGGCTTCATAGGCCAAGTGCCCGCAAAAGTCCGGCGGCCTTGGCCCTCGTTTCCGTAAGTTCACGATCCGCATCTGAATCCGCCACGATGCCCGCCCCCACACGCCAGCGCAGATGTTGATCTTGTAGAACAAAGGTACGAATGAGGATATTGAGATCCATGTCACCCACATCATTGATATAGCCCAAACTGCCCGTATACGCGCCGCGCGGCCCACCCTCCTCTTGCGCTAAGATCTCCATACAGCGCACCTTGGGGCATCCGGTGATGGACCCGCCGGGAAAAAGGCTAGCGATGAGCCGGGAAGGCGTGACCTCCGGTGGCAAAATACCCTGAATCTCCGAGACCAAATGGTGGACGGTGGCATAGCTTTCGATTTGCATGAATTGCGTGACTCGAATGCTGCCCGGGGCACAGACGCGACCCAAGTCATTACGTTCCAGATCCACCAACATAACATGTTCGGCCCGTTCCTTTGGGTCGTGCCGTAGGGTTTCACAGGCCGCCGCATCCGTCTTCGTATCCCATCCTCGCGGCACGGTACCCGCGATGGGGTATGTGGCGATGCGCTCCCCTTGAGTTCGCAGGAGTCGCTCGGGAGATGCGCTAATGATAGTCGTATCGCCTAAGCGCGCAAGCGCGGAAAAGGGCGCCGGATTATGGATGCGCAGCGCCCTTAAAATGGCTGCGGCCGATGTACCGGGCGCCACCGAGGCCTCATAGCCGCGAGATAGGTTGGCCTGAAAAATATCACCCGCCTGGATATAGTGTTGCACGGTTCGTACGCGCGCCACATAGTCCTCCGGCGCATCCTCTGTGATAAAGGGGATGGGCGCCACGAGAGAGGCTGGTCTGGCGTTTATTCGGGTCAGATCATCTGCGATCGCATCGACGACCGCGTTGGAACGCCCCGTCATATAAATACGCCGTGTCGCTCGCTCGCAGAGCAGCGCGCCGTCGAAACGCTGCACCCAGGCGAGCGGCACATCCTTGGGCGGCGATAAGACAAGGCGCGTCTCGAAGGCCCCCATCAGTTCGTAGCTCAAAAACAGGAAATGGCCGTAAAGAAAGGGGAGTTCCGGGTGGGAGGCGCGCGGACTTGTGCGCGGCGCGACCGTATCATCCAAGGTCGCCAAGAATCGGGCGCAGTCTTCGCGGCTCGCGCCCGCCGGGAGAATCCCGGGCGAAGCGGGATAAGCGAAGAGGATATCGAAGCGCGCCGTGCTAGCCGCGCCATCGCTTATCAGAAGGTGGGGATACCGGTCCGGAAAAGCCTCATGAACCGAAAGGAGATCGGTTACGCCCGGAGGCGCCAAACGCACAGACGCCTGCCCTGCCATGAAAACCTACCGTAGGCGACTCAACACAAGCGTTCCGTTGGTGCCACCAAAGCCGAAGGAATTCGAGAGCGCAACCGAGATGACCATGTCGCGTGCGGTATGGGCGACATAATCCAGGTCGCAGCCTTCGTCCGGGTTATCTAGGTTGATCGTAGGCGGCGCGACTTGGTGATAAATGCCAAGGGCGGTGTAGATCGCCTCGATGCCGCCCGCGGCACCCAAAAGGTGCCCCGTCATAGATTTGGTCGAACTCACCGCCAATCCGGCCGCGTGGTGCCCAAAGACGCTCTTGATCGCCTTGGTTTCGGCGAGATCGCCCAGTTGAGTCGAGGTGCCGTGGGCGTTAATGTAAGAAACGTCCGCGATATCCATGCCCGCGTTACGGAGCGCATACTTCATGCAGCGCGCGGCACCCTCTCCGTCATCGGGCGGACTCGTCATGTGATGCGCGTCACCGCTCATGCCAAAACCAATGAGCTCCGCATAAATGCGCGCTCCGCGCGCGCGGGCATGCTCGTATTCCTCGAGAACGACTATCGCCCCGCCCTCGCTTAATACGAAGCCATCGCGATCTCGATCCCAAGGACGGCTCGCATGCGTTGGATCGTCATTGCGTGAACTGAGCGCCCGCGCATTGCCAAATCCCGCCATGGACGTCGGCGTTACCGCCGCCTCCGCCCCTCCTGCGATCATGATGTCGGCGTCCCCATACTCCACGATACGACCCGCTTCCCCGATTGCGTGGGTCGAGGTCGTGCAAGCCGTCACTACGGATAGATTCGGGCCCTTTAATCCATACAGAATGGAGAGGTTCCCGGAGATCATGTTGATGATGGTCATGGGAATATAGAACGGGGAGATGCGCCGCGAGCCCTTTTCAAGATACTGGCGCGTGGTTTCTTCTATCGTGTGCACACCGCCGATACCGGAGCCAATGTACACGCCGATACGCTCGGCGTTCGTCTCGTCGACCACAAAGCCGGAGTCCTTGATGGCTTCGACGGCGGCCCCTATGCCCAGCTGAATGAATCGATCCATCTTGCGCGCTTCTTTGTCTGAAAGAAACGCGGAGGGATCGAAGCCGCGCACTTCCCCTGCGATCGTCGACGGAAAACCGGAGGCGTCAAACTGCGTGACGGGGCCTACTCCGCTCTCGCCTGCGGTAATTTTCCGCCAATTATCGGCAACAGTAAGACCAAGAGGCGTAACGGCCCCGAGTCCGGTGATGACAACTCGCCTCTTGCTCAAAACAGTTCCCCTTCGTGTAGCCGCATAGGGCCGGGCCGTATCCAGCTTCCGTTAACGGTTAGTTCGCAGCGTGCGATGTGATGTAATCGACCGCTTGCTTTACCGTCGTGATCTTCTCCGCCTCGTCGTCGGAGATCTCGCAGTCGAATTCTTCCTCAAGGGCCATTACCAACTCGACTGTGTCGAGCGAATCGGCGCCTAAGTCATCCACGAACGAGGCGTCGGTTGAGACTTCATTCTCGTTGACACCCAGCTGCTCGACTACAATCTTCTTTACGCGCTCTTCGATGCTGCTCATCTCTATCTTTCCTCCAGGAAGTCGTTGGGAAGCCGGTGCGGCGCGGCATAGTTAACACATCCGCCGCACTTAAGTCTACTTAAGAGTTAATTCATATACATTCCACCGTTAATGTGCAAGGTCATCCCGGTAATATAAGAGGCTTCCGGGGAGGCTAGAAAGGCCACCGCATGCGCCACATCTTCCACCGTTCCGAGCCGACCCAGGGGGATTTGGTTTAAGAGCGCCGCGCGCTGTTCTCCGGTTAAGGCGCGCGTCATATCGGTATCGATAAAGCCGGGCGCCACGGCATTTACGGTAATATTACGGGTTCCTACCTCACGCGCCAAGGCGCGCCCAAAACCGATCAAACCGGCCTTGGCGGCCGCGTAATTCGTTTGCCCGCCATTGCCCGTAATACCCACGACGGAGCTGATATTGATAATACGGCCTTTGCGCGCCTTGGTCATGGCGCGCAGACAGCCACGGGTCAGGTAAAAGGCCCCTGTGAGATTGGTGGCAATGACGCTATCCCAATCCTCATCGCGCATGCGAACCGCCAGCCCATCCCGATTAATGGCCCCATTGTTGACTACAATGCTTGGCCATTGCTGCCGACGCTCGAATTCCGAGATCAAGCGGTCGATAGAGGTGCGATCGGACAGGTCCAGGATATGCGACCAACCCTTCGTTTTATGCGCGGCCATAGAGTCATTGATCGCATCCAATCCCGATTGGGCCGTCGCCGTACCAATGACCGTCGCGCCTTGGGCGGCGAGCCGCATGGCGCACGCCTGCCCTATCCCGCGACTCGCCCCTGTTATCAATACGATTTCGTTATCGAGCGTCACGGCCCCCCCTTCTTTTCATGTTCAGACTTAAGATCCCAGTTCACCCAAAACCGCTAAAAGGTCGGCCGGCTCGCCTAGAGAGAGGCAGGGGTGATCTACGATGCGTTTATTGAGTCCGGTCAATATCCGTCCCGGCCCGCATTCGATGATCGCGCGTGCCCCCAAAGCGACCATATGCTGCACGCTCTCCACCCAGCGAACCGGTGAAAACAGCTGTTCTATGAGTGCCGCCCGTATCTCTTTTGGCTCATGGTGAGACAGCACGTGACAATTATGGATAACGGGAACAAGGGGCGCGTGAAAGGTAACCTCCGCCAATGACCCCGCAAAAGTCTTCGCCGCCCCTTGCATTAGCTGGCAATGCGATGGGACGCTCACAGGCAACATGATCGCGCGTTTGGCGCCGGCCGCCTTCGCCCCGGCAACGGCCCGGTCAACGGCCGCTTTCGCACCCGCGATGACGACTTGGCCGGGGGCATTATAGTTCGCCGCCGCCAGGACTTCACCCTGCGCATATCGCTCGCACAAGGCCACGACATCCCCATCCGCAAGCCCTAAAACGGCCGCCATGGCGCCTAAGCCTGCGGGGACCGCCTCTTGCATAAGCCGCCCCCGCTCAGCCACCAGCCGCAGACCGTCTTTATAGCTCAAGGATTCGGCGCATACCAAGGCCGCATATTCGCCTAAACTGTGTCCTGCCATCACAAAGGGAACCGCCCCTCCCGCTGCGCGCCATACGCGATAACATGCGACATCGGTCGCAAGCAATGCGGGCTGAGTGATAACGGTGCGGTTTAATTCTTCTTCGGGGCCTCTTTGCACGATGTCCCAAAGATCGATACCGAGAACGTCCGACGCTTCACGAAACGTTTCATGCACCTCAGGATAGGCATCCGCTAATCCTTTGAGCATCCCGATCGCTTGGGATCCTTGGCCCGGAAAAACGAAAGCAAAACTTTTCTTACCCAACATCCGAACCCCTTGCGTCTCTCATCTCAATACCGAAGCAGGACTGAGCCCCACGTAAATCCGCCACCGAAGCCCTCCATAAGCACGATATCGCCGCGCTGAATTCGCCCATCGCGAACCGCTACGTCAAAGGCGAGCGGGATGGATGCAGCGGAAGTGTTTCCGTGACGATCCACGGTCACGATCACTTGGTCCATGGACATACCAAGACGTTTGGCGGTGGCGGCAATGATGCGGATATTCGCCTGATGGGGAACGAGCCATCGAATATCGCTTTGTTTTAACTGATTGGCAGCCAAGGTCTCGCTCACCAAGTCATCGAGCGTCGTGACGGCCATGCGAAAAACCTCGTTCCCACGCATCGTAATGCGCCCGGGCGGCGTCCGTAACGATTCCCCCTCTTCCGAAGCCTCTGGTGCAACCGTCAGAAGGTCCTTGTAGGCGCCATCGGCGTGAAGGTGTGTCGATAAGATGCCGGGTTCGTCAGAGGCCCCTAGAACCACAGCGCCCGCCCCATCACCAAACAAAACGCAGGTCGACCGATCCTTCCAATCGACGATACGCGACATGGTCTCCGCGCCGACGACAAGCGCGCATCGCGCACTGCCCGTCTTGATAAATTTTTCGGCGATGGTCAGGGCGTAAATGAAGCCCGTGCATACGGCCTGGACATCAAAGGCAGGCGACCCGTGGATGCCTAAACGGTCTTGAAGCAGGCATGCCGTACCCGGGAAGACCCGGTCCGGGGTGGTGGTCGCCACGATGATGAGGTCAATGTCCGAAGGTGTGCATGCCGCGGCGTGTAGTGCCTGCCGGGCGGCTTGCTCGGCCAAATCACAGGTGGTTTCGAGGGGGCCTGCCACACGCCGCTCGCGAATACCGGTGCGCGAGACAATCCACTCGTCGGATGTATCGACAGACAGGGCCAATTCGGCGTTGCTGACAATGCGCTCGGGAAGAAATCCTCCCGTGCCTAAAATCCGCGCGCCCTTCACGCCAAGCCCCGCTGGGGCGAAGGTTCCATCTCTCGGCGTATACGGTCCGGGATATTCTGCCGGACCTCGCGTAAGGCGACCTCCAAGGCATTACCAAAGGCGGTCACGTCCGCGCCCCCGTGGCTTTTGACAACGACACCGTTTAGACCGACGAGCGTCGCACCATTGTAGCGCTTGGGATCTACGCGACGCGCGAATGCACGCAGCACGGGGCGCGCGACCAGTCCCGCTAACCGTGTGCCTATGTGGCGCTGGAACTCTTCTCTCATGAACTGGCGGATCATGTGCGCCAAGCCTTCGCTCGTCTTCAGGGCAATATTTCCTACAAATCCATCGCATACGATCACATCGGTCTGGCCGGCATAAATGCCGTCCCCTTCGATGTAACCTACATAATTCAGATGCGTTGCGGCCAGGAGCCGGGCGGCGGCCTTGACCACCTCGTTTCCCTTGATGTCTTCTACCCCAACGTTCAAAAGTCCCACGGTCGGCCGTTCTTTTCCGTCTACGGCCGTCGCCACTATACTACCCATCACCGCAAATTGGCGGAGCTGTTCTGGCGTACAGTCCACATTGGCCCCCAAATCCAGCAGGTGCACATGACCGCGCATGGTGGGTAACGCCGTCACTATGGCCGGCCTATCGATTCCCGGTAGGGTTTTCAACACAAAGTGGGCGATCGCCATGAGCGCGCCCGTGTTACCGGCGCTCACACACGCGTCCGCGCGCCCCTCGCGCACCTGGGTAATGGCCACGCGCATAGAGGAGTCCTTTTTCCCCCGTAAGGCCTGCGCGGGCGGCTCATCCATGCGCACGATTTCGGCGGCCGCCATAAGACGCAGGCGATCATGGGTCTGTGCCTTCTGTTTACGCAACTCCGCTTGGATCGGTTCGGATTGCCCAACCAGGATCACGCAGACATCCGTATGGCGCGCCACGAAAGACAGCGCGGCGGGAACCGTCACGCGCGGGCCATGATCACCCCCCATGGCATCGAGGGCGACAGTGATAGTCACTATGGCTCCGGGGTAAACCTAGTCGGACTTGGTATCGAGGACTTTACGGCCTCGATAATAGCCGTCTGCGGTCACATGATGACGGCGATGGGTCTCGCCGCTGGTTGAATCCACCGACAGCGTCGGCCCCGTGAGGGCGTCATGAGATCTACGCATACCGCGCTTGGAGGGGGTTTTACGGCTTTTTTGTACTGCCATTTTACTCTTTCCTCAGTTACCTATTTATCGTGCAAACCGTGTTCAAACAAGCCCGCCAACGCCGCAAAAGGATGGGGCTTGGCCTCTTGTATCTGTTGTGGCTCACAATCAAAGGGATGGCTTGGTGCCATCGGTAGAGCCAACATCACTTCGTCTTCCAAAATCATGGCGACGTCTACTAATCCTTCATGATACCAGACATCAACGCCCTGTTCCGCAAGACTGTGTTCATCTTTTTGCGAACGCGCAAAAACGAGCCGCCAAGCGGTCTCGACCGGCTGTACGAACGGGGCCCCGCAACGCTGGCAGGACAGCGAAAGCGAAGCCTGCGCCTGGCCCTCCATGACAACTCGCTTTTCGTCATCCCGGCCAAACCGTATTTGACCCTGGACCGACCCTATGCCCTCTAGGGCCATGTCACGCAAACGCGGCAAAGCCTCTTTTTCGACCTCGCCTTCAAGTACGACCCGCTGATCGGCTAAGCGATCAGGGTCGGCAAATCTCGGCATGAGGGCAATAATCATGCGCCATGATATAGAGGGGCCTGCGGGCTGTCAAAATCATCCGTTTAGGTGAACATGGCTAGACAAACCTTTACAATGGCGCCCGGCCTTATGTCGCCAAGTGGGAGAGTTGCGGGTGATTAAAAAAATCTTAGTAGCCAATCGCGGCGAAATCGCAGTGCGAATCGTGCGGGCGTGCGCGGAATTAGGCATAAAGTCGGTGGCCGTCTATACCGATGCAGACCGTCATGCCTTGCATGTCAAGAAGGCGAGCGAGGCCTATAATCTGGGTCCGGACCCGGTGGGCGGTTATCTCAACGCGCACAGGATTGCGACGCTCGCTTTAAGCGTAGGCTGTGATGCGGTCCACCCCGGTTATGGTTTTTTGTCCGAAAATCCCGAATTGGCCGAGATTTGTATACGGCGGGGGCTTACCTTCATAGGCCCGAGCCCTGCCGTCATTCGTCAAATGGGCGATAAGACCTTGGCGCGTATCGCGGCCATAGAGGCGGGCCTACCCGTCGTCCCGGGCAGTGACGGCAATGTCGCGCACTTAGAAGAGGCCGTCACGGCGGCACGGTCCATCGGCTACCCTGTTATGCTGAAAGCCACCTCAGGGGGCGGGGGGCGTGGTATCAGGCGATGCGATTCGGAAGAAGATCTCCGCCGCCAGTATGACCGTGTGGTCTCGGAGGCGACAAAGGCCTTTGGTGTAGCGGAGGTTTTTCTTGAGAAATGTGTCGTAAACCCCCGTCATATCGAGGTTCAGATCCTAGGAGACCGCTTTGGTAATGTGGTCCATCTTTTTGAGCGCGACTGCTCTATCCAAAGACGCCATCAAAAGCTCTTGGAGGTGGCGCCCTCCCCGCAATTGAGTGAGGCTCAGCGCGCCGAGGTCTGCGAACTGGCCGTGCGGGTCGCTCGGGCGGTCGGTTACGAGAATGCCGGCACGGTCGAGTTCTTATTCGACCAGCAACAGCAATTTTATTTCATGGAGATGAATACCCGCTTGCAGGTCGAGCATACCGTAACCGAGCAGATCACGGGTATCGATATCGTTCAAGAACAGATATTAATCGCTAGTGGCGCGCCGCTTTCCTTTAGCCAGGACAATGTCCAAAAGCGCGGTTATGCACTTCAGTTCCGGATCAACGCGGAGGATCCCAAGAACGACTTTCTGCCGAACTTCGGCCGTATCACGCGCTATTACTCGCCGGGCGGGCCGGGCGTACGTACGGACGCGGCTATCTATACCGGCTATGAATTCCCCCCATACTATGACTCCATGTGCGCAAAGCTCACTATTTGGGCGCTCACCTGGGAGAAGGCCTTGGCGCGCGGCCGGCGTGCCCTCCTCGATATGGGCGTGTCGGGCGTGAAGACTACGATCCCCTATCACCTGGAGATCCTCAAAACGGCGGAATTTAGGAGCGGACTTTTCAATACCGCCTTCGTCGAGGACCATCCGGAGCTCATCAATTACTCGGTACGCCGACCGACATCCCATCTCGCGGCCGCGATTGCCGCCGCGATTGCCGCACACCATGGGCTGTGAGCGGGCGATAGGGAAAAGATCCCTAAAGGACGCAAACGGGACGCCTGCGGGCGTCCCAGGTATACTTCGCAACTCTGACGATAGGTAGCTTATTGTGCCAAAGACACGCGTACAAATTACGGACGTCATCCTGCGGGATGCCCACCAATCCCTGATCGCAACACGGATGCGCACAGAAGACATGCTCCCCGCGTGCCCTGATCTGGATGCCATCGGATATTGGTCGCTCGAGGCTTGGGGGGGCGCTACCTTCGACGCGTGTCTCAGATTCTTGAAAGAAGACCCCTGGGAACGCCTGCGACTCCTTAAGGCTGCCCTTCCGCGCACCCGTCTCCAGATGCTCTTAAGGGGCCAAAATCTCCTCGGCTACCGACATTACTCGGATGACGTCGTGGCCGCGTTTGTCGCTAAGGCCGCTCAAAACGGGGTTGACGTCTTTCGTGTCTTTGATGCCATGAACGATGTCCGCAACCTGCGTGCGGCCATAGAAGCGGTCCTGAAGAATAACAAACACGCCGAAGGGACGATCTGTTACACCACAAGCCCCGTGCATGCCATCCCCGCTTTTGTCGAGATGGCGCGCGAATTAGAGGCCATGGGTTGTCACTCCATCGCGATCAAGGATATGGCGGGCCTGCTCACGCCGACCAAGACGACCGCCCTCGTCAAGGCGCTTGTCAAAGCCGTCAAGGTCCCTCTGCACCTTCACTCCCATTCCACATCGGGACTCGCTGCGATCTGTCAGTGGAAGGCCATAGAAAGCGGATGTTATTTGATCGATACCGCGCTTTCCTCTTTTGGGGATGGAACGAGCCATCCGCCTACCGAAAGCCTCGTTACCGCATTGTGCGGAACACCTCATGATACGGGCCTTGATATAGATCGCATCGAGCGCGTCAGCGCCTATTTCCGCGACGTCCGTAAGCGTTATCACCAATTCGAGAGCGACTATACGGGGGTTGATAGCCGCGTCCATGTGAACCAAGTGCCGGGCGGCATGATCTCGAACTTGGCCAATCAGCTGAAGGATCAGGGTGCGCTTGGACGCATGGACGAGGTTCTAGCCGAGATCCCACGCGTGCGCGCGGACCTCGGTTATCCGCCCCTCGTGACGCCCACTTCCCAAATCGTGGGCACCCAGGCGGTATTGAATGTGCTAACGGGCCAACGATACAAGAGCATCACCAACGAGGTGAAGCTCTATCTGCAAGGACGTTATGGGCTACCCCCGGGCACCGTCGATGAACAGATACGCAGGCTTGCGATCGGCAACCAACAACCGATCTCGCACCGGCCTGCAGATGACATCGCACCGGAAATGGCGCGTTTGCGCGCGGAGATTGGCGACCTTGCCAAAAACGAAGAGGACGTGCTCACCTATGCCATGTTTCCGGAAATCGGCCGTGCATTCCTGGAAGAGCGCGCCGCCGGGACCCTGCGTCCAGAAGAGCTTCTTCCGCCCCCCGAAGCCCAATCGGCGCCTTGTTATCTTGCGCCGACGGACTTTAATGTCACCATGCATGGCGAGACCTATAATATTAAGATTCGCGGTGCGGGCCACAAAAACGAGGAGCGGCGCCCCTTCTATGTTTATGTAGACGGCATGCCAGAAGAAATCATGGTGGAGACCATAGGTATCGTTCCCACCGAATTGGGCGCGGATTCGCGGGAATCGGCGGTAGCTGTACCGGATCTCGCCGGTAAAGACTCGCGCCGACCTAAGGCGCGTAAGGCAGGCGACGTGACAAGCGCCATGCCCGGCACGGTGGTCGATGTCTTGGTGAGCATAGGCCAGACGCTCAAGGCAGGCGATCCCGTGCTTGTCATTGAGGCCATGAAAATGGAAAACGAAGTGCCGGCCCCCATTAAAGGCGTCGTCAAGGGGATTCATGTCAAAAAGGGCGATAGCGTCAATCCCGACGAAGCGCTCGTAGAGATCGAATAGGCCATGGGAGGGGCGCGTAAGAGCCTGGTCTTGGCCTCGGGGTCCCGCTATCGACGCGAGCTTCTGACGCGGCTCGCGGTCCCTTTTGATGTCATCGTCCCTCATGTCTGCGAGACGTCCCAGCCAGGGGAAGGCCCGTATGAGCTCACGCGCCGCCTTGCCATCGATAAGGCGCAGGCGGTGGCGTCCCAGGCGCCCCATAGCCTGATTATTGGCTCAGATCAGGTCGCGGAATATGACGGCGAGATCGTGGGAAAGCCTGGTGGTTTTGAGGAGGCCCATCGTCAATTACGAAGAATCTCTGGAAAAACGGCGCGTCTCTACACAGGGCTTGCGCTCCTGAACGCCGAGACGGGCCGCATCCAGGTCGAGGTCGCTTTATTTCATATAACATTTCGTACCCTGTCAGACGAACGCATCGCAAGTTATCTGCGCAAAGAGCAGCCCTATGACTGTGCCGGCAGCGTCAAATCCGAAGGTCTTGGGATTGCGCTTTTAGAGCGTTTCGAGGGCGATGACCCGACCACGTTGGTGGGCCTCCCTTTGATACGCTTAACGACCATGCTCGAAAATGAAGGGTTTCCTGTTCTTGCTTAAACCTTACGCTCCGCCACGGCCTTGGCCATGCGCGCTATGGCCTCTTTCAGCAAGGCGCGGCGACACCCAAAATTGAGTCGCACAAAGCCTTCCGCACCAAAATCGGCGCCATCCGACAAACCCACGAGTCCGGCTTCAAAGAAGCGCTGTGGATGGGTAACCCCCAGGTCGCGCGCGTCGATCCATGCCAAATAAGTACCCTCGATGTGCGCCATACGTAGTCCCGCGATGCCACTGAAACCTTGCCTTAATATTTCTCTGTTCCCACGCAGGTAATCGATCAAATCCTTGCGCCAGGAAGCCCCCTCGCGATAGGCGGCTAAACCGGCGACATAACCGAGAATGTTGATGTCGGGCACGATGCCCTTCATTTCGGCGCGGAACCGGGTGCGGAGGGTCGAGTCCGGGATAACGGCAAAGGAAAAACCAAGACCTGGGATGTTGAACGTCTTACTGGGCGCAAAAAGCGTAATAGAGCGGCTGCTCCCTTCTGGGGATAGGCTCGCGAAAGGAATGTGGCGCATCCCCTCCTCTAACACCAACCCGGCATGAATCTCATCTGCGCAGACGATCAGATTATGACGCAGACAAAATTCTTCGAGCCGCTGAAGCTCGAAGCGCCCATAGACGCGTCCGACGGGATTATGGGGGTTACAGAGGAGCATCAGTCGCGTGCGTGGCGTCACCGCACGCTCTAAACCCTCCCAATCGATCTCATACCGTCCCCGATCCGGCCCCATCAGAGGCACGGCCAGAAGACGGCGGTGTGAAAGCTCAGGAGCACTCAAGAAAGGCGGGTATACGGGTGTCATGGTCAACACCTCATCGTCTGCAGATCCGACTGCGCGACACGCGATGTTAAGACCTGTTACAAGTCCCGGCAGCCACACCACCCAGTCCGGACGAATCGCCCACCCATACTCGGACTCCGTATAAGCGATGACGGTGTTCAGCAAATCCTGCGGGGCATTACCGTAACCAAAGACGCCATGCGCCACGCGCTCCCGCAAGGCCTCCAAGATCGATGGCGGCGACGGAAAATCCATATCGGCCACCCACATGGGAATGATATCCGTGCCACGATAGCGGTCCCATTTCACGCTCCCGGTATCTCGCCTTTCCACATATTTATCGAAATCCGTCATACTTTCCCTTATAGAATGATCTCAACAATCGCGCCCACCACCCGTCAAAAAACAGGCTGTCATCCATCCCTACCGTTGATGGATGCAGAATACCACAGGCCTGGGGAGCATCGCATGGCGCCCCGCTTGCGTCGGACACCGATCTATGGGAGCGGATGCGGTGATGAGGCGCGCGTTCTTTCTCCAACGACGTCCACCGCGAACGACAGGATGGACCTCCCCTTGAAGAATGGGCATCGATTCCGGACCCAAAATCCGCGCCAATGCGCGATTCAATTCCCCCAGGTCTCGGAGGAAGCCCTTGTTTCTGGCCCATAAGTAGCGCCCTCCTCGGGAGGTTCTGGTTGAAGGAGCGGTACTCGAAGATCCGCGCCTTGACGAAGAAGGAAAACGCCAAGATTTTTTGGAGATGAATCGGGGTCTCTGATGAATCGGAGTCTCTGGCAAGTCTTTCACAGTGCGCCCCTTACGGCATTGCGCTTTCTGATGGCGCGCGGGGATGGTCTGGGCCTCTGCCTTCATGAAGATCTTAAAGCGCCTGATGTAAGGGTCGCCTCGCAAGGTCTTTCTTACCGTCTGTGGCCACCCTTCGCGTCGCGCCGAGAAGATCGTGACAAGCGAGAGCGCGCCTTATACTTTGTTTTAGGAAAGTATCACTGAGACCCGTCTCATCTGTTATCACGATAATCTTAAAAGTTCCTAAAGCGCCATTTTTACGAGGTATTTCTGTATATGAACCAAAATGGTCATCTTTACAACTGAAAGATCGCCGCCGCACCGCAGAAGAGTTCGATTCGTCATGGTATTTTGGCGCACCACGACCGAAGACCCTATGGGGCTCATTCTCTCTTACCGATAGACTGCACTCCGCGATACGCTAAAACAACGCCCGGGAGAAGATGATTCCTTATGACAGAAAATAGTTCCGATAATAAATCCAATGCGATCAAGCTGGATAGAAATGACCTTAAGAAAACGCGCGAGCGGATTACTATATCCGTGGGAGTCGTCCATGAGGTGATACGGGAGGAGGGAGAACAAGAGCTGCAGAGATCGACCGCTGCGCTCGCTTGGTCTGGTCTGGCCGCAGGCCTTTCCATGGGTTTTTCGATGCTCGCCGAAGGGATTATTCTTCATGGTCTCCCTCGGTCCCCATGGCGTATGCTGGTAGCAGGGTTTGGTTACAGCCTTGGTTTTATTATCGTAGTTTTGGGGCGTCAGCAGCTTTTTACGGAGAACACGCTCACACCGATACTGCCGCTCATGCAGAACCTCACCTGGAAAAAATTCGCGCAGGTTATGAAGTTATGGTCGATCGTCCTTGTCACGAATATCTTGGGAACGTTTCTTTTTGCGTGGGCGGTAGCCGATACGTCACTTTTTAATCCCGCAATTCAACACACCCTCACCGCCTTAGGTGAAGAGGCGATTCGACCTTTTGCCCCCATGTTCTTAGGCGCCGTGTTTGCGGGCTGGCTTGTGGCGCTCATGGTCTGGCTTTTGCCGGCCGCGGAGACCGCACGCGTCGTGATCATCATGCTTTTGACCTATGTCATCAGCATCGCGGGCTTCCCGCATCTCATTGCGGGTTCGGTTGAGGCCTTTTATCTTGTTTTACGGGGCGTCATGTCTTGGTCTGACTACTTCACGCGTTTCATGGTCCCGACATTTCTCGGTAACGTGCTAGGGGGCGTGGTCCTGGTAGCAGCCTTAAATCACGCGCAAGCCACGGCCGGCAGCAACGTCGAGAGTTAAGGATGCGATGAGTCTTCGGGAGATATTCCTTCCTTATGGAGGGGACATTCTGTGTGTCGACGTGTTTCTTTGGGAGATTAAGGAACTGTTTGCTCAATCATGGGTCTTTAAAGGAAGTAATTGTCGGCTATAGTTAGAAAATGACTATGACACAAAAAAAGCGAGGGTCATTTTATGGAGATCGTAGAAAAATCGGCAAGTCACGTGACATTAAAGTTCCAAGCATCTGAATTGAAATCCTTAAGTGATCCCGTCATCAAGGAGGCGGAGTCGTTCGGTAGCGCGACTTTGAATATGGCCTACCTCCTCAAAGAGCAGTCTTATCGGATAAAAAATCACTTTATGCAACCCCCACACGCCTTTGGCGACTAGGAGAGTATCGATGCGCGTTCAAGTGGAGGGATCTGATTTTGTGGTGTTAGAACTTAGCCTCGATGAGGCAGCGCACCTAGCCGCTGATATTTTGGGGCAAGAAAAACGTGCCGGGGAGGGCGCGGTTGCCCTCGCCCATAAACTCGCAGAAGCGGGTTTATGCACAAAGAAGACCGTCTCAAACCGTAGCGAGTGGGCCGGTCCGGATGATGTGTAGGCAAGGCGCGATCGGGGGCCGTAAAAACGATGAATAAGAAGTCATCGGCTCACGCCCCGAGCGGGTACACGATAAGACCTGTGTTGTGCTCTAGACGTTATTCCTGTGTCGAGAAGGAGACGAATGCGCGTGATCTCCAGTGCAGATGAGGTAACCGCTCATCCGGGCCCTGCGGGGTCTACATATAAGGGGGATTCGCCCTTCTGATTCTCATGCACAGCCCGCCTGTCGCGCGCTTCGGTTCCATCTCTCAAGGCCAAAGGTCCGGCTCAAAGTGGCGCGCGTATATCCGGGATGCGCGCCGCGGGGCTTGTAGGACGATATGAATATCCTGCGATAGGGCAGGTTTCGGGGCTCTTTCGCGAGGTCCCCGGTCGCGCCAGCGCCGCAAGGCGTCCGCGCAGGACTCCCGACACCAACCCTTAAGCCGAATGGCACTTACTTAAGGCCGTAGCACTACAAATGCCCATATCTGCGTACTTGTTCACGGGCCTCGGCGCGAGGCATTTTCAGCCAGGGATAAGGCTTGGGCCTTCGTTTTCGCGCCCGTGGTTCG
>Ga0307375_10002022_pt1 | contig 21252 bp, 33 predicted proteins | sample TR1MG_FD_202531 | JGI IMG/M metagenome (GOLD analysis project Ga0307375, IMG submission 202531) | Soil microbial communities from Risofladan, Vaasa, Finland - TR-1 | ecosystem: Environmental > Terrestrial > Soil > Coastal area > Acid sulfate soil | place: Finland: Risofladan, Vaasa | collected...
TCGCCAGGGCTGTTTCCTGGACGGTCGTTGCGTTGAGGACCACGCCGTATTTCTTCATGGTTTCGTAATTGCCCACCAGCGCGGATTGAATGTCGTCCATAACCTGGGCCGTCGGCAAATTGTTGAAACTACCCAGGTCTGCCGACAGCTTGACAATCTCGAAAGACAGGGCCGCAGCCGATTGCGCCTGCATGCCCATCGGCACAAGCAAGTCCTGCACGGAGGAGAGGTATTGCTTCGATTCCCGGGTAGACATGGCATAGGCGTCCACCAGGACCTTGGACCACGCTTCGGCCCGGGGGATCTGGCCGGCGAAAACCACCTCGAACTTGCTGGTAACTTCCTGGAGGTCGGAGGCCACATCGACGACCCCTTTTAGTTGTCTGGCCAGGGCGATCGCGCCGATCCCGATACCCAGCTTGAGCAGCATCCCGTGGGCGCTCTGCATCCGGGCGTTGAACCCCCCCACGCTCCGGCCCATGTCCTGAAAAGACTTTTTCCCTTTTTTCCCGGTCTTTTCGGACTCGGTCCCGATCTGGCGCAGAACTTTTATGCCGCCCTTGCCGTCGACCTCGACTTCGATGTAAATTTTAGAACTGTTACCAGCCATGTTTTATTAGACAGGATTTACAGGATGCTCAGGATGGTACCCGCTGGAAGCGGGAAAAATCTTGTTAATCATGTTAATCCTGTCTGATTCCTTTCTTTTTCATTTCAGCGTCATCTCCATCTGCCCCAGATCCAGCCACTCCTCATACGTCAAGTCATTCGCTCGAAACGGATACCCGGCCATGCGCAGCATGCGCAGGTTCAGGAGTTTGTGAGTGTATGGGTGAAGATCTTCGGCTTTCTTCTTTGGGCAGTTTCGGCAGGTCCATTCCAGCATGTCTTCGAATTCCACTTCGCATTTTTCCCGCTCCTTTTGCGTGCACAGCCCTTTCCGGATCGCCGCCAGATCCTCGGTCAGTTTGGGTCCGAGCCCTCGCCGGTTTCTTCTTCCGCATCATCTTCCACCGCCGCCTGCACCGGCACATCGAACACCCGGATCGCCAGCAGTTCCAAGATGTCGCCTGCAAATTTTTCGACATGCTCTTTCCATCCGGCAAAATAATGTTCCGATTTCGCATCGCTGGAAATAGTGATCCACGTCCCGTCCGGCCCCTGAATTTCAAAATCGCCCTCGCGGATCCCCATCAGTATTTTTAGCCCGTATTTCAGCCGGGTTTCCACGGGCCTGCTGATAACCTTGCGGCCCTTGCGCTGGAAGCTCTCATTTGTATATCCGACCCGCTCCAGTGTCGTCGGCATCCGGTATTGCAGCACGATCTCACTGTTAGACAAGTTGTCCTGAAATCGCATTTCGTTGAGTTCATCCCCTAATCGTCTGGCCATATTCAAAATCCTCCGGATTTTTGAAGATCAGAAGTTAAGAACATAAGAAGGTTGGAAAATCCAGCCGGCGCGAACGCTCGAACTGCCGACCTTCTTACCTTCCCACCTTCTCACCTTCCGGTCTTATTAAGCCGCATACGCGGTCTGCAAATTCTTAACCTTGGCGATCACGCTGCCGTATGTGTCGTCCTCCAGCGGCACCATGTCCCCGGCCTCGGCCACCCGCTTGCCGTCCACCGACAGGGGCGCGGACAAAAGGGCCACCTTCGGGAAAACAATCTCCACCTGGTACTTGTGCGGAGTGTCGTACACCGCGCCCTCGGCCAGGATATACACGCCGAAATCGTCGTTGTCGTCGATGTGATTTTGTAAAATATAATCCCGGAATTCCCGGTTCAGCTTGAGCACCTGGTTCCGCGACGGCCGAAAGCATCGGGCGCCGTAGGCCCCGTCCGCACCTACGGAAAACTCGATTTCGAAATTGTTGTTGAAGGTCCACTCGATTGACCGCACCTCGGCGTCCAGTTCGCGGCCGCCCTGAAAGGCGCTGCCGTTCCAGGTTCCGCCCAGTTTAAACGTCACTTGGCTCACCCGGAGGGGCGTTTCCACGACGCGGTTCGGGAACGTCATCCAAGCATCCGGGATACACATCCAGGTAGCGTTGCCGTCCACCACGGTCTCGCCGATAACGGTCGGCCAGGTCGACGGCTCGGTCGCATCCGAGGTGCCGGCGACCGTGCAGATGTACCAATAGTCGTTGGGCGTGACCGGCTTGCAGCGGTCGTCGAGGACGTACGGCGTGCTGGCTGCCCAATTGGTTGGCACTACCTCAACGGGAATATAGAGCACTTTGTAAGTCTTGCTGGCTCCGGCCCCTCCGGGATCGGTGATGGTAATCACCCCAGGCGTCGCTGCCGAAACCGCCGAATATGCCACTTCGGTCCACACGCCGTCGGTCAGCTCGACGCGGATCCGCTGGACATTGTCCAGGCGTGCCTGGGCCGTGGCGCCCTCCACGGCATTGGCCGCCAGGGTCAATTCCGTGACGTTATCCAGGGCCGTGATGGATTCCTCGTAGACGTTGTCGGTCCGCTTGCCGGTGCCCTTGACGCTGCCCACGATCTTGCACCACGCGTCGATGGCAAACGTGGCCACGAATGAATCCACGAACATGGATGCAAACCGCCGCTTGAGCACTGTCGATCCGAGCCGCAGACCGGCAGTAAACGACGGGTTGCTCCGGTCCGCATCCTCGTCGTTGAAAATAGGTGTGATGGTGTGCTCCCACCCGGTACCCGCCGCCGCCGGACTGCACACCCCCAGGGCATAGGCCATGAGGAAAGCGAAATGCTGGGGCTGGGCCTTGTTGAAGGTCAGGGGGCCGGCGGCCAGGTTCCCCAGGTCGTAGATCGTGTCCGCTTCTTCCTTGCCGGTCAGCTCGTCGGCATTGTCCTCCCGCCGGGGCTCCAGGTTGAGCACGTCGCTCATGTCCACCAGCAGGCTGGTGTCCAGGGTCTGCTCCGCGTTGATGCCCGTCTCCTTGGTGTTCGCACTCACCGCCAGCAGGTTGTGTGTTGCTCTATAACTTCTCATGACTTCACCTCCGGTTCAGTAGGCTTGGATGCTTGGATGCTTGGATGCTTGGATGCTTTCCGGCCTCCCGGCTTCCCCGCCTCCTGGCTTTCCAGCTTTTTAAATTTGTTTTTCTCCTCCGGCGGGATCTCCGCATAGACCCGGTCCCGCAGGAACTTCTTCCCCGCAAACGCCCCGTCCACCACCTCGAACGATTCCACCCCTTTTTTCAGTTGATATGGCATTGTCTCCCTCCTTAACTTTAGTCACTTTAGATCACTTCAAACTTTAGGCACTGGGTCTTTGGGTCTCCTTCTCGTACTGATACGAAATCACCTTCCGCACTACCACTTCCGTCTCGTCCCCGAACAGCTCGGACTCCGGCTGATTGGGCAGCGCCACGGCGGATATCATTCCGGTAATGGACAGAAGGTTTTCGTCGAGCGACGCATGAATATCCGCCTCGATGTCCAGGATGCCTTCCTTCCCGGTGGACGTGTCTCCCATGATGGCCGCCTCGGGTTTCGACAACTGCACATAGGCGATAATTTTCACGGTCAGGGCATATTCCATCATCCCGCCCGCCTCTTCGGTGCGGACCACCGGCCCGTCCTTGATCCCCACGGCCGGAAACTTCACCGCCTCGGGAATCAGGTTCTCATCCTCCGTGATAAACACATCCGACTCCCGGACATAGGTGAGGTCGGTTTGTAATTGTAATTTAATGGCCGTTAAAAGTGCTTTCACCTTTTACCTTTCACCTTTTACCTTTCACCTGTTGTAGTATATTCGGCGACAATCCGGCCCATCACCCGCCGGTCTGAATCCTGTACCAGCAGAAATTTCCGCTGGCGGATGTGGATGTCCACATTCCGGGTATGCTGCCGCACCATCACCTTGCGGCCCGTGATCGGTTTCCCGAACGCCCGCATGATAAATCGATAATGCGCCTTGACCGTGACGTTGCCCCGGATCCGGCCCCCGAACTGGTGAATGGCCGCATATTTGACACTGGTTCCCACCCGGAGCACTTTGCCCAGAACCTCCCTGGTGATGGACCGCATGAGCCGCGCCGTTGCGACCAGGGTCTGACCGCCCGAGATCCGCGCCCTTTTCGACGGATGCCACCGCACCGGCCGGCCCCCGGCCTTGAAATTCTGGGCGATAGACCGCAGCAGCACCAGTCCGCATTTTTTCAGGGCCTGCTCCGGATGATCCAGCCGCCGCTCCGCCTGTTTCAGCGAAGCCCCGGCCGCCCGATCATCGATGGTATATTTAATTCCGACCATATCGCTCCCTGACACCTGACACCTGACACCTGGCCCCTGTTAATATCCGCTCATCTTCCCCCGGGTGAAGATCCGCACCGGGTTCGAGGTCGACATCTCCGGTGCATCGCCGGTCCCGGTGCCCTCCGGGTCGTCCTCGCCCAGGGCATTGTCGCCTTTGGCCACGCCCTTTAAAAAATCAACGGCTTCCTTGAACCGGTTCCGGATATCCTCGGGGGCACCCTTGCGCCGGCCGTAAAGGTTATAGATGGCGATATCCACGGAGAACTTGTTGAGCAGCGGCGGTACCGGAAAAAACGGCACCGTATATCGCTTGCCGCAGTACCCGTCGATAAGCGCGTCGGCGTCGGCGATCTTTTTGGTCACCACATCCGCATCCACCACCCCGGTGTCGTCGTCATCCGTCAATTGGATGAGCACATCCTCGTCGATCTGCTCCAGGATGTCGGTCTGTGCGCTGTAAGCCATTGGTTATTCCTCCGGCGCTGCGTTGATCGTTTCCCAGATGCGGTCCCGGACCTTGGCCTTGACCGGCGCCCCCAGTATTTCAGCCATTGCCTTGAGATCCGGCCGGCCGGCCGCGATCACCCGGCCGTCTGCAATGGCCTGCCGGGCGGCGGCGATCAGTTCCGGGTCCTCATGTTCCCCGGCCACCGCTTCGACGGTGAGCATCGGTTCTGCCTCCAAAACGGCCAGCTCTTCCTCGCTGAACCGATCGTCCGGATATTCGGTCGCCGCTTTGGGATGCGGCACCCCGCACCGCCGGAAATTGTGGCGCCTGCTCGTGATTCGAATCATGACTTGCTCCTCTCTGTAGAATAAGACGTTGAGAAGGTTAGAGGGTTAGAAGGTCGGCAATTCGAGCATGCTCAAATTTCCAACCTTCATACCTTCTGATTTTCTAACCTTCTGAATTTCAAGATCATCCGGCGCCCTTGGATCCATAGCTCATCTGCCACAGACCATACCCGCCGGCCGCACGCGCCTCGGCCCCGAACCGGAACTTTTTCCGCATGAATACATTGTCGCTGTCCATCCCCGTCTGCTCGACGAACACCGGTTTTTTCCGCTCCTGGTAGACAAACGGTTTTAACGGGCGGTTGGTCACATGAAGCATCCACTGGGTAGTGCTCGTAATCCTGGGATTGACCAGCAGCGTGGCCGTTCCCTTGTACGGGTTGGGAGATTCGTCGGTGAGCTTATCGTTTTCCAGGAGCAGCCGGCCGGTGGCTTCCAGGGCCGGCCCCACTTCCAGGACGTCCGGGATCAGCGCCAGCGGCCGCCCTTCGTCATCCTTAAAGCTCATAATGGCCAGCCGGCCAGCCCCGTAGCTGGCAGCCGCCGCGGCCGTGGTGGCAGCGGACAGCGCCGCCGTGCCCAGGTTGCTGACGCTGGATCCGGCCACATCGTGGTCATCATCATAAAAATACTGGCCGTCGTAGCACTCGTTTTCGAACGCGTTGTTCTTGAGATCCGCGTCGATCTCATCCGGGAGCTGCTTGGCGGAATATCCCGCTTCCTGGGCCTGGGGCCCGTAAATTCCGAGGTTGTCGTCCTCGATGTCGTTGCGGTCCACCTCCACGGTGGCCTCCCAGTCATCGTTGACCACGGTGTATTTGAATGCTTCCAGGGCCTTGACGACTTTGTCGCCGAGCCATTTCCGCATTTTCGGGAACCGGCTCAACCACGTGTAATCGCTCTGCCCGGACCCGCTGGGCACCAGCATGGTCGTCTTTTCCCATAGGGCCGGTGCCGCGTCGAATGCCTTGTTGAACGTGGTTTTCAGGTTGATGAAAACCGCTGTGAGATTGCCTTTGTTTACCAACATGGTCGCTCTCCTTTTTTAATTTTGTTGTGAATTAAAAATTCAAAATTAATAACTCAAAATTGCCTTTTTACACGGTCGACAATACGGCTCCGTCAGCAACCACCACGCGCCACACCAGTGCGCCGGCTACCTGCACGGCGGTCAAAACGACGATATCGCCCGCGTCAGCCATTGTGATGGTGTTGTTCCCGGTCGTGTTGATGGTGCCTGCCGCGGTGATCACGGCGTCTCCGGCATCCACGTCCAGGCTGATGGCCAGGGTAATGCTGGCCAGGGCCGGAATGGCCAGGGTCCGGGTATCGTCAACGCCGGTGGTGGTAATCGCCACAGACCCGGACCGGGTCACCGGTATCGCGCCGGCGTCTCCCGGATCGGCGATGGCCACCGGCGCTTTGGGATAGATCTCCTGGAGCGCCGCCTCGACGGTGGTCTGTGCCGTGAATAACCCGGCGTCGGCGATGGAAATCGCGCTGGCCGCATGGGCTGCGCTGCCGTCTGCGATATGGGTGGCCACATCCGCCTGGCGAATGGCCGGCTCGATGTCGATCCATGCATGGGTCGTGTCGATATACCCGGCGATGATGCCGCAGAAAATGTCATTGGTAGTGTTACCCACCAGGTCCACGGTCTGGTCGTCCACCAGGAACACGTTGTCGCCGACATTGGCGATGGTGATGGCCGTGTCCAGGATCACCTTGACCAGGCCCCGGCGCTTGAGAACGATCTTAAGGTCGCCGTTGGACCCCAGGGAATTGTCCTTTTGCTCCTGGGCCACGCCCTGAAAGATCAGCCCGGCCGTGTCAGACCCTTCCAGGCAGTACCCGGCCGCGTTGACGCAGGCCAGGGCGCCGCCGAAAACCTTTTCCGACCCGGCCATCTCGAACTCCAGCTCCACGCCGTCTCGATATTCAATTTTTTTATCTTCTGTTAATGCCGTCATGTTTTTTCCCTCCTATTCGTTTAAAAACCTTTCACCTTTTACCTTTCACCTTACACCTTGCGTCCCGTACTTCTTGATATCCTCGGCCGTGACCCCCATCATCTTGCCCACTTCCAGAACGGTCTCGTCGGTAACATCGCCCGGTTCATCCTTCTTGATCCGGGTCTGTCCCATCGGAATCACACTCCCTTCCGGCCTGGACAGCACGATTTTCCGGAACTGATCCGGGTTTTTCAGGGCCAGATCCTTGCCCCATGCCTCCAACTCTTCGGGGCTGGTTTTCCCGTCCTTGAGAGCAAGCGCCACCAGGTCGGACTGCTCCATCCCGGCCAGTTTTTGGGTCAGCTTAGCCACCTGGAGGCTCAATATCTGGGCCACGTCGTCGGTACCGCCCAGGCTGCCGATGGCCGCGATCACCATCTCCTTGTCGGCATCGTCGCCCAACTTGAGCACCGCCAACACCTCTTTGCAGGCCACCACTTCAACCGGTTTTTTTGCGGCCGCCGCTTCCAGTTCCGTGTTCTTGGCCACTACGGCTCCGACAGCTTCGACCACCTTGTCTTCGCCGGTATCGTCGGCCAGCCCCAACAATTTTTTGATTTTTTCCCACATGATTCGTTCTCCTTTTTTGATGGTTTTTGCCTCATATTTTGCAGCCAGCGCCTGGATATTAATCAGCCGGGGCTGGTTTGTAAGCGCGGCATTGTAAATTTCAACTATTTTTTTGTCGGATTTTCTGACCGAAAACACGGGCGAAAAATAGCGGTATTCTCTATTCTTGATAAACTCGGCGGCCTGTTCGGTCCATTCGGAGCGAACCCACAATCCGTCCTTGCCCCGCCACTGCATTTCCTTGATCCACCCCGCTGCCGGCGCTTTTTCCCCGGTCAGGGTTTGGTGCTCATAGTCGATTACCATGTCATGACCCAGCCCGTTAAAGGCGTTGATCACAAGAGCTGCGGATTCTTCGTCCATTATCGCGGGGTCATCTCCCAGGATCAAAACGTCTCCGGCCGGAAATATCTGAAACCAATCCGGCGGAATAACACCCAGATCCGCATTGGTTTTCATTGACAAAAATTTAATTCTCATGGCGTGTCCTCCTCAAACTGCGTTCTCAGTTCGTCCGGATATTTGTCCAGATCCGGCGCCCACTCGGTTTTCCCCGGATGCGTGTCCCACCCCGGATCCGGAATCAGGGGCCGGGCCGGCATCTTGCGCCCGGTTCGCGGATCGACCGGCTCGATCAGCCCGTTGGTCGGATCCACGGTCTCCACCGTGAGACCCTCTTCCTCCACCACATATTTGTGGATCGGGTTGACCCCGCACCGGCACCGGTGCCCGTTCGGCGGCCACCAGGTGTCCCAGAAGGAGTGATCCATCGGAAAGATCTTGCCGTCCAGGGCCGCATGGGTGGGCCGGGTATGGGAGTCGTTGACCGCGTCGTATTCCCCGTAAAACTCATCCGCGGAATCCTTCATCTGGTTGTATCGCCCCACGGAATAGGCGGTCTGGATATTGTTTCGGAACACCGTCTCCGCGTGCCAGGGCGTGATCCCGCCCCAGCCCCGGGCCGCCATGATATCGTCCAGCCGCCCCTTGAAATCCCCCAGGGTTTCCCCGTCCGCAATGGCCGCGCCCACCGAATCGAAAATGTCCATGATCACGTCCATCTTCGACACCCGCGCCACCGTAAACGCTTTGACCCGCGCCGCCTCAGCCAGCGAATAAAACTCCCCAATGGTCATGGGAATCTTATCCCCAAAAAACGCGATCGCCTCCTCAAACGGCAGCGGCTCCAGTATGATATTCTCCGTCATTCCTACCTTCTCGCCTTCTTACCTTCAGCCTTCTCACCTTCTCACCTTCTGTTTCCCCGCCACCGCGGCCCTCCCATACAGCTCCGCCGTAAACATGGCCCTCGCCACCAGGTCCTCCAGCTCCCCCGGATCCATATCGGAATAGGACGCAATGATCGTATCCCGGATCTCCTCTAATGATCCGGCGTTTGCGATCAACGCTTTTACCGGCTCCAGGAGACCGGAGAGCGCCTGTGTCGCGTTTTTATGGGTTTGGGCGATCAAACCCTCGATGTTCTCCTGTTCGTCGGAAAATCGGCCCGCCTTGGCCACGACCATGCCGTGCTTGGCGGCCACCGGTGAGGTTTTTGCCGCCAGGATCGTGTCCCCTTTCTTCGCCATCGGCACCTTGAACCGCTCGGATATGTGCTCGGCAGTCAGCGGAAAATTGATTTCCGACAAATTTTTATAGACTTCGGACAAACTTTTGAGATCTTCGGGCGGCTCGAATTTGAAATTGAACCCGGGCAGGGGTTTGTCCCACCCGAAATTATAGCCCACCAGGGGCCGGATCACCTGAAACCGCAAAGTCTTGGCCAGGGCTTCGCAATCGGCTTTGATCAGATCGTGGCGCACCAGGTCATGCACCTGTCCCAGGGAGTAGCTCCCGGACGACCCCTCCTGGGTGGTCAGGGTCTGGCCCAGGATCGCTTTTGACATCTGGGCGTCGCAGAAAACGGCCAGAACTGAAAACGGGTTTTCTTTGGACTGGCCTTTCATGGTCTCGACAAATTCAATTTCCGTGTTCTTAGAAATAATTCCCGCGGCATCACTGCCCAGGCTGCTGATAGCCGCCATCAGGGCGTCCTTGTCGTCACTGCTGGCCCCGGCCCCATATTTGCCCAAACGAAGCGGCATTCCGAATACCTCCAAAAATGCCACCCAGTCCTTAAGCGCGTAATTTTTGAACAGGTACATCCATGCGCACACCCGCAGGATGCCGGCCCGGGTGTCGTAGCCGGACCGGGCCTTGTACCGGTGATAAACCATCTTGAACGGCGGCATGATTTCGCCCAGAAACGGCTGTTCTTCGGTGACGATTCTGGGCATCTCAAAGGTTTTGTCCCAGGAGCTCGCGCCGATGTCATAAAAAATAGCCTTTTTGGCATGTATCCAGCGCAAGCCGTCGATGACCGCCCGGTTTCCGTCGACGGCCCAGATAATCTCCGACATTGAATACCCTTTGCCAATGGCATCCAGCAGGTCCAGCAGTGCGTCGTCAAAATCGTTCAGGTTGAAAATGTTTTCGGCGACGAATTCGGCGATCTTTTTGTCGTCCGCGCTGTCGGAATATGGATGCACATCATATTCCAGGCCCAGGACCGCGTTTTTACGGGTCTGGAGCTGGGAAAACAGGTGGGTGTCCTTTTCTTCCATTTCTTCGAACATCTCGGCCTGGCTGTAAACATCGCCGCCGTCCGCCTGCTTGAACAGCGTGGTCAGCTTTTGGGGCGTCAACCCCTGGCTCGGATAGCCCGACCACCGGTCCCGGATCGCGGCTACCGCCACCTCGCGGGTCTCCGGCTTCTTTTCGACCTTTACTTCCCTGCCGAACTGATCGTACAGCATCACCATTAGAAGGCTCCTTTTTGCTCGGCAAATCGCCGCTTTTTAACGGACTGGTATTCAGCGGGCCCGCCGGCGCCCTGCAACCCGCTGATGGCCATTTCGGCTGAATCCGGGCCGTCATCGTGGACCGACGGTGTCAGCAAATAAATAAACTGCTCGGCCAGAATGTTTTGATCGCTATGGTTCTTTTCAAACCGGATCTTTCCATATTCCCACAAATATGCACAGGTGCCGACAATGCGGCCCTCTTTATTTGTGCTGTGATGGATAGGCGCCCAGGGAAGATAGCGACCGACCTTTTTGGCGTAATTCTGGATCGCATCATGCAGAAAGTCATGCAGCATGTTCTCTTCGATGTAGACCGTTGCGCTGTTATATTGGTCGCGCTGATTATAGGCGGCGGCAAACATCTCGCCGATGGATCGTTTCTTGATCCAGGCATGCAGGCACAGAAAAATCATCTCGTCCAGATCGAGCCCGAAGGTCACCACTGAACGGAAATCGTTATTTTCACCGGCTTTTGCCGATGGGTCGATGGCCGTAGCCGTAAGCAGGCGCACCCGGGCAATCTCGATGCGCTCGAAATATTTGGCCTGTTCTTCCGGGAAGGGCGAGCCTTCCACCGCGACCTTGTTTTGCATTTCCCGGTTAAAATCATAGGTCCCCATATCGCGCCGCTTTTGCAGCAGGCGCTGCATGGGCCAGCGTGCGGGCCACAGCGGGCGTTGATTCGCCGTATTTTCATCCAGAATCGCAACATAAACCTTGGAGGCATAGAGCGACTCGCCGGTTTCATCATCCTTCATGGCGATAAACTGCGATATGGCGGATCTCGGATGAAAAAGGTTTCCGACCATCAGCGCATTATAGCCCTCTCCGCAGGATCCGATGACGCTGCCCCGGATCCAGGATACCAGCCTTTTGACGCGCTTCGGATTTTCGACATTTTCATCGTTTTCCATATCATCGAAACGCACATAATCGAGCCGGTGGGGGCCGTTTTTGATCCCGCGCACCTTGTCTTTGCGCCCCCGAGCGAGGATCAACATGCCGTTTTTGGTCTTAAATTCATCATCGGCCCAGACCCTGGTTTTTAGGTTTCCGAAGTCGTGGCGGAGCCGCACATTGTCATCGAGTTCGATTTTGATCGCCACAGTGAACGCCTGGGCCTGATCATGGGTATCCGAGATGATCATGCCGAACTTGAAAAGATCGTGGCAGATGACGTGCAGTGGATCGCCGAAGGTGAAAAAAGTGGTCTTCGCATGTTCCCGTGGAGCGCCGATCAGCCCGAATCGGTCCTTTAGCTCGGCGAACGCCTGCCACTCCAGGTGAAAATCCCCGAAATCGACCGTGAAGTAATGCGGCAAATAGGTGGCCATGAAATAGAGCTTGTCTGTTTTCGATCTTTGGACGCGCGCCTTTTTCTTTGCCGGGGTATCATTTTCAAACGGGGAAACGCTTTCTTTGACCCACTTGCGCAGCTCCGCCACATACTTGTCGAATTGCCCCTCTGTTAGATCCGGCCGCTTACGCATTGAGATATTCCGCCTTAAATTTGACTGTCAATTGATCGAAATTACGCGCCAGAACCTTAAGTCCTTCAGGGTCCGTTTCCTGTAGGGCGCGCGCCAGCCATTCCAGATTTTCCAGAAATATTTTCGGCCGGTCGATGTCCAGGGCCTTGCCGGATGCGGACCGCTCGACTTCTGCCCAGCGCACCGCCAGGGATCCCAGCTTGGCCAGCGAGTCCCCGGTGGCCGAGGAGACGGACCCCTCCGCCATATCTTCCGCGGCCTTCAGCTCCCGCAAAAACAGGCCCATGATCCGCTCGGCCACGCTCCGCTTCTGGAACCGGTCCTTTTCCCAGCCGTCCATATCTTCGCCGGGAACCCTGCTCTCCGATTTCCATCGATACAGCGATGTTTCGCTCACGCCGAGCGTTTCGGATATCTCCGAAATCCCCTTGCCGTCCCCGAACAGCAGGCGCGCCTGCGGCTCCAATATGGCCCTCTCACCTTTGACGGCCATCAGCCCAGCTCCCGTTCCAGCCGCTCGATATCACTCCTCAGCGACAGGATCTCCGCCCAGGCCATCTCCAGGTCGCTCCAAATCGGAGACAGCTCATCGATCCGGATGTCCTCGATGTCCGCCAGGGTTGTGTTGATCCCCTGCCGGATCGCCGTGGCCAGGGCCTCGAATTTACTCATGAGCCGGCGCCGTTTTTCCTTGGCCCCGGCTAGCTTCCCCCGCATCGCCGCGCGTTCGATGTTCATAATTCCGGCGCTCCTTTGCCCCGTATAATCGGGCAGAATTTATTGTTTTTAATGGCGTTCACCAGGTTGGCCTGGGTCTGGGTGTTCAATGAGATGACGCCGATGGCCTCGCCGTAGAGCTTTTCCAGCCGTTCATAGGCGTGATGGGTGCTCGTCACCAGCCGGGCGTTGCTCTCGTACAGCAGGCGGACCTGGCTCACATCCTCCCGGTAGTGGTTCAGGATCTTTGCCAGATCCTTTTGCCGGGCATCCTCTTTTTCCCGGATATCCCGGCGGTACTGCGTCAGGATCGCGGCCTGCTCCTTCTGCCGGTCTTCTTCCATCCGGGCAAATCGTTTGTTGTCGAAATGCCAGATAATGAAGATCAGCCCCGGCATTCCCAGAATCTGTATGATCACCCCGGCCCACCCCAGTGAAATCGTTTCCATCAGTGTCCCTCTTTTCCCCTTGAATCCTCGAATTCTTGGATCCTTGAATCCTGCCACTTGATGTGGCCGATCAACTGCCGCAGCACCCGCTGCACGTTCACCGTGCGCCAGAATTCCCCATCAAATCGCGTCCCGGCATAATGCTCGATGAGATCCAGCTCTGTTTGCGGCAGCGGTTTCATTTAGTGTTTCAAGAGCACGTCCGTGGCCGCGTCGGCGGCCGCCCGATCCTTTTCAATGTCCGCCAGAATCGTCTCGATCTCGGGCAGCGTGGCGCCGGTTTTTATAAACAGGCCGATCAACTCCCGGACCCCGCTGAACCCGAGTTGCCCGATCAGAAGCCCCATTCTTAAATCTTCAATCCCTATCATTTTTCATACCTCTCTAAAAAATCTAACCCGGTTAATGCCAGTTTCGTGACCCACTCGTCCCAGGTCTCCCCTTCCACCAGGCCGGGATCTCCGGTGGAAAGCACTTTCCACCACGCGTCCAGCGCATCCTTGGCGTCGAGAAATATGGGATCGATCCGCGCCTTCCAGTCGGCCTGCACCGCCGCTGGCGCCGCCTGATAGTGTATTTCATAGGTCCGCGCCGACTTGGTGTACCATTTGAGCGCCTTGTCGTATGACACCAGGGCCGTCCGATAGATCTCGTCCGGCGTCGTCTTGTTCAGATCGACGGTGGCACACCCGGCCACCAGCGCCCCCATCAGGCATACTGTTAAAATTAACAGTATCGGTCGTGTAACTCTTTTGTTTTTATGCATTTTTGCCTCCCTTTTTTAGGTCAAGAAGTTAAGAGGGTGAGAAGGTTGGCAGTCCGAACATGCTCGGCTTTCCAATCTTCTAACCTTCTGATTTTCTAACCTTCTGATTTCTGCGTCAGATCCGTGATCTGCTTGCTCTTCTCCTGGCTCGACTGGGTCGTGCTGAAAAAATACCCGATGGCCGTGGACATGATCCCGAACACATAGGCGATCACCTGGTCCGCGTCGGCCTCGATCCAGAGATACGCCCCGCCGCCCAGGATGATAATCAACGCCAGCAGCTTCCGAAAATCCGCCTTGTCCTTGACCTCGGCGAACTTGCCGATCTTTTCGACTTTCAAATCCGTACCCTCGATTTTTGTTTCCATTTTCCTATTTCCCCTTTTCTATTTTCTAACTCCTTCAGCGATCGCCCGGGCGATGGCCAGTTGATTTTCCGGTTCCCGGAGAAACTTCCGGGTCTCCGGGTTGCTGATGAACTCGCACTCCACAAGGATCGCCGGCATGAGGGTATACCTCAAAACACAGAACCCGGCGAGCTTGACGCCCCGGTCCGCGTGATCCGGAAACCGGCCGATCAGGGCCGTCTGGACCCGGGTGGCCAGGGCCATCGACACCTCGCTGCCGCCCCGGAAAATATGGGTGGAGATCCCGGAAACGGTCTCTTTGTGCCAGGCGTCGCAATGAATCGAGATGAAAAAATCCGCGCCGGCCTGGTTGGCGACCATACACCGGCTGGCCAAGTCCACATAAACATCCGCCTCCCGGGTCATCACCACTTCGATGCCCTGTTTCTCCAGTTCGCACCGGAGGAGAAATGCCACGGCCAGGTTGATGTCGTCCTCTTCCGCATATCCGTATGCCGCGCCGTTGTCCTCACCCCCGTGCCCCGGATCGATGCAAATTTTTTTAATGGTGCCCATGATCTCCTCCAAAAACGAAAAAAGCCCGGCCCCCGAAAATTTCGGGAAACCGGGCTGTAAAAGCCGCTGTTTTAAGCGATGTGGCGGGCAAGCCGCGCGATATTTGTTTGTTTGTTAGTTAGCGTACAAATTGACAAATGTCAATTTTTGTTAACTTTTGTTAACTTTTTTAAAAAGATAAACCCATTTTCCACAGTGTTTGCACCGGGTCTTGATCCGTTCCACGGTCCCCTCCAAAAGGATTTTTTTGCAGCTCGGGCAAAAAATCGCCGGCCCGGCATCCGCCTTGAATTCTTTGTCCCGGACCTTCGATCCGAATCCTTTGTTCAGCATTGCTTGATGTCCACCTTCCATTCCGGGCATCTCAGACATTTGTGCATATCAATGACAATGGCGCCCACCCGGCCCGTTTCGACCTTGCGGATCACCCGGTGCCATTTGTGCGATAAAAAGAAATGCAATATTTTTTTCATGGCTTAACACCCCCTTTTCCGATCAGGTCGGACATCTTCTCGACCCCCAGTCGATCCTTGATATCTCCGATCTCCTCGGGCCAGTCGTCTTGCCTATCTTCTTTCCTTCTAACCTTCTTAACTTCTATCCTTCTTCCTTCTTCCCTCGCCGTCAATCCTTCCGCAGACAGCCTTTCCGAAGATTCGAGAAGTACTTTTTTGAGGTAGTTGTGATTTTTAAAGTTGTACTTATCCGCATCGCACACCGTCCGCAGCGCCGCCATGATTTTGCTTGGGTCGGTCCGGTACCGTTTGCCGTCGTATTCAAAAATGCCGGATTCGAACAGCCGGGCCAGCTCTTTGAAAAGCCGCAGCCGTTTTGCGGCGGTGATGGTTCCGTCCCGCCGGGTCCTGAACGCCTCGGCATATTCCCAGGCCGGCAACCAGTGTTTCCCCAACCGCGTCCCGATTTCAGCCAGTTCCAGCATCACCGTGCTCCGCGTTCCTTCCTCGATCCCGAATTTTCTCAAGCAAAATGGACATGTCAGTTTCATATTTCATTTTACCAGCCCAGGCCAAATGATCTCTTCCCGCCGCGTATCGAAAACAGACGGCAAATATCCCCGATACACCCGCAATCGCTCGGCCTCCCGCGACGGCGCTTCCCGCCGCCGAAACCGCCCCAAAAGAACCGGCGACTTCCCGTCGACGCCCAGCAACAGCGCATACCGCGACCACGGTATCCACTTTAATTTTTCATTGTTTTTTTTGCTCACCCTCCGGCCCTCCGTTTTTCCAGCCCTTTAACTTTAGGCACTTTAGATCATTTTAGGCATTTTAGGCATTTAGTAGTTCGGCCAACTCCCGAACCTTCCGCCGCACCGCCTGGTGGCGATATTTCGAAAAAAGAACATGCCCGAATTTGTCCGACAGCCTCCGCAGATCCCCGGCAAACTCCTCCGGCCGGGCCAGCATCCGTTCCAAAAACTGGTCCACCACCGCCACGGGCATGGACACGCCCGCCCCGGGCCGCACCGGCGCCAGGTCGGTCTTGTCTTCCAGGGCAAAATCAAAAGAAAGCTGCCGAACCATATCCACCAGCACCGCCTTTTTCCCCCGGGATGCTTTCACCAGGCCGGTAAGTCCCCGCTGCCGAAACGCATTATAAAACGCATCCAGCTCGGCCTCGGATTCGGCGATCCAGTATCCGCCGCCCGGCCCGGCCTTGGACAAAACCGGGATGTGATCGTGCTGCCGTAACAGATGGTTATGCATCCACCGCACGTCCCGCTTCCACTGGGCCAGTTCCCGCCGGCCATAATCCGACTGCTGCATCGATTTCAGGCGGACCTTGAGCCGATCCTCGTCCAATGGCCAAACGTTTAACCCGGCCTTAAACCGGATGGACAGCTCGTCCGCGCCGATGGCGTTCTCCTCGCCCACATGGTCCACCCAGAGCAGGCCCACAAAAATATTCTCCGGCCGCGTAAGCTGCGAGCTGTGATGCCCCGTCCCAGGCTCGATGCCAAGATCTTCGAGTTTCATTGCAAAACCTCCGGTTTTTTAAAGAAGATCAGAAAATCAGAACGTAAGAAGGTCGGTAGTTCTTGGTCGCGCGCCACCTGGATTTTCCAACCTTCTAACCTTCTCACCTTCCCACCTTCTGTCTCTTTCACCTTCCCACCTTCTCTTATTAGCTATTCAAATAATGCACCGCCGCATCATACGCCGCTTCGTATCCATCGCCCAGCATCTGCCACAGCTCCTTTTGCATGTGCGGCGGAAGGTCACTGTAGCACCGGAAGCAAAAAGAATTCCGCGGGCTCTTATGCCGCCCGCACTGGCACTCGTTGCTGCTCAACTCTTTGAGATAAAACAGGCGGTCTTCCTTCCTTCCAACCTTCTCACCTTCTAACCTTCTCACCTTCTTCACTCCCATATCTCCCGGGCCGCATCGGACAATTCCGACATAATAAGGTAAAATACGACCACCGACACCGGCGCCAGCACCACCGGCAGAACGTAAAACCGGGCCGCATTGAAAAGCTGGAGCGATTGTTGAAGCATGCCCGCTGCAAGATCACTGAACATGGAGGGCCTCCGTATCCTTTTTTTGCAATGCCCGCCGTTTTGTGGCCGGAATCCAAGCGGAAAGCGGGTGTATCTGCATAGAAGAGCACCGCGGGCACTTGCCTTTTCGGATGTCCAGGATATCCAAAATCTCTTCACAGTCGATACACAAATATGAGTGACAAAGCTGTGTCATTTGTTGCTCCTTGTTGCATCCTGGATCTTCCGCAGGGTCCCTATAATTTTCAACAGCCGCCGCAGCGTCCCGAGATCCCGGCACCACTCCAACCGCTCGACCTTACACACCGATTTCACCAGCCCGGCCAGCCGCGCCTCGCCGTTCTCCAGCTCCGCCGCCGTCTCCCGGATCCGGGCCCGCAACGCCCCGGCCTGGCCCTGCTTTTTTTTCTCCGGGCAGGGTTTCCGTTTGAATCCAACGGACTCGAAATATTTGACCAGGTCCTCCAGCTCGAAAACCCCCAAGGCGCCGGCGGAACTCGCCCCCCAGTGCCCCAGGATTTCCCGGTATTCGTCGTCGGACAGGCCCAGTTGTTTCTTGGCGATATGCACCAGCGCCAGGAGTCCGTTCCGCTGGCCCTGCATCTTATTCGGCGACTTTTTCATCGATTTGGCGTGCATTTTTTACGCAGGCTTTCCATAATGCCTCTCCAAAATTTCAAGGGCGTCTTTTTCCGGTTTATGATATATGCCCAGATTTTTGAGGCGCTTTTTAACGATCGCCCGGGTGTGCCGTTTCTCCGCGTCGGCTTTAAGCCGGCGGATTAATAGGGCCGTGACCAAAAGGACCAGGGGCACCATCCAAAAAAGTTTTTCCATGTTTCACCTTCCCTTTCTTAATTTCTGTTATTTCATCGGCGACTTTTTTATTGATAGAATACAGATAATCCTTATGTACGAACCCACGTTTTTTGCTGCCAACCATACAATGGTTCACCCAAATAGTTTTCCCGTTTCCGAGTCTTCTTCTATGGCCTTGCCTTAAGTGAATCCTTGGTGAGTTTCTCTTGTTTTTTTCACAATCAACAGAATCTGAGTGCTTAACAATTAACGGAACCTTAATCTCTAATGTTTTATATGAATAAAAAGGCAACTTTCCGTTTTTAATGCGCTTTTTATTAATTTTGTTTTGCGGTCCGTTGTTTTTGATATAAACATTAGAGCAGCTCTTTGCGATTAAAAATGACAGCATTGCATTTAGTTCGTCCATCAAATCCAGAGCGAAGTCTTTTCTTTGTTTTTCTTTTCCGACGGCTTTTCTGTATTTTGCGCACAGCTCTTCGAGGAGGGGGACCATTATCCATTCCAAATCCGACCTCTTACATCCATCGACATCAATATGTTCTAAATCGTCCGGATCGGTACTTTGTTGTTTCGGAACAAATGCGCAGGCCGGGCACATCCACCACATGGCGCGCTTGTCAAAAAAGTATATTGAAAAAACAAGTATTCCGGTGGGGTGATCAACGCACAACGCAATTCTCTTGCCTGATTCGACGGGTGCTCCTGTATGAAAATTATCATCAGAAATAAAATATTCTAAAACTATCGAAGGAAACGGCAGCCTTAAAAGGTCGGCGTCCTTTCGGGTAAATATGGGACCATTTCCTTCGAAGAGCCTACCGCCATCGGGCATTATGAATTTAATTGCATTTTTTAATTCATCGCAAATTGTCAAAAGCGCATCTGCGGATTTCTCGTATCCTTGAAGTGCACACTTTTTTGATAGTTTGGTTAAATCTTCAATCGCATAGGTTGAATAATTAAAATTCATTTCACATACTCCAAATAAAACCTATTCGTCCATTTCACCTGATAAATTTTATCCTTTCCGCTCTTCCCGATCAACTCCAGGTCCCCGACCTTGGCCAGCTTCCGGATCACCGCCGAGATATAGCTTTTATCCGCGTCCGTGAGTTTTTTGATGTCCGCCGCACAGAATGCGCCCTTTATATGCATGGCCCGGTAGATCTTACACTTGACATCCGCCGTAGGAGCCCGGCCGTCGATGTGTCGGTACTTTCCCCGCCCGAGCCGGATCAATTCCCCGCGACCGTAAATGCCTTGAAACGCCCGCCGGGCACTCAACTCTTCCCGGCCGTCGTTAGGATCGACGTGCCACACCACGTCCCTCCGGGAAAAAGGCCCATTGGCGTCCAGCGCCTTACACGCCGCCCGCACCCGATCCGTCATTCCGGTTCTGATTGTTTTATTTTCTACCATCTTTACAAATCGCATCGACCACCCTGTCCGTCATTGCGCTAATTCCGCTTGCGGCCATAAATCTCTCGGCCCTTATTGAAGCGGTCAGCAGCGGTCGAAAATCTCCTTCGCAATATTTTGAAAGTTTTTCCGTTTGGCTGGGCGTCAGTGTTGCGCCCAATGTCTTTCTGAAAAATACGTTCACATCGGCAGGACTGACCGGAGAATAAAAGAGCATTTCTCTGGTCCTCGATCTCAACCGTTTTTCTCTCAGTATTTTGCGCTCCAAAAACGGCTCTCCAATTACCAATATTGGAACCTTTAAAATATCGTGTATGTTTCTCAAAACATTCAAGCACGCCGAATTCGCACGGTCTCCGTCATCCACCATGATCAACCTCCGGCGTTCACGAATTTCATCTTGTATAATATCAAAGCAAGTTTGCCTCAGCCTTGGGCGTGTTCCACTCAACCTAAATGTAATTTCTCTTATCAATTCAATGTGAGACCACTTCTCCTGATACAAAACATACAAGGTGTTAATATTATTTGTATAAATTCTTTCTGTAATAAAAGATTTCCCGCGACCGGCAGGTCCGACAATCGCGGCGATATCAACGCCCGTCGCAGGTCCAAGAAGATCGGACACAAGTGTCTGTGTTTTTTGAAAATTTGTTGTCGCTATAAAAACATCGTTATTCATATGCAACGCTCTCCTTGTAAGTTTCCCAATATTCCCGGGTGTCGATATTCATTCGGCCCTCGAATTCTATCGCAAATTTTCGGTCTTCTGCGCTTAGAGTGGTGCCCTCTGGACCCTGATCAACACACCATTGATATCTATCTACTTCGTTGGCAAACACCGGCTTGTTCCGCTCCCGGTAATTCTCGATCAAAGCCACGTCCGCCGCCAGTTCGTCGGCGGTCTGGACCGGCGCCCGGCTTTCCATAATTATTGCCCGCTGTTTCGGCGTTCCCAGAACAGCATCGGCTTTTTCGTCCGCCGGAATTTGCGAATATTCCAATATGTCCGGCACGGAAGACGTTAATCTTCGACACTCCTGAATCACCGCTTTTCGCCGTGACCCTTTTTCAGCGATTTTTCTGGATGCCAGATCTTGATCCTTCATGGATGAATATTCAACCGGCCGCGCGCGGCAGATGAACTCGCCGTCCTTGAAACACAGCACCCATTCCGGGTCCATGCAGTCATAGCGCACGTCCACCCGAACCTTATGCAACCTTATGAGCGCATCGTGTTCGTAAAGCTGATTGTTGAAGGATAGTCGCCCCCGGTCCACCACGCGCCCGCCTCTGTCCGCGCGCGCGAGAAACACCATGTCGATATCTTCCGGTCTCAGCCATCTGGGCCGCCAGCCGTTTGTAAAACACGCCCTTAAACAATCCGTTGGGGTCGCGGTTTTTGGTTTTGGCATCCATCCCCATTCTTTCAGTACTCCACGATGGGCCTTTTCGATATTGCAGTAATCCATTGCCCGGTACATTTTGAGTGCGAATTCTGTCGGTGTCAGCAGTTTGCCGGCCCTGGCAAGACTCGTGGCAATTCCGTGCGCCCGATCCTGCTCTTCCTGGGAGTCATTCAGCCGTTTTACATATCCGGGGACGCGCATATGATCCCGCAAAACACCCTCGAATTTGCTGAATGTG
>Ga0307375_10002023_pt1 | contig 21246 bp, 20 predicted proteins | sample TR1MG_FD_202531 | JGI IMG/M metagenome (GOLD analysis project Ga0307375, IMG submission 202531) | Soil microbial communities from Risofladan, Vaasa, Finland - TR-1 | ecosystem: Environmental > Terrestrial > Soil > Coastal area > Acid sulfate soil | place: Finland: Risofladan, Vaasa | collected...
TGGATCATCAAATAGACCAGGAGTTCCAGACTCTCTCCGGTGGTCAGCAGGCCAGGCTCCAGATTCTCCTGCTGGAATTGGCTGGCGCGACGCTCTTACTTCTTGACGAACCGACCGACAATCTCGACCTCGCCAGCGCCGAAGCCTTAGAAATGGGTCTGGAATCTTTCGACGGGACGGTGGTCGCCGTAACCCACGATCGCTGGTTCACCAGGGGTTTTGACCGTTTCTTGGTCTTTGGCAACACCGGCCAGGTGCGGGAGAGCCCGGAACCAGTCTGGGCAGATTGGTAATGGTGGTGGAAACCTACGGTTCCGTAAGTTACGCTAGCGTAAGTTAACTACCGGAAGCTGGCGGATCTCGTCGCGGGAGGCTCAAGATGGCGCACGTAGGACTGCCGACGATCATTCAAGGCGGCATGGGGGTTGGGCTCTCCAACTGGATGCTGGCCCGTGAAGTCTCGCTAGCCGGACAACTCGGCGTCGTTTCAGGCACCGCGCTCGATGCAGTTATCGCCAGACGCCTCCAGGATGGCGACTTAGACGGCGATGTTAGGCGCGCACTTAGCCACTTCCCTAGCCCCGAAATGGCCGCAAGAATCCTGAACCATTATTACGTTCCAGGCGGACGCAAGACCGACGTTCCCTACCTGGCCGTGCCAAAAATTTCACTCAAACCGACTCGGTTCTCTGAGGAATTGAGCGTTGTCAGCAACTTCGTTGAGGTTTGGCTGGCCAAAGAGGGCCATTCCGGCGTGGTCGGAATCAACTTCCTTGAAAAGGTTCAAATGGCTACCCCGCCAGCGGTTTTCGGTGCCATGTTGGCCGATGTCGACTATGTCTTGATGGGCGCTGGAGTTCCACGGGAACTCCCTCGTCTGCTTAACGATTTTTCGGCCGGCAACGAGGGGTTTATCAGCGTTGATGTTGAAGGAGCCACCGAACCCTATCGACTGGCTCTCGACCCGAAAGATTTGCTCGGCAATGAGTTGCCAAAGGTGAACCGCCCGAAGTTCTTGGCCATCGTCTCGGCCGATGTTCTGGCGACCTACCTTGCCCGAGATGAAGCAATCAGGCCCGACGGGTTCGTAGTCGAAGGACCGCTCGCCGGCGGGCACAATGCACCTCCGCGTGGTCGAATGGTCCTAGACGATAATCAGGAACCGATCTACGGCGCCCGCGACGAGGCAAATCTGGCAAAAATGGCCGCGCTCGGACTGCCCTTCTGGCTGGCTGGGGCGCATGGTGAACCGGAGCAAGTTGCCGCCGCGATTGCCGCTGGATCTGCCGGCGTACAAGTTGGAACCCTTTTCGCCCTCTCCCGCGAATCTGGTCTCAAGGCTCCGCTGCGGGCCGAATTGATGGCTGAACTTGATGCCAATGGCCCCGTGGTTAAGACCGACGCCCTTGCTTCGCCAACTGGATTCCCCTTCAAAGTAGTTCAGCTTGACGGCACCCTTTCGGATGAGGCCGTCTACGACGAGCGTCCGCGGCTCTGTGATCTTGGCTATCTTCGCACCGCTTTCGTCCGACCAAATGGCCTAATCGGTTACCGGTGTCCCAGCGAGCCGATCAACGTGTACCTCAAAAAGGGCGGATCGATCGAAGAGACGGTAGGGCGACAGTGCCTATGTAATGGCCTGATGGCAAATATCGGCCTGGGCCAGCACCGCCTAGATGGTTACGTCGAGCCGCCAATTCTCACCCTTGGATCCAGCGTGGAAAGCGCCCGGGTCCTTAGAGCCAAGCACCCGAGTGGCTGGGGGGCCGCCGATGTTATTTCCTGGCTTTTGAGCGAAGTTTCGACGGTAGCGCCGACACTGGTCGGGGTCAGATCCTAAATAGCGGGGCTCACTTTGACCCGCATGGCCTTGAGTCGGTAATCTTGGCAGGCTCTCCTCGTGGAGCTGATTTTTGCAGCATTTCTGTCCAACCCAATTGACCGACGTAGATGAGTGAGGCAAGGCGTGCGTACGTATAGCCCAAGACCCGGCGATGTTAAACGTGTGTGGCATGTAATTGATGCCAGCGACGTCGTGCTCGGGCGTCTCGCATCTCAGGCTGCCATTCTCCTCCGCGGCAAGCACAAGCCGACCTATGCAGCACACATGGACATGGGCGACTTCGTGATCGTTATCAACGCCAGCAAGATTGTCCTTACCGGCCAGAAAGTCGAAAAGAAGATGGCTTACCGCCACTCCGGTTTCCCCGGCGGTCTAACCACCACCCCATATTCAGAATTGCTAGCCAACAACCCGGCTAAGGCGATTGAGAAGGCGATTCGCGGGATGCTCCCCAAGAACACCCTAGGTCGCATGATGGGTAGCAAATTGAAAGTTTATGCAGGGCCAGAACACCCACACAGCGCGCAGAAGCCGCAGCCATTTGAGTTCACTCAAATTTCGCAGATCATTGAGAAGTAGGACGGATATACGTGGTTAACAAGAGCGCGGAAAGTACTGTCGACGAGAGTTTTGACGACTCCGAGGTTATGGAAGTACCTGAGTCCTACACAACCAGCACTCCCGCTCCGGCGACTAATCGCCCGGCGCTGACTGCTCCTGGCGGCGGTACTGGCCGTCGTAAAGAGGCTGTCGCTCGAGTTCGCCTGGTACCCGGTAATGGCCGTTGGGTAATCAATGGTCGAACCTTGGCTGAGTACTTCCCGAACAAAGTTCATCAGCAACTGGTTTCCGAGCCATTTCGGACCGTTGGCGCTGAAGGAACTTATGACGTGCTTGCGCGAATTGGTGGTGGCGGGGTTTCCGGTCAGGCTGGAGCCCTTCGCTTAGGTATTTCGCGCGCGCTCAATGAGATCGACACCGACGCTCATCGTCCGGCGCTAAAGAAAGCTGGCTTCCTGAGCCGCGATGCTCGCGTCATTGAGCGGAAGAAGTACGGGCTAAAGAAGGCGCGTAAGCGCTCGCAGTACAGCAAGCGTTAATCGCTGCAACAATTTTGTTAAAGGTCTCGGGCGCCCCGTCTGCCATTAAGGCACGGGGCGTCTGCTTTTTCCGCTAGTGGTGGGAGGATGGCTTTCGTGGCGCGCTTATTTGGAACCGACGGCATTCGCGGGCTTGCCAATCACGAACTCACCGCTGAGTTGGCTCTTGGCATCGGGGTGGCGGCCGCGCAAGTCCTGCCAGATGTCGAGTTATTGGCCGGCCGCCACCCGGTCGCCATCGTCGGGCGGGATTCCCGAGCGTCAGGGGAGTTTCTGGAGGCCGCGATCGTCGCTGGCCTGGCCAGCGCAGGAGTAGACGTACGCCGAGTCGGCGTCATTCCCACGCCAGGTGTTGCCTTTCTTGTCGATGAAGAGAAAGCCGATTTCGGCGTTGTTATTAGCGCATCGCATAATCCAATGCCAGATAACGGCATTAAATTTTTCGCTCGTGGCGGCTGGAAATTGGATGACCGTCTTGAAGACGCTATTGAAGCGCGCATCGGCCAACCATGGACTCGACCAATTGGTACCGGCGTCGGACGAGTTGTTGATGACGTCACTGCATTTGACTCGTATCTGAACCACTTAGTTTCTGACATTCCTCACCGACTTGATGGCTTATCTGTTGTGGTTGATTGCGCCAATGGTGCTGCCTCGTACGTGTCGCCAGAAGCTTTAAGGAGAGCAGGCGCGACCGTTATTGCAATAGCCGTTGAGCCAGATGGAACCAATATCAACGATGGTTGCGGATCTACACATCTTTCAAAACTTCAGGCTGAGGTTCGTGCGGCCCGAGCCGATCTTGGAATCGCTCATGATGGAGATGCCGATCGAGCCTTAGCGGTCGACGCTGACGGAAATATTGTCGACGGCGACGCAATCCTTGCAATCCTTGCTATTGCAATGAAAGAGTCCGGCACTCTAACTGATAGCACTGTGGTGGCGACGGTGATGAGCAACTTAGGATTTCATAATGCCATGCGCGAGCACGATATCAAGGTTAAGACAACAGCGGTTGGCGACAGGTACATTCTAGATGCGCTGCGTGAGCAGGGATACAACCTAGGTGGCGAGCAATCGGGACACGTGATCTTGTCTGACCTTGCGAAAACTGGCGATGGCGTACTCACGGCCTTGCATCTGATGTCACGGATGAGTAGTTCTGGCAAGAGCCTTAGCGAGCTGGCCAGTGTCGTGAAAGTGCTTCCTCAGGTATTGGTGAATGTGCCCAACGTTGATAAGCACCGTCTCGCGGAGAATTCCCAGGTGGCTCTTGTAGTTTCCAGTGTCACAGCAGAACTGGGCAACCAGGGGAGGGTGTTGCTCCGCGCTTCTGGTACTGAACCTTTGATCCGGGTGATGGTGGAAGCTCAGACACTCAATCTGGCCCAGTCGAGTGCCGATCGAATTGCGCAAGCTGTTAGGGAGCATCTGTCGTAAGGATTGGTTCTAGGCTTATGTCCTGACCAGAAGGAGAGGATCTACCTCGTATGTGCGGCATCGTCGGTTACGTCGGCTCAAAGCAGGCACTTGATGTAGTGATAGAGGGGCTGCGTCGGCTCGAGTATCGCGGCTATGACTCTGCGGGGGTGGCAATTCTCACTGTCGATGGCCTAGCGACAGATAAGCGGGCGGGCAAGTTGATCAACCTGGAGGGTTCGCTGGCTAGTCGCCCTTTAGCGCCCGCGACTACGGGTATTGGACACACTAGATGGGCAACACATGGCGGACCATTCGATCGGAACGCCCACCCCTTTTTAGATTGCAACCATCAGTTGGCCGTTATTCATAATGGCATCATCGAAAATTTTCTTGAACTCCGGCAGATGTTGGAGGATCGCGGTCACGTCTTCTCCTCAGATACAGACACCGAGTCGGTCGCTCACTTGTTGGAAGACGAATATCGCCAGAGCAACAATGATCTGGCTGAAGCGATGCGCCGCGTCTGTCGGCAGCTTGAAGGCGCCTTTACTCTCGTCGCCGTTCACGTGGATTCTCCGGATCAGGTGGTTGGCGCCAGGCGCAACTCACCGCTGGTCGTCGGAAGAGGAGTCAACGAAAATTTCCTGGCATCGGATGTTTCCGCCTTTATCGCCTACACCCGAAACGCGATCGAATTGGGACAAGATCAGGTCGTAGATTTGCGCAGCAACTCATTAGAGATAACCACCTTTGATGGCGAGCCTGCCACGACCAAGGAGTACGAAGTTACTTGGGATGCCGCAGCCGCCGAGAAGGGCGGGTTTGAGCATTTCATGCTGAAGGAAATTGCCGAGCAACCACGAGCTGTAAGAGACACCCTGTTGGGCCGGATCGATGGAGATGGCCATCTGGCCATGGATGAAATGCGTCTGTCTGATGATGACCTGCGCGAGATAGACAAGATCATTGTGATTGGCTGTGGAAGTGCCTACCACTCGGGCCTGATTGCGAAATATGCTATTGAGCACTGGACACGGATCCCCGTTGAAGTGGAACTTGCTAGCGAATTTCGCTACCGAGATCCCATCGTTGGTCGCTCAACGCTGGTTATTGCAATTTCTCAATCCGGCGAAACGATGGATACCCTGATGGCTCTCCGCCACGCGCGCGAGCAGCGCGCCAAAGTTCTGGCAATTTGCAATACCAATGGTTCCACGATTCCACGAGAATCCGATGCGGTTCTTTATACCCACGCTGGACCTGAGATCGCGGTCGCTTCGACCAAGGGTTTCCTAACTCAGATCGTCGCCGCCTATTTGGTCGGTCTTTACCTCGCCCAAATTCGCGGCATGAAATTCGGAGATGAAATCTCGTCCGTCTTGGATCAACTGGCCGACATGCCAGAAAAGATCGAACAAGTCCTCGAGACCATGGAGCCAATTCGCAACTTGGCGCTGGCGCTTAAGGACGAACAGTCAGTGCTTTTCCTCGGTCGCCATGTTGGGTATCCGATAGCCCTTGAAGGCGCTCTCAAATTGAAAGAATTGGCATACATGCACGCCGAAGGATTCGCCGCCGGCGAACTCAAGCACGGACCTATTGCCCTTGTCGAAGAGGGCACGCCAGTATTCATTACTCTTCCTTCTCCGCGTGGCAGATCTGTCATACACGACAAGGTGTTGAGCAACATCCAAGAAGTTAAGGCACGTGGAGCGATGACGATCGTCATTGCCGAAGAAGGCGACCGCTCCATAATTGGCATCGCCGATCACATTATTCGGATACCCGAGTGCCCAACATTGTTGCAGCCCATCTTGGCGACCGTTCCTACCCAGATCTTTGCCTACGAAATGGCGACGGTAAGAGGTTTGGACGTAGACCAGCCGCGGAACTTAGCGAAATCAGTAACCGTTGAGTGATCTAAACGGATCGACAAAATTGAGCGATCAAGTACGTAGGGCACAGATGCGCTCGGCGTTGCGCTGGTGCTCGTCCCTAGTCGCCGCTTTCGCTGTGCTCACGATCTTCGTGATCACTCCGTCGTTTGTTACGCATCTTGATGATCGACTAGGACATCGAATTACTCCAAATCCACAAGGTCTTGCTAACACGGTGGTCATCGGACTCGATGACATTGGGCTTCGCGGATTCAGCGCCACCGTGCTGCTGATCGCCGCGGTCATGATTAGTTTTAGGTTTCGTTCTTGGCGACCCATTAATCTCTCCCTCCTTTCTCTTGTCGCACTCAACGCTGTAGTGGGTGGCTTGAAGATTGCGTTCGGGAGAGAGAAGCCGCGCCTTGGGCACGACCAGCTTCACTTTGCCACTATCGGTTCCTATCCAAGCGGTCACTCCTCCAACGCGATCCTCACTTGGGGCCTGCTTGCATATTTGATTTATCACTACACGCATCGAGCGATCGGACGCGGAAGATTGCTCGGCTCGCTTGTGGGCCTTCTGACTCTTACGGTTTGTGCCGTATCCATGTACCGCAATACTCATTGGCTATCGGATTTAATTGGCGGTGTTTTGATCGGTGGCGCTTTATTGGTACTGGTCATCGCGGTTGATCGATTCGTTCCATCTAGCAAGCAGCCAGTTCAGCCATGATCAGGGGGATTGGCATCGATGTAGTTAACATCGAACGTTTTGCCGAGTCAGTTTCGCGCACCCCCGGGCTCTTGGAGCGGTTATTCACTGAGCAAGAAAGATTGTTACCGATCGCCTCACTTGCAGCTCGGTTTGCGGCCAAGGAGGCTCTGGCTAAGGCACTGAGTGTCCCCAGCGGCCTGCACTGGCATGACGCTGAGGTAATGAAGTCGCCAGATGGTGCCCCATATTTCCGCCTTCAACATTCCGTTGAACGGGCAGTCGATGGTGCGGTAGTTCATCTCTCGCTATCCCATGACGCAGGAATTGCGTCGGCTCTGGTAATTGTCGAGGCTACCTAGAAATGAGGTACGCCTACTTCACCGAAGAGGTGCGCGCCAGCGAAGCTCTCGCGGCGGGCTCCCTGATGGAGCGGGCTGCATTCGGGGTGGCAACGATTGCGATACGACTGCTCCAAGATTCCGTCGGGCAAGTTGTTGGGAGCAAGATTCTTATCCTTGTTGGTACGGGAGATAATGGCGGTGATGCGCTTTTCGCGGGCGCCAATCTAGCCGGTCGCGGCGCCCAGGTGACCGCGTTATTGATGGGTAACGGCGCGCATGCGAAGGGTTTGGCGGCTCTACGGCGGACTCAAAGTGAGATCGTTGTGCTCGGTGATCTTGTCGACCTTACTCAGTTCAATCTGGTCATAGATGGAATCCTCGGAATTGGCGCTAAGGGTGGGTTGCGTGAGGATGCCGCTCGAATAGTTGAATCTTTATCTGAGGAATCCATCATTTTGGCGGTCGATCTGCCTAGTGGTGTGGATGCCGATTCGGGTGAAACGCCAGGAGCTCATGTGACTGCCGACGTAACGGCGGTTTGCGGTGCGCTCAAAATCGCAAATGTTGTAGCTCCTGCAGCTGCGGCCGCGGGAACTTCCGAGTTAATCGAGATTGGCCTCGAGTTCCCCGCAAATATTGCGCGAGTCGAGATTTGGCAGGGAGTGGACGTTCGCGATTCCTTGCCACAGCTCAGTTCTGACCTCGATAAGTATCGACGTGGCGTCGTCGGAGTCATTGCCGGATCCAAAGAGTTTCCGGGAGCAGGAGCGTTAGTTTGCGCTGGGGCTCTTGCCGCCGGCGTTGGCATGGTTCGTTACTTGGGGGAGGCAAGCGAAACGGTAATCGGCGAACATCCAGAAGTTGTGCGGGCAACGGGTCGGGTGCAGGCATGGGTCCTTGGCTCCGGGCTGGTAGATATTTCGCTTACGGGCGATGTGGCGTTGGCAATCGCAAGCGCTCAGCCGATAGTTATCGATGCTGGCGCATTGCATCTTTTGCCACCTGGTCGTAAGGATTGCCTCATCACCCCGCATGCTGGTGAACTGGCAAATTTGCTTGGTGTTGAACGGGATGAAATAGAAAGGCGGAGCCTGCATTTCGCCACGCTCGCCGCAGAAACCTTCGGAGTGAACGTTCTCTTGAAAGGTTCTACCACGTTAGTTGTCTCACCTCAGAGGCGGATGGTAGCCAATCCAACCGGCACACCACGGTTGGCAACCGCTGGCAGTGGCGATGTTCTGGCCGGCGTGATCGGTGCGTTGGCCGCAAGCGGTGTACCGTTATTTGATGCAGCCGTGATTGGAGCCTGGGTTCACGGTTTGGCTGGCCGGCTCATGCGAGGCAGCGGCGCAAGTGACATTGCCGCGGAAATCCCACGCGCAATTGAGAGCCTTCAATGGCAGGCTGTCCGACTATGAACTCTTCGGTTCACCGCGCGGTTGCAACTATCGACCTAACTGCCATCGCAGAAAATGCGCGGGCATTGCGCGCTCGTGCTGGTGTGGAGCTCATGGCAGTATTGAAGGCAGATGCATATGGGCACGGATTGATCCCGGTTGCGAAGGCAGCAATTTCAGGCGGCGCCACTTGGTTAGGTACCGCACTTCTTCAAGAAGCTCTAGATCTTCGTCTTGCTGGCATCAACGATGTGCGAATAATGGCTTGGCTCACACCACCCGGAGATCAATACCGGGAAGCGATTGAAAATGACATAGATCTTTCGGCCGCATCTGTTGAATCTGTTGAAGAAATAGCTGGGATTGCCCGGCGCATGAATCGAAAAGCCCGCCTGCATCTTGAAGTTGATACCGGAATGACACGTGGTGGAGCGCTAGGCGCCTGGCCAGATGTTGTTGCGGCGATGGCAGAACATGTTGAGCTCGGGGAGCTGTACCTGGCAGGCGTTTGGTCGCACTTTGCTCGTGCAGACGAGCCGGGTCATCCGGCAAACATGGCACAACGCAATTCATTTGAAGAGGCGCTGCGGGTTGTTTATTCCGCGGGAATGCAACCAGAGGTACGGCATCTTTCAAATTCGGCTGCCACATTGGCTGATCCGGATGCAAGATACGACCTAGTGCGCACTGGCATTGCTCTCTATGGCCTTTCTCCTGACCCGAACACGCTTGGGAGTGCAGCGCGCTACGGACTGCGGCCAGCCATGTCTTTGACAGCACGTCTACTTCTAGTCAAAGACGTGCCGGAAGGAGTTGCGGTTTCCTACGGGGGCACCGCGATAACTCAACGAGCTACGCGAGTGGGCATTGTCCCCATGGGTTATGCCGATGGAGTTCCTCGACATGGATCGAATGCGCTAAGCGTCGGCTTCGACGGGAAGGTGACTCCGGTCCTTGGTCGAATCTGCATGGATCAGTTCGTGATTGATCTTGGACCGAATTCGCAGGCGAAGGCTGGCGACGAAGTAACGCTCTTTGGTCCAAGTGGGCCCAGTGTCGATGATTGGGCCATCGCAAGCACCACGATCAACTACGAAATAGTGACCAGGTTGGGTCCTAGGGTTATGCGCGAGTTTGTCTAGATTGCGGTAGCGTCCTTGCCATGTCCTTGCTGAGCATCGAAAACTTGAGTGTAAGTTTCGGCGGACTCAAGGCACTTGAATCCGTTGACCTAGCCATTGACTCCGGTGAAGTTGTTGGGTTAATTGGACCGAACGGCGCAGGCAAAACCACGGTCTTCAATGCGATTTCGGGCCTGCTCACCCCAGACTCGGGATCCCTCACCTGGAATGGAAAAAGTACCGATTGGCCCAAGCCCCATAATTTGCACAACCTTGGAATTTCTCGCACTCTGCAGGGTGTTGGTCTCTTTGCCGATCTGACTTGCTTGGAAAACGTAATGGTGGCTCTTGATCATCGCGCGAAAACCGGTGTAGTGCGCGGGCTTTTTGGATTCACCGACCGAGACGAGCGCAGACTCCAAGAAATGGCAATTATCGCATTGGAGAAAGTTGGCGCTGAGTCCTTGGCTAATGTTCGTGCATCACAACTTCCATATCCGACCCGCAAGCGGGTCGCCCTGGCTCGTGCGCTCGCCAGCGAACCGACCCTGTTGCTCCTCGACGAACCCGCGGGCGGGCTAGGAGCGGACGATATCGAATGGCTCCGAGGGTTGATTCTTTCGCTCCGATCAACTTGCTCCATCTTGCTCGTAGAACATCACATGGAGGTGGTGATGGCGGTGAGTGATCGAGTTTATGTTCTGGACTTTGGCCAGATCATCGCTAGCGGAACCGCAGATCATGTGAAGACCGACCCGGCCGTTATCGCCGCATACCTCGGAACAGCAGCAGTGGGTCGCGAGAGGTCTGCCTGATGCTCTCAATTGCTGGGCTAACTACCGATCACGGGCAAGTGCGTGCGCTCGATGATGTAACTTTCGATGTGCCTGCCGGTTCGCTTACGGCAGTGATAGGTGCGAATGGTGCCGGCAAGACCACTCTGCTCCGAACGGTCACTGGATTGGTGAAACCAACCTCGGGAACTGTCCGCTGGTACAGCCAGGATCTCCTCTGTCTGCCAACTGAACAATTAGTTCGTCACGGCGTGGCGCACGTTCCAGAAGGAAGATCTGTAGTTGCCGAGTTGACGGTCTCTGAAAACCTGCAACTTGGTGCATTGTGGCGAGGCAAGGACCCGGACGTACAAATTGCTCGCGATGAAGTATTGGCGCTTTTTCCAATACTCTCCGAGCGGCTTGGGCAACGCGCAGATACTCTTTCTGGCGGGGAGCGGCAAATGTTGGCAATCGCCCGGGCCTTGATCGCTCGCCCCAAATTGCTTCTGCTCGACGAACCATCACTTGGCCTAGCGCCGCTAATAGTCGAACAGATCTTTCAGACGCTCGATCGGTTGCGGAAAGAATCTGGGCTCACCGTCGTCCTGGTCGAACAGAATGCAGTGAGTGCTTTGGAGATTGCAGATCATGCTGTCTTATTGAGTCTTGGACAAATCGTGGTCAGCGGTTCGGCCAAGCTTATTGAAAAAGACACCCAACTCAGACACGCCTACTTAGGTTATTAGGAGGTTTGGCATGCAGCAGTTCCTCAACACGCTGGTTAGTGGTGCCAGCCTCGGCTCGATTTATAGCCTGATGGCGTTGGCCATGATTCTTGTTTGGCGAAGCACGCGCGTTGTAAATTTCGCTCAGGCTGGCCAAGCCGTACTCTCAACTTATGTTGGGTTAGAGATTCACCGGATCACCCACTCTTATGTCCTGACATTGGTGGTTGCCATCATTTTTGGTGCGATTTTTGGCGCGCTGGTGGACTTACTTCTGGTGCGACCCTTGCTCCGCCGTGTTGGCGACGGGCCGATCGCCGCCGTTGCGCCGGTCATAGTCACTCTTGGTTTGTTGGGAGCGCTGCAAGGTTTTGTTGGGCTGGTCTGGGGTGGGGAATATCGGAGTTTTCCCGCCGCCTTTTCCCAAGATGGAATAAATATTGGCACCATGAAGATTCCGTTTTCACAATTCGACTTTTTCATACTTTTGGTCACGCTCGCAGTGATGTTGACCTTTGCCTATATCTTCCAGCGCAGTGGGTTGGGATTGGCGATGCGGGCAGCTGCGTTTGAACCTGAAGTTGCGCAACTAGCTGGAGTTCGTGTCGCAAGAGTTCGTACGATCGGCTGGGCCTTTGCCGGCGCTGCCGGCGCTCTTGCTGGTGCCCTCATCACTCCAACAACATTGCTTGCGCCGAACTCGCTGGATCTACTTCTTGTTTTTGGATTCACCGCGGCGGTTCTTGGTGGCCTCGAAAGTCTCGTTGGTGGGGTCGTCGGTGGATTTTTGCTTGGTCTCGGTCTGGCCTTTGTGGTTGCCTATCTTGGTGGTTCGTTCACTTTTATGACTGCCTTCGTTGTATTGATAGTGGTGCTTCTGGTCAGACCACAAGGATTGATTGGCGCAAGGAGGATGCGCAATGCGTGAGAAGGTTTCCAATGGTTGGCGTAGCCTTCCCAGAGCGGTCCGCAGCGCAGTCGGTCTGCTTTTTGTTGGCTGGTTTCTGTTGTTGCTCGGCGACCGAATTTCTGAATTTCGGGTCTATCAGGGCGCCAGTGTTGCAACTTATCTAGTGGCCATTGTGTCGATCGTATTGTTGACGGGGTTTTCGGGCCAGGTCTCCTTGGGCCACGGCGGTCTGCTGGCAATAGGTGGTTATGCGGCCGCGTTGGTTATGGCGGACTTGCACTGGCCTTTCTGGATTGCATTCATAGTTGCAGTTTTTGCCGCTGCGCTGATCGGTGCACTACTTGGGATCGCAGCCGCGCGACTATCAGGTCCTTATCTTGCCGGCACAACGCTTGCTTTTGCCGTGGGATTGCCCTCGCTCGCCAATCAATTTTCGTTCCTCGGGGGAGAGCAAGGTCTGCTGTTTGATATCGGTCAGGCACCAAAACATTTTGGTGAAAATTTCAGCCCTTATAAATGGCTTTTCTGGGTGACTGGAGTGTTCGCACTCTTGGCAATTTGGACAGCGTCGAATCTGCTCCGCGGGCGTCATGGACGGATCTGGCGAGCCGTGCGTAGTAACGAGACTGCGGCTGCGCTTGCGGGAGTGAATGTGGCCAGAAGCAAAGTGCTGGCATTCACCCTCAGTGCGGGATTTGCTGGCCTGGCTGGCGCACTACTCTGTGCCACGGTTTCGCTAGTCACTCCCGGTGGCTTCTCGCTCTCACTTTCGTTCGCAATTCTCACTGGGGCCGTTATCGGGGGAGTTCGAAGTATCTTCGGGGCTGCGATCGGTGCATTTGTTCTGGTTGTTCTTCCGATGATTACCGATGCTCTGACGCAGACCTCGAGCGAGGCGGTCGCGACAAATTTGCCAGCGATCATTACGGGCCTGCTACTCATCGGAACGGTCGTAATCTCGCCCGGTGGGGTGGCCGGATCCATCGCCAGCGTCCAGCGACATCTTGCACTAAAGCGACAAAAAGGATAAAAAGGGATAAAGACCCCCTATTTTTAAAGTAATCGCCCAAGAAGAAATAATTGACAGGCCGTGGCTCTCCCCTTTGTTACTCATGAGTAATAGCCTCACCACTACGTGATTGAAGTACCCGATCTGAGGGGATCCAAATGAGTAGCAGAATGCGCAGGCTGACCAGAAAGGTTGCGGCGCTGGCGGTAATGGGCCTCGCGATAAGCGCGTTGCCCGCCCAGGCGACCACGTTACGTTCAGAAACTGGCGTAACGAACCATGAAATAAAGATCGGCATCACAATTCCAATGAGCGGTATTGCCGCTCCAGGGTACAACAAGATTGCCCCAGCCGCGCAGGCTTATCTTGATTATGTAAATGCGCACGGTGGCGTCTACGGGCGAAAGATCACTCTGGTTGTAGCTGACGATCGCTATTCACCAACCATGGCGGTTTCTCAAACTAATAAATTAATTTTGCAGAATAAGGTTTTCGCTTTAGCCGGCGCGCTAGGTACAGCAAATCATCTTGCTGTGCTCAATAGTGTTCGACTCGGTGCTCGTGGAATCCCCGATCTTTTCGTCAATACTGGCTACAGCGGTTTCGATAACCCAGCCAAGTATCCGACAACCTTCACGTACCTTCCGTCGTACATTATGGAAGCCAAAATCATCGGCTCTTATCTAGCTAAGAATTATGCAGGCAAGAAAATTGGACTGATCTACCAAGATGATGACTTCGGGCGCAATGCGAAGACCGGCTTCAAAACAGCAGGTACCAACTTTGTTGTTACCAAGGGATATGCATCCGGCTCGCAATCGTCTCCTGGTTTGGCTGCTCAGGTAGGCGCGATGCAGGCTGCCGGCGCAGACGTCGTTGTGATGTTCGGCGTTACTTCAGCCACGGCCGTTGCACTGATCACGGCAGGCAAAATGGGTTACAAGCCAACGAAATGGATCATCGGTTCAGTTGGCGGAGATTCAACAACGCTGAAAGCACTCGGTGTCCCAGCTGCAATCCTTGCTGGTGCTACTGGCGCTTCGTTCCTTCCTTCGCCAACCGATACCTCAGACCCATACATCTCTTTCTTTAAGCGGATTAACGACACCTACAACAAGGGTCGTGACACCACGTGGGATAACAATGCGCTCGTTGGTATGAACATGGCGATGATCCTCGTTCAGGCGTTGCGTGCGGCGGGTAAGCATCCAACGCGCAAAGCGGTCGTGCGTGCTCTGATCAAAAAGGGCAAGACCTTTGCACAGGCAGGATTGGTTCCGCTGGGCTATTCCAAGAAGAGTCATGCGGGATACACCGGCTACTGGTTCGGCACTTACGACATGAGCGGCGATCTTCAGCCTGATGGCGGTAAGTACACGCCGTATGTCACCGATTCGGGTTCCGGCCCGGTAACCACGTCAAATTACAAGCGGCCTGCCCTTCCGGCAAACGGCCTGCCAACCAACAAGTGAGGATGCTGATGTCACGACAACTTCTAGGACGACGCCCGTCGTCCATCCTCGCGACGGTTGCGCTCGTAGTTGCCACCGTTGTATTCGTTCCAAGCACCGCAAGCGCAGCTGCGCCGCAATGCGCCACCGCGAGCGGAGTCACCTCATGTCAAGGCGCGACCAGCGATGGTGCTCCCTATGTCATGAGCGCCCCGCTCAATTTCAATGGCACTGTCTATCTCTATTCGCACGGTTACCGGTTTGCTGTTGATATTCCAGCCGGAATTCCGGTCATCGGCGGATACAAGGTGACACAGACGCCACAACCGGCGCCAAATGCTGAAGTGGCCATGGGTCTGCTGGCTCAGGGTTATGGCATCGCTGGATCTGGATATACCAAACAAGGCTGGAATGCCGATGCTGCCGTCGCAACTGACGTCGAGCTAATTGGCCTATTCAAGACCCAATTCCCCACAACTACGCACGTAATTGCCTGGGGTGAATCCCTTGGTGGATTTATCACTCAGTTGTTGGCAGAGCGGTATCCAACCTTGGTAAGTGCGGCTGCGCCGATGTGCGCGGTAACCAATAGCATCGAAGATCAACTGACGGTTGCAACCGATGTCGTATGGGGATTCCAGACCCTATTTGACCCATCTATTGTGGGCCACAACTACGCACCGGGTCTTGCCGGTTACGCCCAAGCCATGGGTGATCTTGGCAAGATCTTCACTGTCCTTGGCAAATTGCAGGCCGGGATACTCACTGGGGCTTGGCCAGACACAGCCGCGAATTCGCCTTTCGGGGCGGCTCTTTCAGCTGCGAAAATCCCGTCCCGTAGTGCCCTCTTGCTTATCGGCCTGATGGCTGGCTTGCCGGCTCAGAGCGCACACTTTGACGCCACGACCGGTCCTGGAGATCCGAACGATCCACGCAATACTTCTTACGACTCGTTCGCGCTCGCGATTAGTCCCGCGTTGGCAATGTTAGAGAACATCGCTAATGCCGCTGCTCTTGGTGTTGTTGCCCGGCTCGATCTCGAACAACAAGTCGGTGGCGATTTTGCAGATAACACCAAGACAGATTACGAGGCTCAATTAGGCGATGCCGCTTCCACCTACAACATGGGACTTTCTGGTGATGCAGCGACGGGCGCCATGCTCGGAGCTCTTGCGGCAGCCCCACGTTGGAGCCCAAATGCGGATGCCTTGGCTAAGTTGCGGGCGCTAGGTCACCAGACGGGAACGATTTCAGTTCCAACGGTGCTGATGCACACCGAGGCCGATCCAATCGTCAGTGCAGGCAACAGTCAGTGGCTAATCGATAAGTACCAAGCGTCCTACGCGAAGGTAGTTGCTGCTGGCAAGGCAAAGGCGAAGGCTGCCACGAAGAAGGCGAAGAAAGAGAAGAAGAATAAGATTTACACTTTCACTCCGCCGCCGTACAAGTTGGTCTCTTTCTTCACTGAGCCTCCTCAGCACTACACGGAGTTCAGCGCTCTGGGAAGTCCGATCACGACGCTGCCAGCCGCAAATGGAACCAATCACTGCAACTTCAGCTATGCGCAGTACAACACGGTTGCTTTCATGGCTGGATACGCATCACAGCATGGGGTCTTCCCCGATGCTGCGATTACCACCTTCCTTAGGGAGGCGACTCCAGGATTCACGAGCGACACCTTTTACAGGGCTCCTCTGTTGAAGGTATATGGCTGATCCAATCACTGAGGGCCCGGTCGCAAGACCGGGCCTTCAGTGCGTTATACGCTGAGCCGGTGATGCGGATTATTTCGGACGAAGCCGAGATGGTGGAATTTGGCCACGCCCTTGCCGCGCAACTCCGACCGGGTGACCTGATCTTGCTCGATGGCCCACTTGGCGCCGGGAAAACCACCTTGGCGCGTGGAATCGGAGAGGGCCTGGGGCTCGATAGCCCCGTGACATCGCCAACTTTTGTTATTTCTAGAGTGCACAGTGGCGCTCTGCCGTTAATACATGTTGATGTCTATCGGCTTTTGGATGCAACCGAAGGTGCTGCGGCGGCCCTGGATGATCTTGATCTGGATTCAGAACGCGCCGAATCGGTTACTTTGATGGAGTGGGGAAGAGATGTCGGTCCGCGATTGTCTGACGAATTCTTGCTGGTCTGTATCGATCGGCTAGACGATGACCGACGTGAAGTTATCTTGGAAGCGCACGGGACGAGATGGCAAGAGTTGAGAATTTGATGAGCCAATACCTACTTGCTTTTGATACCGCCACCACTAGAACAAGCGTTGCTCTCATAGATGGTTCTGAGTTGCTCCTTGAAGTTAGTCACGATGGTGCGACTGGACATGGTCAGGCATTGCCGTCGTTAGTTGCGCAAGTATTGAAGGGGATATCTCCATCGCAGTTGCAGCTGATCGCAGTGGGAATTGGTCCTGGTCCCTTTACCGGACTGCGGGTGGGAATCGCCTACGCAAGATCAATGGCCTGGGCCCTTGGGCTGACTCCGGTTGGAGTGTGCACGCTTGACGCAATCGCCCTTGATTTCTTGGCCCGTGGAGAGGCGCCGCGGGCAGAATTCGCAGTCGCAACGGACGCCAGACGTAAAGAGGTCTACTGGGCTTCTTATGATGGCGACGGAAAAAGGCATGGGGATCCGACCGTGGTGCGCTCTAATCAGTTATCCAAGGAAATTCTGTCGCTGCCGACAGCAGGAAGCGGCGCATTCCTTTACGCACAGGATTTCATTGCACCGATGGATCCACAGTTCCCAACAGCTGCCGCAATCGGTCGACTAGCGCTTAAGAAAGTTTCGGACTCTGAGCCAATCACTACTGAGCCGCTTTACTTACGGCGCCCCGATGCTGTTCCCCAGGTGTCAACTAAAGCGGTGCTGCAATGAGTAATGTCACTATTCGATCGATGACTCAAGAAGATCTTGAACCGGTTTATGCCATCGAACGCATCACTTATCAAATTGATCCTTGGAGTAGGGATCAATTGATTTCGGAAATTGACAGAATTCCTGAGACTCGTTACTACACGGTGGCCGAGTCCAATGGCGAAATCATTGGTTATGGTGGTCTTTTTTCGCCAAGCGTTGGAGTCGAGGCAGACATCCAAACACTAACGGTCACGCCCGAATTTCAGGATAGAGGTATTGGGCGGGCATTGCTCTTGAATCTATTGGAAGAGGCGGACCGTCGTAAGGCACCTGGCGTTCTCCTTGAAGTGCGGGCCGGAAATGACGCAGCGATTCACTTGTATAAGGCTTGCGGCTTTACCGAAATTTCCCGCAGACCGAATTATTACGGGCGGAATCTAGATGCCCTTATTATGCGAAAACTATTTGACGCGAACGGATCGGCATTATGAGCCAACCACTCGTGCTCGGAATTGAAACGTCCTGCGATGAAACTGGAATTGGAATTGTCCGTGGGACAACACTGCTTGCTGACGAAGTCGCGACCAGTGTTGACGAGCACGCAAGGTTCGGCGGAGTTGTGCCAGAGGTTGCGAGTAGGGCACATCTAGAAGCGTTAATTCCGACCCTGGAGCGGGCTTGTATTGCAGCCAACGTCAGCCTTAGTGATCTTGATGCGATCGCAGTAACCGCCGGTCCTGGCTTGGCGGGGGCGTTGCTCGTCGGCACAAGTGCGGCGTCCGGCCTGGCGCTTGCCCTTGGGATCCCGCTTTACGCGGTTAACCATTTAGCCGCGCATATAAGTGTCGATGCACTCGTATCTGGCGACCAAACGGATCCCACCATTGCACTGCTGGTAAGTGGGGGCCATAGTTCACTTCTTCGCGTCGCGGATGTCACGGGTGATGTGCGGAGCCTCGGCTCAACTGTTGATGATGCCGCCGGCGAAGCCTTCGACAAGGTTGCCAGGCTCCTCGGTCTGCCTTTTCCAGGTGGGCCGCAGATAGACCGGATTGCTCAGGTTCGAGATGCCGATGCAATAAGTTTTCCACGCGGATTTACCTCGCCTAAAGACCAGATCGAACATTCGCTTGATTTTTCCTTCTCGGGACTGAAGACGGCCGTGGCGCGCCACGTCGAGAAACTAGTTCGTGAACACCAACTCGTAGATGTTCCAAAGATCGCGGCTTCGTTCCAAGAAGCGGTGGTTGATGTGCTGGTTCAGAAGTCGATCACGGCCTGCCAGCAAGAGGGCATCGATCGCCTTCTGATTGGCGGGGGCGTCGCAGCCAATTCCCGACTTAGGGCGCTAGCGGTGGAGCGATGCGAGCAGGCCGGAATTCGCCTGTCGATTCCAAGGCCTGAACTCTGCACGGACAATGGGGCCATGGTTGCGACCCTTGGCTCACTTTCGGTTTCCAGGGGCCGTCCGGCCACGATGCTCGGTTTCGCCGCTTCGCCGAGTCTGCCGGTCGCCACTGCCCTCCTGTGATCTCAAACCCGTGAGCGGCGGCTTGCCTCCCGTGAGCGGCGGCTTGCCTCCCGTGAGCGGCGGCTTGCCTCCCGTGAGCGGCGGCTTGCCTCCCGTGAGCGGCGGCTTGCCTCCCGTGAGCCGATGATCGGATCGCTTCAGGTTGACCCTTTCCATGGCCGTCAATAGAGTTGGCGTTAGCACTCTCACCCTGAGTCTGCCAGCGAAAGTGCTTCATCGACCCCCGCGACGGCGATGAAGTGGAGTTGGCAGGGCACGTCCGAAGAGTCAAAGTCGAAGGAAAGGTCAAGCATGGCAATCGCCATTAAGCCGCTCGAAGACCGAATCGTGGTTCAAGCGAATGCGGCAGAGCAGACCACCGCGTCGGGTCTGGTTATCCCAGATACCGCCAAGGAGAAGCCTCAGGAGGGCACTGTCCTCTCTGTTGGCCCAGGTCGATTTGAAGATGGTCAACGTCTGCCACTTGATGTAAAAGTCGGGGATACCGTTATTTACAGCAAGTACGGCGGGACTGAAGTGAAATACGACGGCGTGGAATATCTCATTCTCTCGGCTCGCGACGTTCTCGCGATCATCGAGAAGTAGAGCCGTAACGGCCGAGCAGCCACTTCCTTGCTAGCGGAGTGATTGCTCGGCCGTTCACTTTCCAACAAACCTGAATTACACAAGTTTTAATAAGCCTGCAAGGAATCGCAAATGTCTAAAAGTCTCGCTTTCGGCCATGACGCTCGTCACGCAATTGAGCATGGGGTAGATGCTCTTGCTAACGCAGTCAAGGTAACCCTTGGACCGCGGGGTCGTAACGTCGTCATTGATAAGAAGTTCGGTGCACCGACCATCACAAATGACGGTGTGACAATTGCTCGCGAGATCGAATTGAGCGATCCGGCTTCGAATCTTGGTGCCCAACTTGTCAAAGAAGTTGCGACGAAGACCAATGATGTTGCTGGGGATGGCACCACAACTGCGACAGTTCTCGCTCAGGCAATGATCCATGAAGGACTTCGCAACTTAACCGCTGGCGCAGCTCCCATGGCCATCAAGGTAGGTATCGAAGCAGCCGTCGAAAAACTGACCGAAGAGCTCGCTCGAATCGCCAAGCCAGTGAGCGAGAAGTCGCAGATTGCTGACGTCGCCGCTATTTCCGCACAGGATCGTGCCGTGGGCGACTTGATTGCCGAGGCAATGGACAAGGTTGGCAAAGACGGAGTCATTACCGTCGAAGAAGCCAACACCACAGGCTTGGAATTAGAATTCACAGAGGGAATGCAATTCGATAAGGGCTATATCTCGCCTTACTTCGTCACAGATCCTGAGCGCATGGAAACAGTTCTCGAAGATGCATTCGTCCTGATATCGCAGAATAAAATATCTGCACTTAGCGATCTCTTGCCGGTTCTCGAAAAGGTCTCAGCGGCCGGAAAGTCTTTACTAATAATTGCCGAAGATGTGGACGGTGAAGCGTTGTCGACGTTGGTCGTAAATCGGATGCGTGGACTGTTCACCTCGGTAGCCGTTAAAGCTCCTGGTTTTGGTGATCGCCGAAAGGCAAGCCTTCAAGACATTGCCGTGATGACTGGCGGTCAGGTTATCGCTCCTGAAGTTGGACTCAAGTTGGAAGAAATCACTCTCGATTTGCTGGGTAAGGCGCGTCGCATCGTGGTTACCAAAGAGACAACGACGATCATTGATGGCGCCGGAGAGGCCGACTTGGTCGCTGCCCGCATAAAGGAAATCCGCTCCGAAATTGAGCGGACAGACTCTGACTGGGATCGCGAAAAACTCCAAGAACGCCTGGCCAAACTTGCTGGTGGCGTCTGCGTCATTCGCGTCGGTGCCTATACCGAAGTCGAAATGAAAGAGCGAAAGCACCGCCTTGAGGACGCCATTTCAGCTACCCGTGCTGCTGTTGAAGAAGGCATTGTCGCTGGCGGTGGGGCGGCGCTCGTGCATGCAGCGGACATCCTTGTCGGCGATCTCGGTCGCACAGGAGATGAAGCTGTAGGGGTCAGATTGGTAGCGAAAGCCATCCTTGAACCGCTCCGTTGGATCGCCGAAAACGGCGGTCTCGAAGGTTACGTTGTTGTGGCTAATGTTCGAGCAATGGGCAGCGAAGAAGGCTTTAACGCGGCCGAAGGCAGATACGAGAACTTGATC
>Ga0307375_10002024_pt1 | contig 21246 bp, 20 predicted proteins | sample TR1MG_FD_202531 | JGI IMG/M metagenome (GOLD analysis project Ga0307375, IMG submission 202531) | Soil microbial communities from Risofladan, Vaasa, Finland - TR-1 | ecosystem: Environmental > Terrestrial > Soil > Coastal area > Acid sulfate soil | place: Finland: Risofladan, Vaasa | collected...
TGCGTGTTCAGTTGAGCCTGAAGCTTGTGCAGCTGGTCTAGCAGCGCTTGTATTTGCTGCTGTATGTTCTGGACATTCTGCTGCTGCATTGTTTCGTCTCTGATCTGGGATACCGTGATATTTCCGGATGTTGCGTCAACTTGTCCGGTTATATCTATGACATCTCCGGTTTTCATATCGGAAACCGATGGAGTCGACGTAGCTGATGTTTGCGCCGTGCCAATTACGGCAGTGGCAGAAGTTATCAAAAGGTTAAAATTCAGGCCAAATATCTTTACGGTCATTGATTGCCCGGAATTGGAAACCAATGAAGAGCCATTGATAACTACCCGGTTTGACGCGCTAATCGAGAGCGACGTGCCTCCGCTTTGGGAATTTTGCCCTTCACTGCTGCTGCCGCTGCTTTCCTGCGAGCTGCCGAGAGTTGTTCCGGAATTTTCAGATTCTCCTCCGGCATTGCTAAGCCCCTGGGCAGACGCTGATACCGAAGCGCCGACGGCGCTGCCTTCCTGTTCCGCGTTCGCGCGGTAAAACTGAGAGGCATTCAGGGCAATTAATCCCGCGATCGCGAAAATTCCTAAGAATTTGATACGGTTCATAATTTTTTAATTTTTATTTTTAACGACCTTTTCTTTTTTTGTATTTGGTATTATACCATACTCGCATACCATAAATGACTTTTAATTTTTATCATTGGGAAGTAAAATTTTACCATGAAAGAGCCGAAACCAGGCGAACAATCGCGCGAAGAAAAAGGAGAAATAAGCTCCAGCGACAAGGAAATATTGGACGTGTCTTTTAGGGATTATTTTCTTGATGACGATGTAATCAACAGTTTGGCGCCCGCGGCGTTCTCTGCAATGGCGGGGCAATTCGAAACTATTCAGCCTATTCAGGCGTATGAGGAGTATGTGCGCGAAGTTGCCTATAGGCGTACCGGGAAAGGGGAGGCAAAAGCTTACTACGATTATATCATGGACAGGAGCGACTCCCGGAGAGTCGCTCAATACAATGAAATGATAAAGATGTTTAACAATAATCTTGAAAATATAAAACGCGACAAGGACAACCGGAAAGTACAAGAATTTTTTCAAAAAGCAACAGAATTTTTAAAGACAAAAAGAGAGGAGAGAAACCAATAAAATTTTTCACTCCAGTTTTTCCATTCTGACTCCGATGAGCCGGATTTTCTTTTTTTTGGGATTTTCGCGCCTGTCCAAAAACGGCATAAAAAGCCGCAGCGCCTCAAAGTAAAGAGCCTGACTGCCTTTGGTTTTGGTTTTTAGCGTGCCTGAGCGGGTTTTTGTGTCGAAATCGGCAAAGCGTACCGTCACGGTAACAGAGCGGAAACTTTTGAATCCCGCCTTGAGAAATCTTTTATAAACTTCATATGAAAGGGACTTCAGGCGTTCGCGCAAGAAATTCGGATTATCGGTGTCCGTTTCGAATGTTTCCTGTTCGCCTACGGATTTGGGAACCCATTCTTCCTCCGCTATGGGCGAATCGTCATTAGCGCGCAGCTTGCCATAAAGCTCAAGACCCCATTTGCCAAGCATTTCTTCCAAGTCGCTTTTGGAAATCTTTTTGGCATCTTTTACCGTGCGTACGCCGATAAGCCTGAATCGCTCTTCTGTTTTAGGGCCGACTCCGGGAATCGTCCTTATTGAAAGCGGTTCCAAAAATTTCTCCGCGACATCGGCGGGCACAATGGTAAGCCCGTCCGGCTTTTGCCGGTCGGAAGCGATTTTGGCAATGAGCTTGTTTGGGCCGATGCCGATGGACGCGGTAAGGTGTTCCTGCGTTTTAATATCTTTTTTAATTTTTATGGACAATGTTTCGGCTTTTTCGTAAGACCCGGCGAACGATAAGTCGAAATAGGCTTCGTCGATACTTGCTTCTTCCACGAGCCGAGAATGCTGCCTCAGTATCGCCATAATTCGCGCCGACACTTCGCCGTAATGCTTCATGTTCACATCAAGAAATGCCGCAGGCGGAAGTCCCTTCCGTTTGGCGGCTTCAGAATATCTCCAGGCCGTTGAGATGGGGAGGGCGGAACGAATTCCGTATTCGCGCGCTTTGTAATTAGCGGTTGATACGACTCCGCGGCCGGCTCCTCCTTTCGGGTCGGCGCCGACGACTATAGGCCTACCCTGAAGGCGGGGATTGTCTCTTTCCTCGACTGCCGCGAAGAAGGCGTCCATATCCAAGTGTCCGATTATTCTCATATCTGAATGGTAGCAAAAATGAGATTTGTATGCCCGCGGAAAGACACAGCTGTTAATTGACTAAGTTGGATAATTTTGATTAGGTTAAAAACAGCTGCTTTCAATTGAAAATCGCAGCGGCCTCCGCAGTTAAATCTTGGAAAAAAGGAGCTAGAAAAAATGAAAGTTTACGTGAGTGTTGGACACTTGTCGCGGCTTCAGCAGGAACTCGCGGAAGCCAATGCAAGCCTTTCCGAGTTGCGAGAGGAGAGAGCTTTGGCCTGTGAGGTTAGCACCTGCGCAAGCCAGAACGGCCTTTACCTCGACCAACTGGCAGTACAAGAAGGGGACCTGGTCAACAAGGTAGCCAGGATTCGACAGACCATTTCTGCGGCCGAAGTCTATACCACAACGGCGCGGAACATCAAAGAAGTACGACTGGGTTCCATCGCATGTTTCATGCGCCGCAAGGGCAGGGAAAAAATGAAACTGGTGTGGGAGATCGTCGGCTCCGATGAAACTGATTTGCGCCAGAACCGCGTGTCTTATGACAATCCCCTGGTCACGAAACTGATCGGGATGACACTCGGTGATGCCAAGGAAGTGGGTACGCCGGCAGGTACAGTCGAATACGAGCTTATCGGCCTGTATCCGGACTGGGATGCTGCCCAGAAAAGCACGGCGCCGGTCAAAATGGCTGCGGCGGCAAAGTAGCCGAAAGAGCTGCGAACAAAATATGATTTTCGAAAGCCCCTGAATGGCTGCACTTTAACCAGGCAGCCATTTTTTATTTTATCCAAAATACTTGCTTTTATGCCGTATTTTCGGTATTATTAAGGCCATGGCAATAGGAAAGAGAAGAAAAAACAACGACCTGGAATTCAATCAATTCGGAACAACACTCGCGGTTTTTATGGAAACATACAACAAAAGCGTTCCGTCCGGTTTTCCTCACGTATCGATACAGATATTGAGGCAGTTTCAGGAATTACACCCCATACTTTTCAGAAACGGCGACGAGTGGTCAATCGACAGGCACCGCAAAAGGGTAATGGATTGGCTTCCTTCGCACATCGGCGCTCTGTAAATCGCATCATTTTTTTTGGTTCTACCGGACACCATCTCGAAAGTATGCTTCATCCGCTTCAAGCGGATTTCCGTTATCCCTTTGACTCGTTTCACTCGCTCAAGGCCTTCGGTAATAATGAAGTACTATAATAAATAAACCACAATGCTTATCGACGACGTAAAAATAAAAATATCGGCGGGACACGGCGGGCATGGAGCCGTGGCTTTCAACAAGAATATGATGAGCCTTGGCCCGGCTGGCGCTTCGGGTGGAAACGGCGGCAGCGTTTATTGCGAGGGAGTTTCCGATTTGAGCGCGCTGAACCAGTTCCGCTTTAAAAAAGAATTCGACGCCGAGAACGGCCAGGAGGGCAGAAGCCAGTTCCGCGACGGGCACGACGGCAAAGACCTCATTCTAAAAGTTCCGGTAGGAACGGTTATTCATAATCTGACGAGCGAAGTCGACATTTCAATTGAGAAAACAGGGGAGCGAGTTTTGCTCGCCAAAGGCGGCAAAGGCGGAAGGGGAAATTTCCATTTCCGTTCGTCCATTAACACTTCGCCGAAAGAATCGGAACCGGGCACTTCCGGAGAAGCTTTCGATTTGCGGCTTGAGCTTAAGCTTATAGCCGATGTCGGTTTCATCGGATTTCCGAACGCGGGCAAATCGAGCCTGCTCAACCAACTTACCAAAGCCCAGAGCAAGATAGGAAATTATCCTTTCACCACGCTTGAGCCGAATCTCGGCGCGTATTACGAACTCATTCTCGCCGACATTCCCGGACTGATAGAAGGCTCTTCCGCGGGAAAAGGGCTTGGCATAAAATTTTTGCGGCACATTGAACGCACGAAAATCCTGTTTCATCTCGTTTCATCGGAATCCGAGGACCCGGCAAAAGATTATAAAACAATAAGAAAAGAACTTGGTTTGTACAGCAAAGAGCTTCTTAAAAAACCGGAGCACGTTTTTTTGTCGAAAAGCGACCTTATTTCTGAAAAAGAGATTAAGAAAAAACTGGCGGCTTTAAAAAAGATAGACCCGAAGGCAATCGCGATTTCGATAATAGACGACGAGAGCATTAAAAAAGTTGAAAAAATACTGAACGCCATCAAGGCGGAAAAATAATATGGTATCAGGCGAAGTTATCATCCGTTTCAATCGGGTATCATTCGAATACGGCAAGAAACCTATCCTCGACGAGGCCGATTTTTCCGTGAGACGCGGCTCGAAAATAACCCTTATGGGGCAGAATGGTGCCGGCAAGAGCACCATTTTCCAGTTGATATCGGGAGAGCTTAAACCGGCGGGAGGCAGCGTGGTAGTGGCCAACGGGCTTACCATCGCCAACGCGCGGCAGATAATAAGGCGCGACCAAATGGCTCTTACCGTTAGAGAATTTTTCGAAAAAGCGTTTTCCAAAAAAGTTTATGATATCGAACCGAGAATAGGAAAAGTTCTCGAGACGGTTAATCTTAAGGCGCCCCTGGACAGAGAGCTAAAGACTTTTTCCGGAGGCCAGCAGGCGCGGCTTCTTTTGGCGCAGGCCATAATCCAGGACCCGGACATACTTCTTCTGGATGAACCGACGAACAATCTCGACAAAGCGGGGATAGCCCATCTTTCGCAATTTTTGAAGGATTATAAAAAAACCTGCGTTGTAATTTCACACGATGCCGATTTTCTTAACTCTTTCACGGAAGGCGTTCTTTATCTTGATATTTTCACGAAGAAAATAGAACAATACACCGGCAATTATTTCGACGTTGTTTCGGAAATAAAAAACAGGTTGGAAAGGGAACGCATGAAGAATGTCCGCCTTGAGAGGGATATCGAGCATAGGAAAGAACAGGCTAATTTTTTCGCTCAAAAAGGAGGGCATCTCCGCGACGTGGCTAGAAAAATGAGAGAGAAAATTGATGATCTCGAGGAGGAGAAAGTCGAAGAGCGCCGGGAAGACAGGGCAATAAGGGATTTCAGAATCCCGTGCCAGGAAGATTTGAGCGGGCGCATTTTGGAATTGAAATCAGTTTCAGTGATTAAAGACCATAAACCGGCGAAGAAGAAAGTAGACATAGCGCTCAAGAAAAAAGAACGACTGCTTTTGTCCGGACCTAACGGCATCGGCAAAACGACGCTTCTCGAGAAGCTTGCCAGCGGGCACGCTACGGGAGAACATATCACTCCAGGAGTAAGGATTGGCTATTACCGCCAGGATTTTTCCACTCTCGATTTCAATAAAACCGTTTATGAAACGCTTGCCGAAGCGATTTGGTTCGACGCCGCTCACCACGGGCGCGGAGGAACGGAACAAGAACTCCGTTCGTGTGCGGCGGGATTCCTTCTCGACGCCGAAATTTTAAAAACCAAAGTTGGCTCTCTTTCCGAAGGGCAGAAAGGGCTGGTGGCATTCGCCAAGCTCGTGCTTGAGCGGCCCGGGCTTTTGATTCTTGACGAACCGACCAACCACATCAACTTCAGGCATATACCGGTGATTGCGAAAGCTTTGGACAATTATGAAGGCACTATGATACTAGTGAGCCACGTCCCCGAATTCGTTAAGCAGATAAAGATAGGCCAAACATTGGATCTCGAGTCGCTCTAATTTATGCCGGGGGCAATCGGATTTATGAATCCCGTTAGAGACAATCAGGTTTAGAAATAATATTTATGGAACAATTATCTAAAGTCGTGAAAATAAAGTTTAATCTGTGACATTACGAATGCGTCCATTGGGCGCATTCTGTCTCTAACGGGATGAAAAAAATAGCATTCATAATTTTAATCGCAGCATCTGCACTTTTAGCCGGTTTCCACGGTTCCGAAGCAGCTTCCGGAGTTTGTGAAGGGCATGGCGGAGTTAATTGTCTTGCCGGCCCCGCATTCTCCGGATACGCGCAGTGCTACGATAATTCAACCAGCTCTGTTTTGTATTCCAGCGCCGGAGAGTGTTCCAGTGATGCCGCTACCGGCTGCACATCCCCGGTTGCCACGGGCTGCACAAGTTCGTTTCAATTGCAGGGCCTTAAAAGCAAATTGGATAAATACACGAAAGAATGCGATTTGCTCAACGATATGCCGGTGCAGTATTACACGGGATGTTCATTCCCTTCGCTTCAAAGGCAGATTCAAATTTGCGAGCAGCAGATACAGGATTATCAGATTAGCCAGCAAACCTATGGCAGCTGCATTAGAAATTATTATCAAACCATTTTGCAGAACACGAGTACTACCTTAAACGACCAGCTTAAAATTCAGAAACAAGCCTGCTTGTTGAAACAAGATTACATATGGGACGATGCGAATAGCGCATGCGTGAATACGGCTCCCGTTGCCGCGAGTTCGTCTTCTGCTGCGGCGAGCTCTTCGATTCCCTCAAAATATTATTTAAAAACAAATTTAGGCACGGGAACTTCGGGCAGCGACGTGATTATTTTACAGGAGTTCCTTCAAAGCAAAAATTTCCTGAAAATACCGGCAGGAGTAAGTGCGGGATATTTCGGCCCGCTTACAAAAAAAGCTTTAATTAATTTTCAAAAATCAGCCGGATTGCCGGCGACCGGCTATTGCGGAATTTTGACAAGGGCAGCGATAAATAATTCTAGATAGAATATCTTATCTCCTTTCTCTGGAGAATTTTGATGAGGGGCGTTTTTCTCCGAATCTCGGAGCGCTGCGGCCGCGCGGATTGAATGGCCTTCTCGGTCCGCGGGGAGCGAATCTTCCCGGACGGCGGGGTTCGGTTTCCAGTTTATATTTGAAAGTAAGCGGCGGCGGAAGATCGGGAATCCTTGAAACAGGCAATGTCTTTCTGATAAGCCGTTCAATGGTGCGTATTTCCGATGCTTCGTTCGGGCGCGCGAAAGAAATGGCGTGTCCGCCGGCTCCGGCGCGGGCGGTGCGTCCGATGCGGTGGACATAGTCTTCGGCGTTCTGCGGCAAATCGTAATTAAGCACGAGTTCAATGTTATTGACGTCGATTCCGCGCGCGGCGATGTCGGTTGCCACGAGAACGCGGTATTTTCCCGTCTTGAATCCTTCAAGCGCGTCTTTTCTTTGGCCTAAAGAACGGTTGCCGTGTATTTCGGCGGACTCATGTCCGAGAGCGCGCAGCAATCCGGATATTTTTTTGGCGCCGTGCTTGGTGCGCGAAAATACCAGAACAGAACCTTTATACTGCTGAAGAATTTTTTCGAGAAGCAAGGGTTTCTTTTCTTGCGGAACGAAAAACAATTCCTGCGTGACATCTTTGGCGGTTGTGCCGGAACGGGCAATCTCAACCGTTATAGGAAGCTTAAGGTAGGCTTTAGCGATACCGACAATTTCCGCCGGCATAGTCGCCGAAAAAAGCATCGTCTGGCGTTCGCGGGGCAATGTCGGAAGTATTTTTTTCAGCTGCGGAGCGAATCCCATATCGAGCATTCTGTCGGCTTCGTCGAGCACAAGGACGCTCACATTTTTGAGAGATATGGTCTTTTGTTCCATATGGTCGATTATTCTTCCAGGCGTGCCGATAATGATTTGCGGATTTTTTCTTATTTCTTTTATTTGTTTGAAAACAGGTTCGCCGCCGATAAGAACGGCTGTTTTCAAACCGAGAGGCATTCCGACTTTGCGGAGAGTTTCATCTATCTGCAAAGCGAGTTCGCGCGTCGGCGCTATCACGAGTCCGGGGCCTTTTTCATGAAGAACGTGCTGTATAAGAGGAACTCCGAAGGCAAGAGTCTTTCCGGTTCCGGTTTGGGCGATCCCCATCAAATCCTTGCCTTCAATGGCGACCGGAATCGACTGCTCCTGAATGGGAGTAGGGGATGTATATTTGAGCTTTGTCAGTATTTCAAGGATGCCGGGAGCTATTCCCAGGCCGTAAAATGTCTTTTTAGTTTCCGTCATAAAGGCATCATAGCAGATAAGCCTTGATAAAGCCATTAAAAATCGATTTTGTCAGAATTTAATCGGCACAATTTACTTGTTTTCTTATCTCTTCTAGGCATATACTACCGCCAGCATTTTCACCGGAAAGTGCGAGCGTCGGACAGCGTTCGTCCGATATTCTGCATTACCAATCAATATGGGAGCACTTATGGATCCGGATTTTGTGGCGAAGATTAATTTGTCGCGCCTAGTCGACAACCCTTACCCAGGCCGCGGACTAATCGTCGGCAGGGAAAAGTCAGGAAAGAAGCTGGTCCAAGTGTACTGGATCATGGGGCGCAGTGAAAACAGCAGGAACCGGGTTTTCAGTTCGGATAAAGGGCGGGTTTTCACTGAAGCTGCCGATCCTGCAAAGGTCAATGATCCGTCGCTGATCATCTACAACGCAATGCAGGAGTTTTCTCTGGTGCACAAGCACTATGTGGTGAGCAACGGCGCTCAAACCGACGGCGTTGTCGAAAGTCTCGGTGGCCCACCCTATCTCAATTGCGCTCTGAGTAGGTGGTCGCACGAGCCAGACGAACCGAACTATACGCCACGTATCACTGCGCTCACTTCAATTGGCAGATTTGGATCGTTCATCCAAATGTCAATCATACGCAAGTCCGTTTTTGATGGCCGCAGCGACCATGCGATGTATGAATACCAAAGTATTGCGCCGGGCTTCGGTTTCTGTCTGACGACTTACTCTGGCGACGGCAACCCGTTGCCGGCGTTCAGGGGCGAACCGCTTCTTATGCCGCTAGAAGGCGGCATAGAAGAAATCGCGGGCACCTACTGGGGAGCTTTGAACGAAGGCAATCGGGTTTCGCTCGTGGTCAAGATTATCGAGGATACGCCCGATGCAAAGTCCTCGGTCCGCATCATCAACAAATACAAGAAGATCTAGGAGCGGAACTGGATCAGCCCAATCGGCCGGAGCGCAATGCCCGGCCATTTTTTTTGTAACTACACTTGCCTTAATTACTTTCTTGTTTTATAATTGTTTCGCGATTCACTTGAGCCGCCTCGGCTCTTTTTTTAATCCTATGGAAAGCATACGCAACATAGCCATCATAGCCCACGTCGACCACGGCAAGACGACCCTGGTTGATTCGCTTTTGAAACAATCGGAAACCGACATCGGCAAAGCCGGACAAGGCGAAATGATAATGGACTCGAACGAGCTCGAACGCGAGCGCGGGATTACTATTTTTTCAAAAAATGCTTCGGTAGTCCACAAAGGCGTCAAGATAAACATAATAGACACGCCCGGCCACGCTGATTTCGGAGGAGAAGTCGAGCGCGTTTTGAACATGGCCGACGGAGCTCTTCTTTTGATAGACGCGCAGGAAGGCACGATGCCTCAGACCCGCTTCGTTCTCAAGAACGCTCTTTTGAACGGACTTAAAATAATCGTTGTCATAAACAAGATAGACAAGCCGAATGCCCGCATAAACTATGTCATTGAAAAAGTCATAGAGCTTTTTATGGAACTCGGCGCTAATAACGAGCAGCTTAACTTTCCGATAATTTACGCTTCGGGCAAACTCGGAAAAGCCGGACACGAACCCGATCTTAATGCGATGAAAGACATCCAGCCTTTGTTTGAAAAAATAATCGAATACATTCCCGCACCGGTATCAAACGTCAACGACCCGCTCCAAATGATGATAGTTTCCATCAGTTATGACAATTACAAAGGGAAGATTGGAATCGGCAGGATTCACAACGGCGTCATCAAGAATGGCGAGCAGATCGCGAGAATAACGCACGAAGGAAAAACGACAACGCATAAAATAACTTCGCTTATGGAATTCAGCGGTTTGGGAAAAGCCGAAGTTGCCGAGCTTAAAGCCGGGGATATCGCGGTCGTGGCGGGGATCGAAGGCATCAACATAGGCGATACCATCGCCAGCGCGGAAAATCCCGTGGCTCTTCCGTCCATCAAGATAGAAAAACCCACGGTCAAAATGATTTTCAGCACCAACAATTCTCCTTTCGCGGGACAGGAAGGAAAGTACTGCACCTCAAGAAATCTCAAAGAGCGCCTTGAAAAAGAAATCGACAACGACGTCGCTTTGCGCGTCGAGCCGGGCAAGTCGTCCGACGAATTCATTGTCAGCGGGCGCGGAGAACTTCACCTCGGCATTCTGATAGAAAAAATGAGGCGCGAAGGATATGAGCTACAAGCATCGAGGCCGGAAGTCGTTATGGTGGAAGAAAACGGAAAGACCATGGAACCGGCGGAGGACGTCTGGATTGAAGCTCCGGAACAATATTCCGGCGCGATTATCCAAAAGATGAGCATCAGGAAAGGCGAACTCAAAAATATGAGCGTCGAAAATGGAACCGTATCATTCCACTTTTTCATACCCACCAGAGGGCTTATCGGTTTCAGGAACGAGCTTATGCTCGAGACTAAAGGTTTTGGAATAATAAATTCGCTTTTCGCCGGATATTTCCCGAAATTCGGCGAGTTTGAGAATAATCCGCACGGCTCTTTGATTGTCAGCGAAACCGGCGCAACCACCGCTTACGCGCTTTTGATGGCGCAGGAAAGAGGAGTGATGTTCGTCGGACCGGGCGTCAATGTTTACGAAGGCCAGGTCGTCGGGCAGAACGCCAAAGCCAATGACTTGGTTCTCAATGTCTGCCGCCAGAAGCAGCTTACGAACTTCCGCGCCAAAACCGACGCGGTCACCGATGACCTGATTCCGCCGAGAGAAATGACGCTTGAACAGTGCCTTGAATACATCGGCGACGACGAGCTTGTCGAGGTTACCCCGAAGAGCATCCGAATAAGAAAGAGGATACTCAAGAACAATTTGAGAAAATAAAATTTATTTCTTATTATAAGAAGCGTTATTCCTTAAATTATCCGGAGTTAAAATGTTCAAACTTCTCTTAAAAATATTATTCACCCCCAGGACGGTCATCCCGGCGGGAGAATTTACGGGAGACTCCGAGCTCGAGATAATAGGAAAAAAATTAGGCGAAAAGACCGCCAAAATGTTCGGCAGGTCGCTCTCAATAAGGGAAGTCGATTCCGGTTCGACGAACGCCTGCGAACAGGAATTAACCGCGTTAAGCAATTCGTTTTACGATGTCGAGCGTTTCGGGATACGCTTCGTGGCTTCGCCCAGGCACGCCGATATGCTTATGGTTACGGGAGCCGTATCGCGCAATATGAAAGAAGCGCTGATAAAAACTTATGAAGCGACTCCGGAACCGAAAATCGTGGTTGCCGTCGGAGACGATGCAATTGACGGAGGAATTTTCAAGGGTTCATACGCCGTTTCGGATGGCGTGGATAAAGTTATACCGGTGGATTTCAAGATTCCCGGAGACCCGCCCAGCCCTAAGGTAATCCTCGGCCATTTGCTGAAAATCCTAGAAGCAGTCGATTCAAATAAAAAATACCGCGGATAAAAATGTTCACCGCCGTTTTATCTCAAAACGCTTTTTTTGTTTCCCTTTCGCTGTTCGCAGCCGGAGCTTTCGGCTCTTTGCTTTTGAGGAAGAACGATAACGCGGCAAACTGGTGGGGGAATCTTTTGGCAATTGCCGGAGCGGTCTCCGGACTCGTTTCTTCCTCGGCTGTTATTTTTTACAACTCGTCTTTTTCTTTCACCGCCGCATCTTCATTGCCTTTGCTTTCTTTTTCTTTCAACGTGGACAAATTGTCCGCGTTTTTTATTTTTACGATATCGCTTATAGCGTTAATTGCTTCAATTTACGGTATGGGCTATGCGAAGCATTTTTATAAAAAATACAATCTCGGCTCGCTGGGATTTTTTTATAACGCGTTCATTGCCGGAATGCTCGCGGTCGTCAGCTCAAGCAATGCGATATTTTTCCTTATAGTTTGGGAGATAATGTCTCTAGCGTCCTATTTCCTCGTCATCTACGAGAACAAGGAAAAGGAGAACATCAAAGCCGGTTCGCTCTATTTCATAATGACTCACGCGGGAACCGCTTTTATAGCCCTCGCTTTCCTCCTGCTCTACTCGGCAACCGGCTCTTTTGATTTCATGGTTATGAAGCATAATGCCGGCAGCATTGCTCCGCTTACCAAAAATATAATTTTTATCTTAGCCCTGATAGGTTTTGGCACGAAGGCGGGCATTATACCGTTTCACATATGGCTGCCCAGCGCGCATCCCGCGGCGCCGTCGCATGTTTCGGCTCTTATGTCCGGCGTAATGATAAAGACGGGCATTTATATGATGATAAGAATATTCATGGACATAATGCCCGGAACGCAGCCGTGGTGGGGAGCGCTGGTGCTTGCAGTAGGCGCCGTTTCGTCGCTCTTGGGAGTTTTGTACGCGCTTACGGAACACGACATAAAAAAACTTCTTGCTTATCACAGCATAGAGAACATCGGAATAATCCTTCTCGGTCTTGGCAGCTCGCTTCTTTTCCTTTCCCTCGGATTCAAATCGCTTGCGATGATTGGTTTGGTGGCTGCGCTTTTTCACACGTTTAACCACGCTATTTTCAAAGCGCTTCTTTTCCTCGGCGCCGGCTCCGTCATTTCAAAAACTCATACCAGGAATATGGAAGAGTACGGCGGACTCATCAAGCGCATGCCGCAAACAGCCGTGTTTTTCCTTGTCGGCTCGATGGCCATATCGGCGCTTCCTCCGTTCAACGGATTTTTCAGCGAATGGCTGACATTCCAGTCTTTGTTCAGCGGAATAAGGTCTCTTGATCCGTCGATGCAGTGGATGTTTATTCTGGCCGCAGGTTCGCTTGCTTTTACCGGAGGGCTTGCCGCGGCTTGTTTCGTCAAGGCGTTCGGCGCGACATTTTTGGGGAGGCCGAGAAGCGAAGAAGCGGAGCACGCAAAAGAAACGGATATCGCGTCCAGATTGGGAATGTCTTTGCTCGCGATACTTACCTTGGTGGTAGGATTTTTCGCTGGGAAAATAACCGGAATATTTTCGGATATCTCGGGCAGCCTTGATGTTTTCCGCTCGGTTGAAGTTCCTTTTTCATCCGGAGTGAATGTTCTCAGGTTCAACGACGGATTCGCTTCGATTTCAATGCCGTTTATTTTCGGCATTTTGATCGCATCCGTTGCCGCGGTTTTCGCAGTCGTTTACTTCCTCGCTGCAGGCAGAAAAGTAAGAATCGCCCGCACCTGGGATTGCGGGACTGAATTGGACAGGAGAATGGAGATAACGGCTACGGGATTTTCGCGCTCGATAATAACGATATTCTCCGGAATTTTGAGGCCGACAAAACAGATAGACGTTGAATACCATGATGCCGATATGAGATATTTCCCGAAGTCGAGAACCGTCAAGCTGGAAATGAAAGGAATTTACAATTTTTATTTGTACAGGCCGATACGGAATTCCGCGATGAAATTCTCCGGATATTTCAAAATGATACAGAGCGGCAATGTGAATTCCTACATTGCCTATATGTTCCTGATATTAATAATCCTTTTGCTTTCACTCGCGATATAAAAATATGAACATCATCATTTGGACAATTCAGATTCTTTTGGCTCCGGCTCTTTCGCCGCTGTTCATAGGCATAGTCAGAAAGGCAAAGGCCAAAATGCAAAACCGGCAGGGAGCGGGGATATTCCAGCCTTACAGGGATATGGCGAAATTGTTCCGCAAGGACGAAGTCATAAGCAGCGACGCGTCGTGGATATTCCGGTTTTCCCCGTACGCCGTTTTTTCAGTGACTATCGCGCTCGGGCTTTGCGTGCCGCTTTTTTCGTCGGCGCTGCAAAACAGCTTCACGGGAGACTTTTTGGTTGTCGTGTATCTTGTGGCGCTTGGCGCGTTCTTTCTGGCTTTGTCCGGAATGGATGCCGGGAGCGCTTTCGGCGGCTTCGGTTCCAGCAGGGAAATGACGGTTGCGGCGCTTACGGAAGGCGGACTGATATTTTCTTTGCTGTCGCTCGCCATTTCGGCAAAATCTACAAATCTTTTTTCAATAGCAAGTTCCGTTTCGTCTCTTCAGCCGGTTTTCATGGCGCCCGTGATACTGGCGTTCATCGCGTTCATAATAGCGGCGCTTGCCGAAACCGCGCGGTTCCCGTTTGACAATCCCGCCACTCACCTTGAACTGACGATGATCCATGAAGCGATGATACTGGAATATTCCGGCAAGCGGCTGGCGCTCATGGAATGGGCTGCCGCGAACAAATTCTTCATATTTATGGCGCTCGCGGCCAATCTTTTCTTCCCGTGGGGAATTTCCTCAGGAGCGTCGCTCGCGGCCATAGTAATCGGACTTTCAGTTTTGTCCGCCAAAATTTTAATATTGACCCTGTTTGTCGCGGTGCTTGAGTCGAGTATCGCGAAATTCAGGCTTTTCCGCTTGCCGGACCTTCTTTTCATATCTTTCATATTAAGCGCGATATCAATCAGCCTAATTCTTTAAAATGATCCCATTTTCAGCGCAAATTTTGTTCTTAATGGAAGCCTTTATCCTTACAACGGCTATTTTCATGCATCTTTCGAAAAAGAGTTCCATAGTAGTTTCGCTCTATATGGTTCAGTCGCTGGCAGTTTCTGTTTTTCTTTTCGGAGCGGCAGCGAGCGGAGTCTCGATAATTTTGGGACTGGTTGCGTGCTTTATGTTCGTGATAAAGGTGATTGTGGCGCCATATTTTTTCCGGAAGCTGATAGAAAGGCACCAGCTGATATTTTCAGCGAGCACGTATTTAAGCGAGCCTCTTACGCTGGTGGCTCTCGCCGCACTCGCCGCCTTTCCTCATTCGCAGCTTTTCAGGCCGCTCGCGATATTGTCCAAAGAAAATGCCGATGCGCTTTTTCTGGCAGTGGCGTCGATGCTCATTTCGATATTTTTGATAATCAACCGCAAAGGAATATTATCGCAGATGATAGGCGTGCTTTCATTGGAAAATTCACTTGTCTCATTCGCTTTTCTTGCCGGACTCGAGGAAACTCCAGCGCTCCAGCTCGGAATAATTTTCGATATTTCCATCTGGCTGGTGATAGCCACCATATTCGCATCAATGATATACGAGAAATTCGGGTCCTTCGACGTCACGACACTTATGAGAAACCTTAAAGAAGATTAAAAATATGCCGGCATTATTCATCATCTTAATACCGCTGCTTGCTTCGATAATTTCCGTCTCGGTAAAAAAGAGCACAAAAACGCTGAACACTGCGGCAATTTCGGCTTCTTTGGCCGAACTGGCTTCGGCCTTGTACATCGCCGCGTCAGTCGCCAAGAACGGAGCATATTCTTTCACGCCTTATATTTCCGTTGATTCGCTCGGCTCGATACTTTTGCTGATTGTCGCCGCGGTTGGAGCAGCCGCTTCGTGGTATTCGACCGGTTATCTGCGCGCCGAAGTTTCTAAAGAAATAATCGGCTTCAGAAGGGTCAGGCAATATTTCTCGCTGCTCCATCTGTTTCTGTTCGCCATGTTCTTCGCGATAATGACGACCAACCCGATACTGATGTGGATTTCTATAGAGGCGACCACGCTTTCGACCGCTTTCCTTATCAGTTTTTACAACAAGCCGTCCGCGATGGAAGCTGCCTGGAAATATCTCGTCATAAATTCAGTCGGGCTTCTGCTCGGTTTCTTTGGCACGCTGCTTCTTATGTACCCCGCGTCGAAGGCGGGAGCCGGGCTGGTGAGTTGGCACACGCTTTTGGCCGGCGCTTCCGGGATGGATCCCTTCATAGCAAAAATGGCTTTTATTTTCATAATCATCGGCTACGGGACCAAAGTCGGTTTGGTGCCGATGCATACCTGGCTTCCCGACGCTCACGGCAAAGCGCCGGTTCCTGTCAGTAGCCTTCTCTCGGGAGTTCTCCTTAACGTCGCTTTATTGGCGATACTTCGCTTCAAAGTGGTTGTTGACGCGGCAGTGGGGCAATCTTTTTCGCGCGAGCTTTTGATATTTTTCGGGGCGCTATCCATAGTTGTGGCGTCTTTCATAATCCTTACCCAGAAGAACTATAAGAGGCTGCTTGCTTATTCGAGTATCGAGCATATGGGAATAGCAACGCTCGGTTTCGGGTTCGGCGGAGCGGGGACTTTCGCGGCGATACTTCATATGATTTACCACTCTTTGACCAAATCCATTTTGTTCCTGTCCTCGGGAAATATTTTCCTGAAATATAGTTCCACCAAGATAGCTAAGGTTAAAGGCGCGCTGAAGGCGCTTCCAATAACCGGAATTCTTTTCATAATCGGTTTTTTGTCGATTACGGGAATTCCGCCGTTCGGAATATTTTTCACGGAATTTTCGATATTGGCCGCGGGGATAAAAAACTATCCGATGATAGTTATCCTTGTGTTGGTCGCCATGGTCGTGGCTTTCATCGGGTTCCTTGAGAGCGTGGTCGGAATGATGTTCGGTGAAAGCAGCGAGGAGATTGCGGTTGAAAAAGAAAAGACGATGTCGTCGACCATAGCACCGATAATCATCCTGGTTGCCATTTTGATGGTTATCAGCGTGTTTGTTCCGCCGGCGCTGAAGACTTTGATAACCTCGGCGTCTTTAACTTACTAACATGAATAAAAATAAAATTTTAGAAAAATACGTTCCTGCGGGAACCGCGGTGAAAATGGAAAATAACGCGGCAGTCTGGAAAGTTTCCGCAGGAGAAATACAGGATGTCTGCAATAAGCTGTATTTCGAACACAAGATTCAGCTTAAAACCATAACTGCGACCGACAACAGAAAAGAAAAAGGCGTATTTAGTATTTTTTATGTTTTCGGCGTTCCATTCGAGAATATTTTTATCGTTCCGTTCATAGAACTGAAAGACGGTGAAGAATTCCCGTCAATTACAGGAGACATACATGAAGCTTCCGGCTACGAGAGAAAAATAAAAACATTTTTCGGATTGGTTCCTGCCGGGCATCCGGGTCCGAGGCAGATACTGCTTCACGAAAACTGGCCTGCGGACAAATTTCCTCTGCGGAAAGATTTTGGTTGGAAAGAGCGTCCCGCGAAAGCCAACGGCAAATATGAAATGCAAAAGGTAAAAGGCGAGGGCATATACGAAATTCCAGTGGGTCCGGTGCACGCGGGAATAATAGAGCCGGGACATTTCAGGTTCAGCGTTGCCGGAGAAGAAATAATTCTCCTCGAGGCGAAGCTCGGGTACAAGCACAAAGGAACGGAAAAACTTTTCGAAATTCTTCCCTTGGAAGAAAAGCTCAGATTGTCGGAAAGGGTATCGGGCGACACATCATTCACGCATTCAATGGCTTTCTGCCAGGCAGTCGAGGACTTGGCGGATATAAAATTATCCGAAAAAGCCGGCTATCTCCGCGTAATATTTTCGGAACTGGAAAGGCTCGCGAACCACTTCAACGATATAGGCTTTATGATGCTTGATACCGGTTTCAGCTTCGGAGGAAGCAATGGAGCAAGATTCCGCGAGATGATGATGCAGTGGAACGAACGCCTTACCGGAAGCAGGTTTTTAAGAGGCGTGAATGCTTTGGGCGGAGTTACCAAGAGTATAAATCCCGGCGACAAAAAAGCTCTTTTGGAAGATATCGGGAAAATACGCAAAGACTTCACTGAAGTCATAAAAATAGCTGAAGGAAGCAGTTCGGTCATAAACCGCTTGCAGGGAACGGGCAAGATAGACCGGCAATTGGCTGTTGACCACGGAGCCATTGGCATTGCAGGAAGGGCTGTCGGCATAGAACATGACGCGAGGCTCGAATATCCTTGCGCGGCTTATGGGAAAATGAAGTTCGATATTGCGTTAGAGGAAGAAGGGGATGTGCAGGCAAGATTTAATGTAAGAGTGAAGGAAGTTTATTCTTCAATGGGCATATTGGAGCAGGCACTGAATGGTATTTCGGCAGAAGGCGAGCTCGTTACCGGTAAAGGTATAAAATTGCGCAAAAATTCCTTTTCGATAGGAATTGCCGAAGGATGGCGCGGAGAAATAATTTATTTCGTGGCGACCGATTCTGAAGGTAATATCTCAAGAGTGGATGTTCGGGACCCGTCATTCTTGAACTGGCCACTCGTAGGCCACGCCGGGAAAGGCAACGTTGTTCCCGATTTTCCTCTCATTAATAAAAGCTTCAATCTTTCTTATTCGGGCAACGACCTGTAATAATCATTTTTACGCGCTTATTGAATGTAAAAGGCCCCTGCGATATTCCGCACGGGGCTCTTTTGTCTTGGCCGGAGAACGCAGGCCTAAATCCTCCTGTATTGAGTGTGTCCGCAAGCCGCGGGCTCTGCGTAAAAAGTCTCAACTTTTGCGCCGGGAATGATTTCCAGCACTTTTGTGACGAAACCTATCAGTTCGCGAATCTGCGCCGCGTACACTTCTCCAGGAGTTTTTCCCGGGTGAGCGTGTCCGTAGTATTTGCAGTCGTGATGAGCGACCGCAATGACTCGCTGGAACTGATTTGCCCCGTGAAGCATTTTTATCCATCCCCACATCCACTCCTCTATAGTGGACGATAAAACGGGAGAAACAAGAGCTCCGGGACCTCCAGGAACGAGCAAGGGACAGTGGCGGCCTTCGGCGAACGGGGGAGTCAGCAAAGCGGCTCTCGCGTCCGGCAGGCGTCCGTCGGAACAATCGACGACAAGCGTTCTTGCCACCAGTTCTTTTTTCCCATTCCATAGGACTTTAGTTACGTACGGATCGGTTTGTATCACTACATTCTCCTTTTTATTGACGAAAACAGCAGCCCATATAATAGCAAAATATCAAAATTTTATCCAACGGTTTATCAACAAACCGTTTTCATTGGCGTTTCGTTTTAATTCGGAATAAAATTGGGAACAATGCCCCACGTACACGACAAGATAGATTTCACTGCGGAAGTTTTCGTTGTCTTTAAGGACAAGGTCCTTCTCCGCAAGCACGACAAATACAAGATATGGCTTAGCGTCGGAGGGCACATTGAGCTTGATGAGGACCCGAATCAAGCGGCCGTGCGCGAGGTAAAAGAAGAAGTGGGCTTGGATATAAGATTAGTGGATAAGAATTTTGAATCCAGAGAATCCGACAGCTACAAGGAATTAATGACGCCGAAGTTTTTGCACCGCCACAGGGTAGGCGAAGACCACGAGCATGTCACCATGGTTTATTTCGGCGTCGCCAAAAACGGCGATATAGAGCAGGAAGACGGCGAGCTTAGCGACGAGATAAAATGGTTCACAAAAGACGAGCTTGATGAAAAAGATTACGGCATCAGGGAAAGCATCCGTTATCATGCCAAGAAAGCGCTTGAAGAGTTAAAAGGTGTTGAGTACTAATTTTTAAAATGAATGAAAAAAAAGACACGTCTTGGAAAAAAGTGGCGGGCTGGTATGACAAAACCGTCAAAGAAGGCGATTCGTACCAAATCAAGGTTATCTACCCGAATCTTTCAAGATGGATTCCGGAACTGCGCGGCAAGAAAGCCATAGATGTCGGCTGCGGACAGGGATTTTTTTCGCGCTTTCTCGCCGAAAAGGGAGCTTCGGTCACGGGAGTCGATTCGGCCGACACGCTCATTCAGATAGCGAAAAAGGAAAGCAAGAACATTAAATACATTAAAGCCGACGCGCAAAATCTTTCATTCGCCAAAGCAGGAGAGTTCGATATGGCGCTTTGCGTCCTGTCGCTCCAGAATATGGAAAATCTCAAAGCCGTGCTCGGCGAAATATCGCGGGTTCTCAAGCCGGGAGGAAAACTCGTGGCCGTTTTGAATCATCCGGCTTTCAGGATACCGCAGAGCACCTCCTGGGGTTTCGATGAAAAAGAAAATATCCAATACCGGAGGATTGACTCGTATCTTTCTTCGTCGAAAAACAAAATAGATATGTACCCGAGCCGGAAAGAAAAAAAGATTTACACGTATTCCTTTCATCATTCCCTGCAGGATTACGTTAAGGCATTATCGTCATCTTCTTTGGCTATAGTTAAATTGGAGGAATGGATATCGCACAGGAAAAGCGAACCGGGTCCGAAGGCCAAAGCCGAAGACACTGCCCGCAAGGAAATACCGATTTTTATGGCGTTCGAAGCTGTAAAGTTGCCAAAATAATTTCGGCTCAAGATTTATAGGCCAAAATTCCTTCAAAACTGCACTCGCAGGGCATCTTGTGGCATTCGTGGCAATTGTCCGAAAAGTGCGAAGATATTTCTTTCGCGGCATCAAGTTTCATCGAATTCAATACTCCGAAGAAACATGACATCAAATCGGCGGCTTCCGATTTTACATTGTCGAAATCCACGTTGTTTCTGGCGCCGCGGAAAGCGAGGACGGTTTCCGATAACTCTCCCATTTCCTCGGCCAGATGAATTCCGGCGTGTTCAAGCGTCCGGCTTGAAGACGGATAAATTTCCTCGAACATTTTTTGGAATTCGGAAAGCGTTTTCGGCCGCCTGCTTTCATTCACGTTTATTTTCTGCCTATTTTCAATTTTATTTTTCTTGCAGACGCAGGGACAGGAACCGCAATAGGAGCATAAATATGGAAATCTTTTCCATGTTTCCTCCTCGATATCTATGTGCATCTGGTTCATGAAAGACATAAACCAGCTTAAAGAAATCATTATATTGAATTTTGTTTTATTGGCATCCTCTTTCCTTATCCCTTTTAAAGCCCTCATGAGAAAACGTTCGATATTTGCCAGCATGTCGGAAGTCGTAAAATGCCTGTCGTTTGAAATTCCATACAGGTCTTTTACGAACTTTTGATATTCCGGTATTGTCGCGTTTTCTTTAAGAGAAGCCATTTCGTTTAGATGATAAAGCTTGTCCGTTGCGATGGCAAATGTTTATTAATTATTAATTTGTTAAATTGATAGCCGCGAATATAGCCTGCTATCACGCGTGATAATACTATCACGCGTGATAGCGAATTATTCGGTCCGGTTATAAAAAAAGCCCGGCGGCAGCGTAACTGCCGACGGGCGAGGGGATTGGGTGGGCGGCGCTGGCGCTCGGGCTTACGGTGTCGGTTTCCATTGGCACTCGGCGCCGAAGATATAGTGGCCGCCATCAAGCTTGATGATGGTTCCGCCGCCATCTTTGTCTCTTCTTACCATTTCACCGTAAACGGGGTGGTCG
>Ga0307375_10002025_pt1 | contig 21242 bp, 20 predicted proteins | sample TR1MG_FD_202531 | JGI IMG/M metagenome (GOLD analysis project Ga0307375, IMG submission 202531) | Soil microbial communities from Risofladan, Vaasa, Finland - TR-1 | ecosystem: Environmental > Terrestrial > Soil > Coastal area > Acid sulfate soil | place: Finland: Risofladan, Vaasa | collected...
GGACGGGTTCAGGAACCCATTGCCCCTGTTCTTGACCACCACCTGAGCGCACTGCTCCTCCGAGGTTCCAGTGCTGTACAAGAAGCGGTTCATCTCCATACCAGCGATGAAGAACGGATTGGCCCCCAAAGGTCGGTTGTAGATCGGTTCTACCGCATAGGCGACTACTTCGTTGAGTGTGAGCACGTTGGAAGCTTTGCTGTGCGCCTCGACCATGACGATGTCCATGGCCCCGGTGAGCACCTGCATATGCGCGGCGATGAGCCCGTGGATACCCTCGCCCGAGATGGTGTGCACCGGCTTCAGTGCCCCCCCGATTTGGTCGGGGACGTATTCGTCGAAGATGCTCGTCCCCTCGTTGAAGTCCTCCGCGACGCAGACGAAGCTTTCGATGTCGCGCTGCGGATCCACACCTGCGTCCTCATACGCTTTGGCCGCCGCCTCATACATCAGCTCCTTGTACGAGAGGTCCGGTGTTATGGATCTGAAGCCTGAGTACCCGGCGCCGACGATGGCCACTGTTCTCATATGACGATCCTCCTGAACTCTCTGTTGGGCTCGAACTGCATCTGTCGAGCCAGTCAACTCCTTTGTCCGACGCGTTCACTGCCCATTGCCCCACTCTGTAGCAAGGAAAGCGGGGGCATGAAAAAGGCTGGCGGCTAGCCAGCCTTTTGGTGTGTCTATGCAACCCTCTCGCTCAGTAGGTCTGCTAGCGTTGGTTGTCCGATTCCCTGTAGCTCGTACCGCACTCGTTCGCAGGGTTTCTCAATGTGGGCCACTCTGCGCAGGTCGATGGGGGTGGCCACAACGACCAACTCGCACGGAGTGGCATTGAAGGTTTCCTCCAGCTCCTTCACCTGCTGCGGGCCATAGCCCATGGCTGGAAGTAATGACCCGATGGTGGGGTACTTGTCCCACGTCTCCTTGATGGAGCCGACGGCGTACGGGCGTGGGTCTACCATCTCGGCGGCCCCGAACCTCTGGGATGCTACGGTACCAGCCCCGTAGCTCATTCCACCATGTGTCAGGGTGGGGCCATCTTCGACGACCAGCACCTTCTTGCCTCGAATCTCCTTCGGATCCTCCGCCGTGATGGGAGACGCTGCCTCCACGACCACCGCCTCGGGATTCAAGGTTCGGACATTCCGGCGCACAGTAGTGACGTCCTCGAAGTCGGCGGTGTCTATCTTGTTGATCACTACCACGTCAGCCATTCGTACGTTGGCCTCTCCGGGGCAGTAGACCAGTTCGTGACCCGCACGGTGTGGATCCGCCACGACGATGTGCAGGTCTGGCTTGCAGAAAGGCAGGTCGTTGTTCCCACCGTCCCAGAGTACGATGTCGGCCTCCTTTTCGGATTCGCGCAGAATGACCTCGTAGTCTACGCCCGCGTACACCACACCGCCGCTGTCTATGTGAGGTTCATATTCCTCTCGCTCTTCAATGGTTGTGTGGTGGCGGTCGAGGTCTTCGTAAGATGAAGAACGCTGGCAGATTTGATCGGCCAGCGTTCCGTGGGGCATTGGGTGACGCACGGTCACCACTCTCTTCCCTAGAGCCAGTAGTATGTCTGTGACTCGTCGCGAGGTCTCGCTCTTGCCGGCTCCCGTGCGGACAGCGCAGATGCTGATTATGGGTAGCTCGGATGCCAACATGGTGGCTTTGGGGCCCAGCAGTCTGAAATCGGCACCCGCTGTCAGCACCTCGGCCGCTTTGTCCATCACGTAGTCGTGTGACACGTCACTGTAGGCAAACATCACCTGATCGACACTCAGTTCATCGATGAGCTTGCTTAGCTGAGACTCCGGATGGATTCGTATCCCTTCAGGATAGCTCTCGCCTGCCAGTTGGGGCGGATAGGTTCTGTCTTCGATGTTGGGGATCTGGGTCGCGATGAAAGCGACGACCTCATAGGCCGGGTTCCCACGAAAGTAGACGTTGAAGTTGTGGAAGTCGCGGCCTGCCGGTCCCATGATGATGACCCGGTCTTTGGTCATTGCGTGCGCCTCCGCACCAGGACTGAACTCCTATCTCTCTCCAACACGACGCGTGTTGGGAACTCAGGCGAATCTCGATAGCACGATTCCCAGACCGTAGAGCAAGAGCAATGGCGCAGCGACCAGTGCCAGATTCAGAGGGTCTGGAGTGGGTGTGACGACGGCTGCCACCACAACAATGAGCACAACGGCGTGCCTCCAGTAGGAGATATACTTGCGGGTGCTCATGATTCCGGCCTTGGCGGCGATGAACATGACAAGTGGAGTCTCGAACACCAGGCCCACCCCCAAGAGGAACGTGAGTACGAAAGAGATGTACGAAGCGATGGTCCATTGGGGATCCGCTATGTCGGCGCCAAAACTCTGCAGATAGCCGAGGGCAAACGGCAGCATCACCGTGTAGCAGAAGGCCACTCCTGTGAGGAAGAAGATGGTTCCGGGCAGCGTCCCAAAGATGATCAGATTCCTGAAGTACTTCTTCTCCGTGGTATCCTCCATCGCGGGGGAGATAAAGGCCAGGATCTGGAATATGATGTAGGGCAGAGCCAGGAGGACTCCGACCATCATGGCGACCTGGAAATAGGTGAAGAACAGCTCGGTGGGGCGCAGGAAGACGGGCTTCAGTTCCCCGGCAGGTCGAACCAGCAGTTCCATTACTTTGCCGGTGAAGAGAACACTCACCGCTGCGGCTGCGATCAGGGCTAACCCCGCCCTTATAGTGCGGTATCGAAGCTCAACGAGATGTTCGGTAACCGCGTACAGGAACTGAACAATTCCGGAGATGGGGTTGCCCTGCCGACGCCAATCCTCCCTCGCGGTATCCAGATCCAATGCCTCAAGGTTCTGTTGCGATCTTCTCAAGTTGGTGATGGCGAGCCACAGGGCTTCAACTCCTTCAGGAAGCTTCTTGGGCCCCAATACAATCAGTGCAACAAAGCACAGCACCGCGAGCCAGATTATGTCCGACATTACTTGGCTACCTCTCCGTTCTCTGGCTTTTCTTCGTGCTCGGTGGCTTCCTCATCGGTTGCTTTCTGATCGGTTTCTTCATCATCTTGGCTCTCCGGAGTCACGATCTGATCGGTTTCTTCGTCATCTTGGCTTTCTGGAGTCACGATCCTCTGAACCGACTCCTGTAGCTTCTTTTCTATGGAAGCGGGGTCGAGCGCTTCTTTGATCTCCTTCACTTCCTTCATGGGGGCCTCAGCCACAGATTCTATCTCTTCCAGCGCCTGTCGCCACTTCCCGATGCTCTTTCCAACGTCCCTGGCTATTTGCGGCAGCCTCTCCGGTCCGAAGACCACGAGGGCAACGATGAGGATGACTAGAAGCTCTGCCGGCCCGACTCCTGCGATGTTCATGTGGTCTCACTCTGTCTCTGTATTGATAGCTGCTTACTGGCGAGGGTGCCGAGCGCACCGTTGACAAAGCGGCGAGAACTCTCGCTGCCGAACAATTTGGCCAGTTCCACGGCCTCATTGATGGCTACTTTGATGGGAATATCTGGGTCGAAGATCATTTCGAATATGGCGACACGGAGGATGTTCCTATCCATGGGTGACATCTGCTCCAACGGCCACTCGGGGGCGATCTCCCTTATGATCGGATCGATCTCTGGGAGGTAGTTGAGCACGCCTTCCACCAGATGGCGGGCGAACTCTGAGCCATCGGGTGCGATCTCGCAGATCTGAAGCCGTTGTTGGAGAACTCGCGAGGGGTCATGACCGGCCAGATCCACCTCGAATAGGGCCTGAAGAGCCGCTCCCCGGGCCCGGCGACGAGCCTTCATCACCCGCTCTCCTCCCCCGATAGTCTGTTTGCGATGGGAGCAGCCACATCTTCGATATGCACGTCGACTTTGCCAACGTGCATACCCAGCATGTCGTTTATGGCGCGCGCCGTTTCCTGCTGGATCTGGTGCCCTAACTCGAGCAGATTCACGTTCGGTTCAACAATGATGTACAGATCCAGATAGACTACGTCGTCCTCCACCTGCATCCGCATGCCCTCGCCGAGGCTGTGCCTGCGCAAGAACCGCCCGACATTCCCGGCAAAGCTCTGGCTCATGCATGCCACCCCAGGGATCGATAGGGCGGTCAACTTGGCTATGGTCAACAGGACTTGGGGCGCGATGGTGACTGTGCCCAGTCTCTCCTCCATGGACCTACTCCCGTACTCAGAGCATCATGGCCATCATGCCTCCGTCTACGCCCAGAACCTGACCGTTCACGTAGCTGGCCTCCTCCGAGGCTAGGAAGGCGACAGCATTGGCTACTTCCTCCGCCGTTCCTGGTCTCCTCATCGGCGTGAGATCCAGGATGTAGTCGATGAGCTCTTGAGGTAGGTCCGCGGTCTGATCCGTGGGTACGTAGCCGGGGGCCACGGCGTTGACAGTGATGTTACGGACTCCGAGTTCTCTGGCCACGGCTTTGGTGAAACCGATGACGCCAGCCTTCGAAGCTGAGTAATTGGCCTGTCCCACCTGGCCAGCAACCCCTGAGACTGATGTGATGTTTATGATACGCCCGTAGCGTTGCCTTATCATCGGACGTTGGGCTACCTTCGTGCAGTTGTAGGTGCCCTTCAGGTTCGTCTCTATCACTATGTCCCAGTCGTCTTCCTTCATGCGCATGAGTAGAGCATCGCGGGTGATGCCCACGTTATTGACCAGGATGTCAAGCTGACCGAACTTCTCCAGAGCAGATTCAATGAGTTGCTTGGCCTGCTCTGCCAGTTTGACGTCAGCCTGGACGGCTATCGCCTCGCCGCCCTCCACTTCTATTTGTTCCACCACCTCGTTCGCTGCGTCCTCGCTGCTGTTGTAGTTCACCACCACTTTTGCGCCAAGACCGGACAGCTTGACGGCGATGGCGCGGCCGATGCCACGTGAACTACCTGTTACCACAGCGACGCGGTCAGTCAAATCCAGCATCCATTGCCTCCTGCCTGCTATTCTCCCCCGGCGGGTCGCTGGTGCACGGCACGGCTTCGCCATGCATCGACCGCGGAGACGCTATTCACGCTGATCCTAGCCACGCTGCCGTCAATGCGTTTGATGAGCTTGCTCAGCGTGTCCTTCGGACCAATCTCCACGAAAGTCTTGACCCCTTGATCGATCATCCAGCGCACGGATGACACCCATTGAACCGGTGAGACGAGCTGCTTCACCAGTTCGTCTCTGATTTCATCCCGCTGCAGGAGAGGCTTCCCGGTCACGTTGCCGATGACAGGTGTATCCGCATCCCGGAAGACCACCCTGCTCAGTACTCCACGAAGTCCCTCGGCGGCAGATTCCATCAGAGCTGAGTGGCTCGGAATACTCACCGCAAGCTGGACGATTCTTCGGGCGCCCTGCTCTCTGAGGAGTTCCGTAGCTCTGTCCAGGCCGCTTCTCTCTCCGGAAATGACTATCTGCCCCGGTGAGTTGTGATTGGCGATCTGGATGATGGTACCGGTGTCGTCGCGGGCCTGCTGACACGCCTCAGCGACCGCATCCTCAGACAGGCCCAGCACGGCAGCCATGCCACCAGGGCGTCGCTCCCCAGCTTCTTTCATCAGCCGGCCGCGATCGCGAACAAGTCTCACCGCATCCGCATAGGACATTCTTCCAGTGGCCACCAGGGCAGTGTATTCGCCCAGGCTGTGCCCCGCCACGGAGGAGACCTGGCCCCATTGGCGCACGTCGCCCATGGCCTGAAGCGTAGCCACGCTCACGGTCAGGACTGCTGCCTGAGTGTTGACGGTATCGTTCAGTTCGTCCTCGGGTCCCTCGAAACATAGCTTGGATAGGCCGAAGCCCAGGGTTCTGTCAGCCTCGTCGAATACAGATCGTGCCTCGGAGTACTGCGCATAGAGATCAAACCCCATGCCCACATACTGCGAGCCTTGGCCTGGAAAGACTAGGGCCAGCTTGTCCGGCATCCAGACTCTCTCGCTCCCTTCCCGAAGCTACAGCGCTCGCCACGGTCCGAATGGAATACCCCCTTGCCGTACGGGGAAGTGATACGGGCGCTGTCGTAGAGGAGAAAAGGCGATCCTATTCAGGTTTGGCTTTCGGTTTGACTACCTCCACCCCCTTGTAGTACCCGCATGATGGGCACACTTGATGGGGAAGGCGTGGTTCGCGGCACTGAGGGCATTGCACTAGTTGGGGCGGTGTCAGTGCCCGGTGGCTGCGACGCCCGCCTCTACGTGCCTTGGATATTCTTGTCTTGGGTACTGCACCCATGTCACATGCTCCCGTTATCTTGTTTCACGTATGCCAGAGATTCACTGGCTGAAATCACAGAAGTTGCTTGAGTACCTCGAGGCGTGGATCCACCGCATCGGTCACGCACTGGCATTGTCCTTCGTTCAGATTCTGCCCACAGAGAGAGCAGAGACCTGCGCAGCTGTCCTTGCAGAGACCGTTCATCGGCAAGGCCAGAAAGATGGCCTGCCGCACGACCTCGGCAAGATCCAGGTCGTGGTGCTCATCGATGGTCGTTGCGTCCACGGCCGTGTCGACCACGGGCAACTGCGCTCCGGTATGTATGTCGACGCTGGGATGGAATTCCTCCTCTATCTCCGGCCGAACGCGGACGAAGAACGGGGCAAGGCAGCGACTGCATTGAACCTCCAACTCCGTCTCCAGCGATGCGGTGACGAGTATGCCGTCGGCCGTGCGGACCAGAGTCAGCGAGCCCGTCAGAGGGGATCGAATGGTCAGCTCATCGTCGATCCCGGTGATGTCCTCGGACAGGTCCAGTCGTCGGACCACGCCTGTAAGGCCCTTCAGCAACTGGGCGACGTTGATGGTCAGGTTTGAGTTCTTGGTAGATCCCATCCGTCTCGTTGTCTCCCTGGTATCGCTCGCGAGCTACCACCGGGTGACACTCAGTCCGCCTCGCGGTCTGGCTCTGTCCGTATTCCGCCCAGACCCGCTTCGGCGGCCAGCCTTGCCATTCGCCCATCCTGCTGCAGGGTCTCGAGTCCGTTGCGAATCGTGGTCTGCAGGGCGATCAGTTGATCCTCGAGTTCTCCGAGCACTTTGATGGCGTACTCGTCGGCCCCACGCATGGTTGTCTCAGCGTTCAGTCTGGTTTCCTCAGCAATGGCCGCCGAGCGCTCGCGGGCTTCTTTTATCAATCCTCGTTCATCAACCAGCAGTTCTACTTCTTCTTGAGCCCTCTCCAGGATCATCTGTGCTTCCTGTTCAGCACGCGCGATGATTTGGTTTTTCTCTTCCTGGATGCGTATGGCTTCAGCGATCTGCTGGGGAATCGTCACCCTCATCTGATCGATGATGACCAGGCACTCATCCTTGTCCACCACGGCTCCGGCCGTCATGGGGAGCCGTCTACTGTCATTCAGTAGCTTCTCCAGTCGATCGATGAGCAGCGAAATATCTCGAATTTGGACCACCCCCCTACAGGACCCGTCGTAGTGGTGCCCTAGACTGTCCCGCGCCGCGAGGGACTCGATGGCACACCCGTCATCAATCGCGCATGGTTATGATCTTGATCCGATCGGTAGCCTCATCGCCCAGCGCTTCGATCTTCGCCATCAGCGCGGTCACGACGTGGGGAGGAACCAGCTCGCTGATGTCTCCATCCAGCTTGGCGACTTCCTTGACGATGCTAGAACTAAGAAAGTAGTACTCCTTCGTCGTCATCAGACAGACCGATTCGATCTCAGGGGCCAGTGACCGATTCATGAGCGCCATCTGGAATTCGAATTCGAAGTCTCCGACCACTCTCAGGCCCCGGATGATTGCCCGGGCGTCCCATTCACGCGCGACATCTACGGTAAGCCCATCGTAGGACCTGACAGTCACATTGGGCCAGCCTTGGAAGGCCTTCTGGGCCATCTCCATCCGCTCGGCAGTCGAAAAGAGCAGGGTCTTGATAGGGTGCGCGTAGACGGCGATGATCAGGTCGTCGAAGAGCCCAGCCGCTCGTTGTGCTATGTCAAGGTGCCCATTGGTAATGGGATCAAAGGTGCCCGGGAAGATGGCCGTGGTCATCTAGACAATACCTCCGGGTAAAAGTCACAGTCAATTCGCACTCCTGATAGTATAGCATAATCGGCGGGATCTGGAAAGCCCTCGGGCCTCCGTCAACTGAGGTCTCCTTCTCCTCTTTGCCAGAACTCTTCAACTCGCGCGGCTAGCAGGCGATCCTTGGGCAGCTCCATGTCCGGGTCTTCCTCCCAGATCTGCTGGGCGACTGTTCGCGCCTCTTCTAGAACCTTGACGTCGCCCAGGCGGGCCACTTTCAGGTCGGGCAGGCCACTCTGGCGGGTCCCGAAGAACTCGCCCGGTCCTCGAATTGCCAGATCCTCGTCAGCCAACTTGAAACCGTCTTGGGTGCTTTCGATGATCTCCAGTCGCTGGATGCCGGTGTCGCTTGGCGAGTCGGCCAACAGAAGGCAGTATGATTGCTCCTCGCCTCTACCCACCCGACCGCGGAATTGGTGCAACTGTGCGAGACCGAAGCGGTCGGCGCCCTCAATGAGCATGACCGTGGCGTTGGGAACGTCTATTCCTACCTCCACCACGGGCGTGCATACGAGGATGTCCAATTCGCCGGCGTAGAACTCCCGCATGACGGCCTCTTTCTCCTCCGCGGTCATGCGGCCGTGCAGCAGGCCCAAGCGCAAGTCGGGGAACACGTCTTCCTGCAGCCTGCGGTGCTCCTCTACGGCAGCCTTGGCCTCCACCTTCTCACTTTCCTCGATGAGAGGACAGATGATGAAGGCCTGGTGTGACTCCGTTACCCTGGCGCGCAGGAAAGTGTAGGCTCGCTCGCGCTCCATCGGCTTCATCCATTTGGTGATGATCTTCTTGCGTCCAGGAGGCAGCTCATCAATGGTGGAGATATCCAGGTCACCGTATATCGTTAGAGCCAGAGTCCTGGGGATGGGGGTGGCGGTCATCACCAGCACGTGGGGGTTGTGTCCCTTCTGGCGAAGCGCCGCTCTCTGAGTCACGCCGAAGCGATGCTGCTCGTCGATCACCGCGAGGCCGAGGTTATGGTAGCTAACTCCGCCTTGAATGAGAGCGTGGGTCCCAATGATGATCCTGGCCTCGCCCGTGGCTATCTCGTCGTAGATCTTTGCCTTGTCGGTCTGCGAGAGGCTGCCGGTGAGCAGGCGAAGCTGGGAGGACAGTTTCTTCAGGCTGGGTAGCCACAGCTCACCCCAGAGCTTCTTGAGACTGGCGTAGTGCTGCTCGGCCAGGATCTCCGTTGGCGCCATGAGCACAGCTTGCATGCCGTTAGCTGCGGTAACCAGCATCGCCGCTGCGGCGACCACCGTCTTGCCCGAGCCCACGTCTCCCTGGAGAAGTCGGCTCATCGGTTGGGGCTTCTCCAGGTCATGGAGTATCTCTGACAGTACTCTTTCCTGCGCAGCGGTGAGTGCGTACGGAAGCGAATCGACGAAGGTGCGAAGTAGAGAAGGGTCGATCTGAACAGGTTGCCCCGACCTTTCCTGCCATTCATGTCTCTGTCTCAGAACACCGAGCTGGATCATCAGCAATTCGTCAAAGGCGAGACGTCGGCGTGCTTGTTCCAGCACGCTCCAGCTGTCAGGAAAGTGAATCTGGCGGATGGCCGTCTCGAGGTCGAGGAGGTGTCTTTCCTCGCGCATCGCCGCGGGTAGATGGTCGGGCAGTCGGAGGGACCAATAGTCTGTAGTCCGCTTCATCAGTCGTCGCAGCCAGCGGGCGGTGATGCCACTGGTGAGGGGATGCACTGGCACCAAACGCGCTGTGTGTACCAGCTCTTCGTCCAACGGCTCCCAGGTGGGTGACGCGAACGAAGCACGACCCAGATACTGGTCCACTTTGCCACTGATGACGATTTGCCTGCCTGGTCTGAGCCGCTTGGCCAGATACGGCTGATTGAACCAGGTGGCCTGGATCCTGCCTGTTCCGTCCGACATAGTGCTGGTGACGATGCTCTGACCCTTCTTGCCTACGCGCTCCCGCGTCTCCCGCACTGTACCGATGATAGTCACCTCTTCGCCATACTCTAGCTTGTCGATGGTCTTGAGGGCGCTGAAGTCATCGTATCTATGAGGGAAGAGGTATAGAAGATCTTGGATGGTGCTCACCCCGAGACGCTCCAACCGCTTGGCGTAGTTGTCGCTGACTCCGTGCAACTCCTTCACCGGTGACGAAAGAGCTGTGCGCTGAGGGGACGGCTCAGGCTTCGCTGGCGCTTCGCCCGCCCGGGGAGCGGGTTCACGCTCAGTCTCGGGGATCTCGTGTTCGACTCCCACCCATCTGCCCAAGACCTCTTCGACTATCTCTCGACGCCTGGTGACGCTCTCGTCTGAGTAGGTCTCGAGGAGGGCGCACGTATCGTCTACTAGCTGTCTCACCGACGCGTCTGCTGCACCTTGCCGGGCCTCGTCACACCAGTGGGAAACGAACCCGGCCAGACCGCCGATCACTGCCCTGTCTGTGCACCCCAGGTTCTTTTCGAGGATGAGGATGTTCTCCAGCTTCTGAAAAGGAGACAACTGGGAGTTCATGGAATCTAGCCTTTTCTCAGTTTTGCACTACAGACCTTCGTATACGAAGACGCCGATAGCCTCTGGTCCGAGGTGGGTGGCCATGACTGGCCCGTACGTCACGAGATCCATGTCTCTCTTAGGGTAAACTGCTTGAAGCCGCTCCATCAACTCCGATGGCGTCATCGCGTTGGCGCCCTTGAGGATCGCTATTTTCTCCAAGTGCGGGAACTCTGTGACGAATTCGTACAGCTTGTCTATGCCTCCACTCCTGGTTCTGACCTTCTCCAGGGGGAGTATTTCTCCGTCCTCGACTATCAGGAGAGGCTTGATACTAAGCATAGTGCCCAGAAGGGCCTCAGCTTTTCCGATTCGTTCGCCGCGCTCCAGGTATTTCAGACTCTCCACGAAGAACACCAGATAGACGTGGGGTATCATGGCTCTGACCAACCTGACGACTTCGTCAAGGTCAGCTCCCTTTCTGGATACCTCGCCGGCGGCGATGGTGAGGATTCTCAGTGCCAGAGACGTAGAGAGTGAGTCCACGACCACGATCCGGCGTTGGCCGAGGAGCGAGTGCGCGGCGCGTCGAGCCAACTCGACCGTTCTGCTAAGTCGACCTGAAAGGTGGATGGACACTATGTCGTCGCCCCCGTCTCCCAGGTTCTTGAATGTTTCCTCGAACAGCTCCAGCGGAGGTGCAGAAGCGAAGGGGAGAGCGTCCGTACGCTGCAGCCTCCTGGCCAGTTTGTCCGAGTCTATGTCCAGTCCATCCCGGAAGGTCTCCCGGCCCACGTGGATATTCAGTGGGATGACTGCAATGTTCAAGGCCTCAGCGATGTCTGCCGGAAGCTCCGCCGTGCTATCAGTTACGATTCTCACTCTGCCCATTTCGTGCGCCTCTTGCTCGAATTGATTGTGTGGTCCGGCCGAAGGGGACCCAGGTGTGCTACTCTGCGGACATGATGTAGTGGTAGTGTGGTTGCCCACCCTCAATGAGCTCCCAGTCTTGTTCTGGATACCGCTCCCGAAGCTTGGTCACCAACTCCTCCGCCTGGGCCTGCGTGACGTCCTCTCCGTAGTACGCCGCAATAATCTCGTGTTCGGCGGCGTTCATCTGCTCCAGCGTCTGGAGCACCGTCTCTTCGATGGTCTTTCCTGACGCTGTCAGCTCTCCGTCCACCAGGCCAATGATCTCCCCCTCTTTAACCTCCAGGTCATTGATACTGGCTGATCGAATCGCTCGTGTGATCTCGCCCGTTCGGACGCTCTGTGTGGCTTCTATCATGGCGTCGGCGTTCTGCTTCAGATCGGCCTGGAAGTTGAAGGCCAACAGGGCGCTGATGCCCTGGGGTATCGTCTCGCTGGGCACAACGATCACGTTCTTCCGCGACAACTCCTCGGCTTTTTGAGCAGCCAGCAGCACGTTTTCGTTGTTGGGGAGGACGATGACGTCTCTCTGGGTCAGCCCGTCGATGGCTTGCAGCAATTCCTGGGTGCTGGGATTCATAGTCTGGCCCCCGGGCACGATGGTGCGCACTCCCAGACTGGTGAACACATCGTGAAGGCCGGCGCCGGAGACAACGGCGACGACAGCAACGCCATCCGTTTCCTGATCACTCCCGGCAGGCACGCCAGCGGTATTGTCTCCTACGATCAGATACTCGCGATGCTGATCCTGCATGTTGTCGATCTTGATGTTATGCAGAGTGCCCTTGCTGGAAGCATAGCCGATCACATCGCCGGGCTGGAAGGTGTGCACGTGCACCTTCACAGTGTTGTCATCCCCCACAACCAGCGCTGAGTCCCCACAGGCGCTTATGCGCCCCTTGATCTCGTCCAGGTCCAACCCCTGCCCCTGGAGTATGAATTCGGTGCAGTATCCCCATTCCTTTTCGCTTTCCGCTGGCGCAGTCACCAGAGCACTGGCGACCGGTTCGACGGACTCGTCTGTCTCCATCGGCTCTCCCCTGAGATATCTCATCGCTCCTTCGAGGATGACATACAATCCTTGACCGCCAGCGTCGACAACCCCAGCATCGCGCAGCACGCTCAGCAGCATAGGAGTCCTCGCCAGCGATTCTCTGGCGGCGATGACGACCTGTTCCATGACGGGTATGAAGTCGGTGACGCCTTCCTCCACGGCCGCCTGTGCGGCCTCGGCGGCCTCGCGACCGACCGTGAGGATGGTACCCTCAACGGGTTTGATAACGCCCTTGTAGGCCGTGGCAGAGCCCTCAGCGAGCGCCGCAGCGAGGTCCGCGCCATCAAACTCCTTCTTGTCCTTCAGACTACTGGCAATCCCTCTCAGCATCTGGGAGAGGATCACGCCCGAGTTGCCGCGCGCGCCCATCAGTGCCCCATGAGCCGTGGCCTGGGCCACGGCCGCGGCGGAGTCGTCAGACCCAGCGTTGATCTCATCCAGGGCAGCCTGCATGGTCAGCAGCATGTTGGTCCCCGTGTCCCCGTCGGGCACCGGAAACACGTTCAGGGCGTTGATAGTAGCAGCGTGCCTCTTGAGCCAAGTCGTGCCCGCTTGCAGGAGGAGCTTCAGTTCTCGCCCACTGCAAAGAGTGATGGACTCAGGCTCTATTTGCGCGCCTGCTGCTTTTATCGTCATAAATGCATAAAACCTCCGAGTGGATTCAATGGGAGTCCTCGTCAGCCAGGATCACTGATTCGCAGACCCTGCACGTGCACGTTGACCGCTGCCACGGGCACTCCGAGCGTCTTCTCCACGTTGAATTTGACGCTTTGCATTATGTTGTGCGCGACCTCCGAGACCCGGACCCCATACTCCATGATGACGAAGAGATCGATGGTTATCCTATCGTCTACCAGTTCTACCTGGACTCCCTTTCTCGGGTTGTCGGATGGGTGTAGCAGCTCCGCCAGCCCGTGTCTGAGGGTGCGGGAAGCCATGCCCACTACGCCGTAGCAACCCAGTACGGCCTGACTGGCGATGCTGGCGATGGCTGCGGGGGAGATCTCGACGCTGCCCAGTCTCTGCTCTTCTGCCATTGCTTTGCCTCACGCGGTCGTATTGCGGAGCCGGATGCTCACTCGAGAAGAAGAGCCTGTGCCGGCTTGACTACGTTGTTGCGGCGTGGTATCCTTATATCTAGTCAGCATAGTGAAGAGGGATAGAGTAATGGCTAGAAAATGTGAAATATGCGGTAGAGGTACTCGATTCGGTCATAGTGTCAGTCATGCGCACAATCGGACCAAGCGCAGCTACCAACTCAATCTGCAAAAGAAGACGATAAGCGACGGGGAGACGACCCGGCAGGTCCGCATCTGCACCAGGTGTCTGCGCACACTCGGGAAGAAATCCGCCTGAGTCGAATCGCGCTGTCTAGGACGCACTTGGATGCCTGCTCCTCAAGCCAGCTCCAGACGTGGGGGCTGGCTTCGTGATGTTCGTCTCCTATCACATAACACAATCCCCGAGGCTCAGTTACCGGCATCTACCGAATTAGCACCTTCAGCTCTCTGGACGAGTCTCAGGCTGCCTGCTTCACCTCCGGGCGTCTTGGCCCTCGAACAATCAATACTAGGTCCTCTCATCTCGAAAAGCAATCATTCCCGTGACGGCGGGGAGACTGGCGGCGCAGCCGCGCGGTTACGGATTGCGAGCACCACCGGTTGGCCCATCTTTGCTGCAGGTCGCAGGCTTATCACGGTTTGGGCAATCGGATACCAGATGCCCGCTGTCGAGCGCTTCGTGCGCGGTTGACTCCCGGGTGTCTGGACCGCAGCTGGCCACATCCAGCCTCGATGTCAATACCCCTTCGGAGTCTGAGCGTGCTGCTGATGCTCAGGCGTCGAAGTTCCGCATGGAAAGCCTCCACCCGATCCTTGGTGCCAGGGTGCCAATGGCAATCGGCGGTGGGGTTGAGCGGGATTAGATTGACGTGGCACTGAAACCCCGAGAGCAGATGGGCCAGCTGGCGAGCCTGCTTCAGTGAATCATTCAGGTCGTTCACGAGGGCATACTCAAAAGTCACCCTGCGGCCGGTGAGCTGCACATAGTTGCGGCAGGCGGACAGCAGGTCTCGCAAGGGGTAGCGCCTGGCAACGGGGACCAGAGTCTGTCTGAGGTCGTCACTGGGGGCGTGAAGGGAGACAGCCAGTCCCACCTGGAGTCCTTCCTCGCTGAGGCGCTCGATGCCGGGCACAATGCCTGCAGTGGAGATGGTGATACGTCTCGCTCCCAAATTGTACCCCCGGGAATCGGTGAGTGTCTCCACGGCTTGCCGTGTGGCATCGTAGTTGAGCAGTGGTTCTCCCATGCCCATGAACACGACGTTGCTGATCGATTGCCCGCCTTCCTTCAGTTGCCTGGCGAAGTAGAGCACTTGCTCTACGATTTCTCCTGGGGTCAGATTGCGGACGAAACCGCTCTGCCCGGTGGCGCAGAAGGGACAGCCCACGGGGCAGCCCACCTGGGTAGAAAGGCAGACGGTCTGTCTGCTTTCGTAGAGCATGAGGACGCTCTCGATGGTCTCACCGTCAGGAAGCCTGAAAAGGACCTTGCGTGTGAGCCCATTGGAAGAACGAGATTCATCCACCCGGGCAAGGCTCTGGAGATCGGCCGTCTGCTCCAGTCCCTGGCGCATTCCTTGCGGGAGGTTCTGCATCTCCTCGAAGCCCGTGGCCAACAATTGGTAGAGCCATCTGTACACCTGGTCCGCCCGATAGGAGGGCTCACCCAGTGACAGAACGAGGTCCTGCAATTGGGAATGGGTCAGGTCCAAGAGGGCAACCTTTGCTTCTGTGTCTCCGGCCGATTCGATCAGAGGTCTGTCACCCCTGTCATCTAGTCCCTCCGGCTCATGCCCGTGGCCAGGAAGACGAAGTACATCAACTGGGACAGGGCCTGAGCGAGAGCGGCCACATAGGTGAGGGATGCCGCCGAAAGGACGCTCTGCACGCCCTGGATGTCGGCGGTGCCCACCAGGCTCTCGGCCTGCAGAATCTGAAGAGCGCGGCGGCTTGCATCACGCTCCACTGGCAGCGTAACGAAGGCGAAGACGACACTCCCTGAGAAGAAGGCGATCCCCACCCAAACCAGACCGGAGAACTCTATGAGCAAGCCCACGAAGAAGAGGATCATCCCCATCCACGTGCCCAGGTTGACCATAGGCACCAAACCCGAGCGCACGCGCAGCGGCGCGTAGTCGGTCTGGTCCTGGAGGGCGTGGCCCACTTCGTGTGCCACTATGCCTAGGGCCGCGACGGACGGGGTCTTCGCGACGTCTGGGGATAGACGCAACACTTTCTTCGAGGGATCGTAGTGATCGCCGAGCATTCGTCGCGCCGACTGGACGCCCACGTCGCCCAGCCCGTTCGCCCTCAGCAGCACCTTTGCCGCTTCCAGGCCGCTCATGTTTCTCATGTTCCGAACGCGAGAGTACTTGCTGTACGCCGACCGTACTCTCCACTGGGCAAACAAGGCCAGCGCGAGAGCCGGCAATGAGAACATGAGGTATCTGATGTCAAAGTAGAAAGGAAAGAACATACTCTTGCCTCCCAATCTCCATTTGGTGCTACTCTAATTATACCAGAAGAGGGGGCCGAGAGTCAATACCTGTGACGGCTTGATACTTGATAGATGCAGTGGGGCACCCCACATTGGAGGAACAGCGCTGGGCAGGTCTGTGGGGTTACCAATCCCTTTCTAGTGCGGATTGCCTGCTTCGAATGGCGGAGCTACAATGGAGCCGAAGAGAGGGCGTGCCGCCGCACGCGATCGATCTCCGCTGAGCCCGTACCCGGAGGAATAGGTGTCCAGGAAGCAGTGGCTGATGATAGTCGTGCTGGGCCCGCTTGCGGTCGGCGTTCTTTTCTGCGCTGGCAGCTACCTGGGAATCTATCTTGCCGGGGGGACACCCGAGTCCACGACGTTGTCTGCCCGTGCCACTCCGTCGTTGGAGGAGGTTGCCTCACCCACCGCTACGGAGGAGGTGGCGTCTTCGACCCTGGGGACGCCGATGGCGACGGCGCCTTCGCCCACGGCGAAACGAGAGCCACCCACGCCGACGAGTACCCGAGTGGTTTCTCCTGTCACACCGCCGCCAGTCCTCACGGCTGCGCCTCAGGAACAGTTCGCTCCCGACGAATGGGAACCTGATGGTACTGCTGACGAGGCCAACCCCATCGAGGTCGGAGGGCTGCAGAGGCACAACCTGCACGTGGGGGGCGACAGCGACTGGCTCTACTTTGAGTCACAGGCCGGCAGAACATACGTGGTCGAGACTTCGGAGCTGGGACGTGAGGTGGATACGGTGATTCATCTCTACGACGGGCAGGGGAACGAACTGGCCTCCGACGACGACGGTGGCGACGAGTTTCTGGCGTCACGCCTGTGGTGGGTGGCCCGGGACGACGGTCCGCTGTACGTTGTGGTGCGCGGCTTCGCTGAGAGCGAGGCGGGCCGCGGCACAGAGTACAGTGTCTCCCTCAGGCTGGCTCAAGGATTCGCGATAGATGAGTACGAGCCCGATGATTCGCGTGCGCGGGCCAGCCTCAGCGCGGTAGGGGAAACTCAAAGCCACAACCGGCACGTGGCCGGTGATGAGGACTGGATCTCGTTTGAGGTTCAACAGGGGATCACGTACGTTGTTCAGACCCTCAACCTGGGTGTTGATGCGGACACGGTGATCTATCTTTACGACGTGCAGGGAAACGAACTGGCCTTTGACGATGACGGGGGTGAGGAGGCCTGGGCCTCGCGGCTGGAGTGGATGCCCCTCGAGAGCGGAATACTGTATGTGAAGGTTGAGGACTGGCTCCAGGGCTCCAGTGGCCCTGGGACTCGGTACGAGGTGACTATCTCCGTGCGCTAGTGCGCCCGTGGTTGGGCACCGCGAATGTGCGCTTCGTCGCCTGGGAAGGGCTGAAGCCCCCACTACGAACCAACATCGACAGCATCGCACCGGGGCATTGACGGACTCCCCTTACTCCGAGCCTCTCCCCAAATGGGAGAGGGTTTCCAGGGGAGGGTGAGATCTTCACTACGGAACGGGGTGGTTGGAGGTGTGCCACGCTCGGTGGGAGGGATGACACCGGTTGCAGCTACCGTTGAGGAGAGGTAGGACCGTGCGGTTCACGCCCCTCGCTGCTTAGACTACCGCGTATTCGGTCATCGTTGATTCACGCACGAATCTATCGATCCGCAGTGGAGCGATGTCGAGGGTGCGTGCTTGCCCCTCCAGGATCTCCTCCGCGATCAGGAGCCCGCAGATGGGGCCGTGCATGAAGCCGTGTCCGCTGAAGCCATTGATGCAGTAGTAGCCTTCGATCTGGGGCACCCTACCAAGGATGGCCAGGGCATCGGGGCTGACCGCGTAGAGCCCGGCCCATCGATTCAATAGCCCGGCGTTCGCGAGGCTGGGCATCCTGGCCACGGCGGCCTCCAGATGCCTCATCTCCCACTCGCGGTCGACGCTCTGATCAAAGCCCTCGCGCTCGTCCAGATTGGACATACCCGTGAGTACGCCCTGGCCCTCTCGATGGAAGTACAGGCTCTGGGCGAAATCGATGACCATGGGAAAATCGCGCGGGAGCCCGGCTATGGAAGTGGTCACGGCGATCTGTCTGCGCAGCGGCCGCACAGGTATCTCGATACCAGCCATGGCCCCCACTGCGGCTGCCCAGGGCCCAGCAGCATTGACAACGACGCGGGTCTCCACCTTCCCGCGGTTTGTTGTCACGCCGCAGACCCTGCCGCCGGTGGTCTCAATACCGGACGCCTCTGTGGTGGTCAGGAGGCTGGCTCCCAGGCGCGTGGCCGCTTTTGCATAACCCTGGACGACGCCCGACGGGTCGGCGAGACCATCGCGGGCACAGAAAGTGCCGGCCAGTATTCCGTTCGTGTCGACGAGGGTGGTTCTCCTCCTCACTTCCTCGGCCGACAGCCATTCGGTCTCGACCCCCAGGCTGCGCTGCCGCGCGACATTCTCTCGAAAGACCTCGATATCCTCTTCCCGTGAGAGCATAAAGAGGTAGCCACAATGCTTGAGATCTATCTCTTGGTCAAGCTCCTCAGGGAAGTGCTCCAGCATGGGGATACTGAGCAGCGATAGCCGAATGTCAATCTCGTTGGAGAACTGGTAGCGGATGCCCCCGGCGCACCGGCCTGTCGACTCCTCTCCAAAGAACCTGTTCCTCTCCACAAGCAAGACGTCGGAACACCCCTTCTTGACAAGGTGGTAGGCCGTGCTGACACCCATCACGCCTCCACCGATGACTACCACATCGGCTCTCTCAGGAAGCATCGTCTCTCCACGATAAGGGGTCACAAACTAGCTACTGTGCCCAGATCTCGTTCTTCTGCCCGATCCAGTGCTGCCCGGGCGACCGCCGCGTCCTGTACAGCGGTTCCAACCGACTTGAAAAGGGTGATCTCCCGGTCTGACTCGCGACCGCACTTGAGGCCGCTGATAACTTCTCCGAGTTCTGCGTATATGTCTGTCTCGGAGATGACTCCAGACTGGATGGCCATGATCAAGTCCCCCGCCTCCGCCAGGCAGCCTTCTCGAGTGTCGACCACGATCTTGGCCTTGCCCACTACGACCTCATCTAGCTCTCGCATCTCCGGCGTGTACGCGCCTATAGCGTTGATGTGGGTTCCTGGGCCGATGTCGGTCCCGTCGAAGACCGGCTCCCGTGATGTGGTAGCTGTGACGACGACATCGGCGTCCTTGACTGTCTGCGTGGGTGATTCACTGATGATGATTCTCCCGGGAACAGCTTTCCTTCCCGCCATTTCTGCGACCAGCCTGTCGGCAGCATTCCGGTTGGGGTCGAAGACCCTGACTTCCTCGATGGTACGCACGTTACACACCGCCTCCAGCTGGGTCCTTCCCTGTGCTCCTGCCCCGAAGAGACCCAGCACCCGAGCCTCCTTCCTGGCCAGAAGGTCGGTGGCGGCGCCGGAAGCAGCGCCGGTGCGCAGCGCGGTCAAGTACGTTCCATCCATCAGCGCCAGGGGCTTCCCAGTGTTGGCGTCCAGAACTGCGACTACGGCCATGATAGTGGGCAGTCCCAGGAGGCGATTGTCCGGGTACACGGAGACGACCTTCAGTGTGGTGGTCTTACTATCGGGCAGGTAGGCCGGCATGAATAGGCTCGTGCCCGCGGCAGCACTTAGAGATGTACGCAAGGGGACTACCGCTCTCCCTGCAGAGAGTTGGGCGAAGCCCCTGGTCACGGCCTCAATCGCCTCAGCCATCGTGATCGCCGCCCGCAAGTCGTCGGCGGATAGCACGCGTATATCCATTGCCTACCTCTCTCGAAGCATACTACAGGACCGGGTCTTCAGGTTCACGGGAGGTACAGGAGCCACAGGCGGGCGACAGATGCTCCAACTCCGTAAGGGACGGGCAGATCAGTCCAGGCGCTGCTCGCGCCACGACTCGTGGAACTCGCGAATGCTGTTGAACACGAGATCTGGTTGGTATGGAGAGTCCTCCAGTTCCTCGGGCAGTGTGATGCCGCTCAGCACCAGTACTGTGGCGATGCCGGCGTTCTTTCCTCCCAGTATGTCCGTCTCCAAGCGATCGCCAATGATGGCCGTTCCCTCTCTGGTCACGTCCATCTTCTCCATGGCCAGTTCCAGGAGCGTGGGTTGGGGTTTGCCGATGATCAAGGGTGCGATCCCGGTCGCTACCTCCAGAGCGGCCAGGCTGGCCCCGTTTCCAGGAACGAGACCTTCCTCGGTGGGCAGGGTGGTGTCGGGGTTGGTGCCGATGAAGGTGGCCCCTGCCCTGATGGCCAGAGCAGCGATTTTCAGTTTGTGCCAGGTCAGCTGGCGGTCCATACCCACCACGACATACTCGATGTCCCTCTCTGTTGGCTGGAAGCCCTGCCCCTCCAGGGCCGCGAACAGCCCTTCCTCGCCGATGGCATAGATCCTGGCCTTGGCGGGCGCCGTCTGCGAGAGGTATAGCGCCGCAGCCTGGCCCGAGGTGAGGATACGATCTGGGGTCACCTTGACGTCCATGGCCCCTAGCTTGGCCACGTATTGCTCTGGCGTCAAGGTGGAGTTATTGGTAGCCAGGATGAAAGGGGTCCGCTCCGCACTCAGGTGAGTGAGGAACGAGCTTGCGCCTGGCAGGCGCTCCCGACCCCGGTAGAGTACCCCGTCCATGTCGATAATGAAGTTCCGCATGGATATCAGGCTGTCCAGGTCTTGTTTCTCTCGATTCATCAGACCCTCACATCATCGCTTCCCCGTCAGGCACCTCGTTCGTCAAGCGAGTCCAGGTGGCAGGTTTCGTTTAGTAACAGTATCCGGTAGTGGCCGTTCGCTCCTTCCAGAACGCTGACGGCGGCGTTGTCCTGGCCGATTTTCCAGAAGCCATCATCGACCAGTCCCAGAGCCGCACAGATCAACACGCGATTGACCACCACGTGGGAGACCAGGAGAATCGCCCCTCCCTCGTGGCCGGAGCACGTCTCTTCCAGAGCGGTCCACGATCGAGTCTGGACTTGCTGGAGACTCTCCCCCTGGGGAAACTGAGTCAGGAGAGGAGTGTGCACCCAGTTCCCATAGGCTTCGGGGTACCGGGCGTGTGCTTCCTCGGCTAAGAGTCCAGCCCACGCGCCATAGTCCCCATCATTGATCTCCTCCAGAATGGCCACGTCGAGGCCGCAGGCCTCCGCGACGGGTTGCGCCGTCTGCAGCGCCCTCTTCATGGGACTGGAGTAGATGGCCTCGATCTGCCAACCCGACAGCCTTTG
>Ga0307375_10002026_pt1 | contig 21239 bp, 19 predicted proteins | sample TR1MG_FD_202531 | JGI IMG/M metagenome (GOLD analysis project Ga0307375, IMG submission 202531) | Soil microbial communities from Risofladan, Vaasa, Finland - TR-1 | ecosystem: Environmental > Terrestrial > Soil > Coastal area > Acid sulfate soil | place: Finland: Risofladan, Vaasa | collected...
GCGCCATCGCACCCTTGATGTTGTTGGCGACGGCCTCGCACGCCGCGTTGGACAGGTCGTCCACCGGCAGGATGATGACGTGGTTGCGCACGCCGATGCGGCCGTTCTCGCGCTTGTAGCCCCAGAATTTCGCTTTGGAAAGATTCATGGCTACCACCTCTTGGTTTTAAGGTTGTGCACGTGGGTATGCTCGCCCACCTTGATCGGCGCCACGGCGCGGCCGATGTCCACGCCGTATTTGATCACCGTGTCATCGGCCGCGAGCTTCTTGATCGCGAGCTTGTGGCCGATGGGGATGTCGCTTTGCGCGCGCACCTTGATTTCCTTGTCCTGGTCCATGATCCAGCCGCTGAGCTGCTGGCCGGCCTTGACGCCTTCGACCACGACCACGCCGACCGAATCGTGCTCGTCGTGCACTACAAAGTGAATCATGCTCGCTCCTCTCATGCTCGCTCCTCGTTTGCCCGAAAGCGGTTGCGAAAGAGGAATGGTAGGCGCACCCGGCGCCAAAGTCAACTATATGACTTGTATGATATGAATGATGTGCTAAACTTAAGCAATGGAGATAGCGCAGCAGATCATCGCAACCCCCGGCGCGGACCCGGGCGGCCAGTTGCCGCTGTACAAGGAAGTCAAGCGCCTGCTCACGCAGAGCCTGGCCGCGGGCGAATGGCAGCCGGGCGTGCCCCTGCCCTCCGAGGCGAAGCTCGCCGAGCTCTACCGCGTCTCCATCGGCACCGTGCGCAAGGCCATCGACGAGCTGGTGGCCGAGAGCATCCTGGTGCGCCACCAGGGCCGCGGCACCTACGTCGCCAGCCATAACGCGCGGCGCATGCTGTTTCACTTTTTTCACATCGTCCCGGCCGGCGGCGGCAAGGAGCAGCCGGAAACGGAGCTGCTGTCGTTCGAGCGCGCCAGGGCCGGCGCCGACAGCGCCGCGCGCCTGGACATGGCGCCGGGCGCGCCGGTGTTCCGCATCCGCAATCTGCTGCGCCTCGCGGGCAAGCCGGTGGTGCTCGACGAAATCACGCTGCCGGCGGCGCGCTTTCCCCGATTGAGCGAAAAGGTGTTCCGCGAGCGCGACAGCACTATCTACCAGCTCTACCAGGAGCGCTACGGCATCAACGTGGTTCGCAGCGCCGAACGCCTGAGCGCGGCGCTCGCGGACCGGTCAGACGCGAAGCTGCTGGGCATTCCCGTTGGATCGCCGCTATTGCGCATCCGGCGCACTGCGCTGACTTATCAGAACGTGCCGGTGGAATTGCGCACCAGCCTGGTCAATACCGCGGAGCATGAATACTTCAGCGACCTGGGCAAGGACTGAACTCCCGTTCGCGCCGGATTCTTAGACTTTTATTGCACGAGACTCAAGCGCCACAAGGACGATGGCGCTATGCGTGTACCAAATTTGGCAAGCTTGCCTAGCCGGCAGCGCGCGCTTCCAGCGCTTCCACCGCGGGCAGTTTCTTGCCCTCGAGGAACTCGAGGAAGGCGCCGCCCGCGGTCGAAATGTAGCCGATCTCTTTGGCGATGCCGAATTTGTTGATGGCGGCGACGGTATCGCCCCCGCCCGCGATCGAGAAGGCCCTGGAGGCGGCGATCGCCAGCGCCAGCGTCTTCGTGCCCTCGGCGAACTGATCGAACTCGAACACGCCCACCGGGCCGTTCCAGACGATGGTGCCGGCGCGCTTGAGGCTTGCGGCGAGGCGCGCCGCCGTCTCGGGGCCGATGTCGAGGATCATTTCGTCCGCGGCGACGTCCGTGGCCGGTTTCACCGTCGCGGCTGCGGTCGCGGCGAATTCCTTGGCCACGACCACGTCGGTCGGAATCGGCACTGCGGCGCCGCGCGCTTTCATCGCCGCCATGATTTTCTTCGCTTCCTCGACCAGATCCGCCTCGGCCAGCGATTTGCCGATCGGCAGTCCGGCCGCGAGCATGAAAGTGTTGGCGATGCCGCCGCCGACGATGAGTTCGTCCACCTTCTCCGCCAGCGCCGCCAGAATGGTGAGCTTGGTCGACACTTTGGACCCCGCCACGATCGCGATCAGGGGGCGCGCCGGCGCAGCCAGCGCCTTGCCCAGCGCTTCGAGTTCCGCCGACATCAGCGGACCAGCACAGGCGATGGGCGCGTACATGGCCGCGCCGTAAGTCGTCGCTTCGGCGCGGTGCGCGGCGCCGAAAGCGTCGTTGACATAGATATCGCACAACGCCGCGATGCGCTTCGCCAGCGCGTCGTCGTTCTTTTTCTCACCCTTGTTGAAGCGGCAGTTCTCCAGCAGCACCGCCTTGCCCGGTTCCACCTCGACACCGTCGAGCCAGTCGCGCACAAGCGGCACCTCGGCGCCCAGCAGTGCGGACAGGTGGCGCGCGACCGGCGCGAGCGACTCCGACTCGCTCCATTCGCCCTCCTTCGGGCGGCCGAAATGCGAGGTCAGCATCAGGCGCGCGCCCGCGGCGAGCGCGAAGCGGATGCCCGGCAGCGCCGCACGTATGCGCGTGTCGTCGGTGATCTTGCCGTCCTTGGCCGGCACGTTGAAATCGACGCGGATCAGCACGCGCTTGCCGCGCAGATCCAGGTCGGTCATTTTCAGGATAGCCATGTCGTTCTCGCTTAGAAACGGTTGCACGATAAGCTAGCAAGACCTTGCACGGACGATGAATCCGTCCGTGCGGATCGTCGATTGCATGCGGATGATGAAGCTATCCGCATGCAATCGACGATCTTGTATCGAACCCAACACCTTCCCTGCTTTTACCCATAACCGTGATTTCTGTACGGATGCTTTCTATCCGTACAGAAATCACGGTTGGCGCGCGTAGCGCGCAAGGTTTTGGCAGACTCTGCAGGAATGGAAAACCCGGTTTTCTCATTTTGAGACGGACTCTACGCGGCGCCGGCCCGCAGTGACCCGGGCCGGATCGCAGCACAAGCTATTTCGCATTCATGAACGCAACCGCCGTGTCGAGCATGCGGTTGCTGAAGCCCCACTCGTTGTCGTACCAGGAGGACGCCTTCACCAGCGTGCCGCCCGAGACCTTGGTCAGCGTGGAATCGAATATGCTCGAGTGCGGATTGTGGTTGAAGTCCACCGACACCAGCGGCTCGGTGTTGTAAGCGAGGATGCCCTTCAGGCTGCCCGCGGCCGCCTCCTTCATCACCTGATTCACCTCGTCCGCGGTGGTTGCGCGCTTGGCGATGAAAGACAGGTCGACCACGGAAACGTTGATCGTGGGCACGCGCATGGCGTAGCCGTCGAGCTTGCCGTTGAGTTCCGGCAGCACCAGGCCCACGGCCGCGGCCGCGCCGGTCTTGGTCGGAATCATCGACATGGTGGCCGAGCGCGCGCGGCGCAGGTCTTCGTGATAGACGTCGGTCAGCACCTGGTCGTTGGTGTAGGCGTGGATGGTGGTCATCAGGCCGCAGACGAGACCAATCTTGTCGTGCAGCGGCTGCACCATAGGCGCGAGGCAGTTCGTGGTGCAGGAGGCGTTCGAAATCACCGTGTGCGCCGCTTTCAGCACATTGTGGTTGACGCCATAGACGATGGTGGCATCGATGTCCTTGCCGCCGGGGGCGGAAATGATCACCTTCTTCGCGCCGGCCGTGAGGTGGGCGCTCGCCTTCTCCTTGCTGGTAAACAGGCCAGTGCATTCCATCACTACGTCCACGCCGAGCTCGGCCCAGGGCAGTTCGGCCGGATTGCGTATGGCGCAGACGCGGATCTTGTCGCCGTTCACAATCATGAAGTCGCCCTCGACCGCGACCGTGCCCGGGAATTTGCCGTGGGTGGTGTCGTGGCGGGTCAGGTGGGCATTGGTCTGGGCGTTGCCGAGGTCATTGACCGCGACGATCCGGATATCGTGTTTTTTGCCCTCCTCATACAGCGCGCGCACGATGTTGCGTCCGATGCGGCCGTAGCCGTTGATTGCGACCTTGATAGTCATGACTTGCTCCTAAGAATCTGAAACAAAACGAGGGGACATCTCCCCTCGTGCTCCCCTAAATCGGCCGCAGTACAATTCGCTGCGGGCCCTGACCAAATATTAATACCGCAGATTCGCACGGACAGAGGCAGATATATACACGCTCCGCCGCCGCCTGGTCTTGAGAAAGATCAATTCATGGGTAGTGGCGAATCATCCTCAGATCACGCTTTTCACCGCAGCCACCACATTGTCCACGGTAAAGCCGAAATGCTTGAACAGCTGCTGTCCGGGAGCGGACTCGCCGTAACGGTCGATGCCTATCACCGCCCCTTCCAGCCCGACGTACTTGCGCCAGTAGTCGGACACCCCCGCCTCGACCGCAACGCGCGGCACGCCGCGCGGCAGCACGGCGTCGCGGTAAGCGGCGTCCTGGCGGTCGAATACATTGGTCGAAGGCAGGGACACGACGCGCGCGCGCACGCCCTCTGTGGCCAGCTTCGCCTGCGCTTCCATGGCAAGCTGCACTTCCGAACCAGTGGCGAGCAGCAGCGCCTGCGGTTTTCCCTGGCAATCGGCGAGCACATAAGCGCCGCGCGCAATTCCCGCAAGCGCCCGGGCGTCGCGTTTCTGGAATTGCAGGTTCTGGCGCGAGAACACCAGCGCGCTCGGACCATCGCGGCGTTCTACCGCCGCGGTCCAGGCCAACGCCGATTCCACGGTGTCGCAGGGCCGCCACAGATCCAGGTTCGGGATCAGGCGCAGGCTGGAAACATGCTCCACCGACTGGTGCGTCGGTCCGTCCTCGCCCAGGCCGATCGAGTCGTGGGTAAACACGAAAATATTGCGCAGCTTCATCAGCGCCGCCATGCGCAGCGCGTTGCGGGCGTAATCGGAAAAGGTGAGGAAGGTCCCGCAGAACGGCAGCAATCCGCCGTGCAGCGCCATGCCGTTGGCGATCGCCGCCATGCCGAACTCGCGCACACCGTAGGATATGTAGTTGCCGCCGCCGCTCGCGCCTACCGTATTCGCGCCTGACCAATTGGTGAGATTGGATCCGGTCAGATCGGCCGACCCGCCGACGAATTCGGGCAGCACCGGGGCCAGCCCCTCGATCGCATTCTGCGACGCCTTGCGCGTGGCGATGGTCTCGGCCTTGGCCTCGGTCTTCGCCAGCAGCGCATCGCAATGCGCCTTCCAGCCGGGCGGCAAATCGCCCGCCATGCGGCGCAGGAACTCGCGCGCAAGCTGCGGATGCTGTTTCTCGTAGACGCCGAAGCGATGATTCCACTCGTTCTCCCGCCCGGCGCCGCGCGCGCGCGCATCCCAGCCGGCGTACACCTGCTGCGGCACTTCGAACGGCGCATGGCTCCAGGCTATCGCACCGCGCGTGGCCGCGACTTCTTTTTCGCCGAGTGCCGCGCCGTGCGAGTCATGCGAACCCGCCTTGTTGGGAGAACCCTTGCCGATGATGGTCTTGCAGCAGATCAGGCTGGGCCGGTCGGCGACCGCCTTGGCCGCGGCAATCGCGCGATCCACTGCGTCGATGTCGTGGCCGTCCACTGCTCGGATCACATGCCAGCCATAAGCCTCGAAGCGCTTCGGCGTGTCGTCGGTGAACCAGCCCACGACCTTGCCGTCGATGGAAATGCCGTTGTCGTCGTAGAGCGCGATCAGCTTGCCCAGTTTGAGCGTGCCGGCGAGCGAACAGGCCTCGTGCGAAATGCCTTCCATCAGGCAGCCGTCGCCGAGGAAGACGTAGGTGTGATGGTCGACGATGGCAAGCCCCGGCCGGTTGAACTCGGCCGCGAGCAGGCGCTCGGCGAGCGCCATGCCGACCGCATTGGCGATGCCCTGTCCCAACGGCCCGGTGGTGGTTTCCACGCCCGGAGTCACGCCTACTTCCGGGTGGCCCGGCGTCATCGAATGCAGTTGGCGAAAGCGCCGCAGTTCATCCAGCGGCAGCGCGTAGCCGGTCAGGTGCAGCAGCGAATACAGGAGCATCGAGCCGTGGCCGTTGGACAGCACGAAGCGGTCGCGGTCGGCCCATTTCGGATTGGCCGGATTGTGGCGCAAGTGGCGGTTCCACAGGGCCACGGCGATTTCTGCCATGCCCATGGGCATGCCCGGATGGCCGGAGTTGGCGGCCTGCACCGCATCCATGGACAGGGCGCGGATGGCGTTGGCGAGTTCGGCGGGGGAAGTTTTCATGGTTGGGGGAATAGGCGAAGGGGGGATTATCGTCGAAGCGCCGCGATTTTTCCAATGGAGGCGCCAAAAACCGCCGTGTGCAGAAAACCGCCGCAGCCTAGCTGCGGCGCTTGCGGTCCATCAGTTGCAGGATCATGGGCGTGAAAATCAGCTGCATCGCCAGCTCCATTTTCCCGCCCGGCACGACGATGATATTGGGCCGCGACATGAACGAGTCGTGCAGCATCGTGAGCAGGTAAGGCAGGTCGATGCCCTTGGGATTGGCGAAGCGGATCACCAGGAAGCTCTCGTCCGGACTCGGAATGTCGCGCGCGATGAAGGGGTTCGAGGTGTCGACCGTGGGCACGCGCTGGAAATTGATGTGCGTCTGCGAGAATTGCGGCACGATGTAGTTCACGTAATCGGGCATGCGCCGCAGTATGGTATCTACCACCGCCTCGGTGGAGTAGCCGCGCGTGGCCTTGTCGCGGTGCAGTTTCTGGATCCACTCGAGGTTGATGATGGGCACCACGCCCACCAGCAGGTCGGCGTGGCGCGCAATGTTGACCTTGTCGGTGACCACCGCGCCGTGCAGTCCTTCGTAAAACAGCAGGTCGGTGCCCTGCGGCACGTCGTCCCAGGGCGTGAACGTGCCCGGCTCCTGCTTGAACGGCGCGGCCTCGGCTTCGTTATGCAGGTACTTGCGGTTGCGCCCGCTGCCGCTAGCGCCGTAACTTGCGAACAGCGCCTCAAGCTCTTCGAACAGATTGGATTCCGGGCCGAAATGGCTGAAATGATTGTTGCCGCTTTGCGCCGCCTCGGCCATGGCCTTCTTCATCGCATTGCGGTCGTAGCGGTGGAATGCGTCGCCCTCGATGATCGCGGCGTTGAGTTTTTCGCGCCGGAAAATGTGCTGGAAAGTGCGCGTCACCGAAGTGGTGCCGGCGCCGGATGAACCGGTAATCGCAATGACCGGGTGCTTCGCTGACATGGCTGCTCTCTCCTAATTAGGACGTACCGGGACCAAACAGCGTGTCTCCGGCTGGGGGAAATTTCTCATTGCACGAACAAGGGGGGATGCATCCCCCCTTGAAAATCCCCCCGCGGATGCATGGTCGCCATTTATCAACATCTTCGTCATTCTTCGTTATTCGCCATTTATGAGTGACTAATTATTCGAACCAGCCAGTACTCATGGCTGCGTGAACAGCGAGCGCGTGTTGAACAGCGGCGAAGTGAAAGGCTGATCCAGGCCGCGGTCGTGCTCGTCATGATAGCGCGCTATGCGCTCGACCTCTTCCTTCGAGCCCAGAATCACCGGCGCGCGCTGGTGCAGGCCCTCCGGCCGGACTTCGAGTATGCGCGCGCGCCCGGTCGAGGCGGCGCCCCCCGCCTGCTCCACCAGATACGCCATCGGGTTCGCTTCGTACAGCAGGCGCAGGCGCCCTGCTTTGGCCGGATCCTTGCTGTCCTTCGGATACATGAACAGGCCGCCGCGCATCAGGATGCGGTGCACCTCGGCGACGAACGAGGCGATCCAGCGCATGTTGAAGTCCTTGGCGCGCGGCCCGCTCTTGCCTGCCAGGCATTCGGCAATGTAGCGTTTCACCGGCGGTTCCCAGAAGCGCTCGTTGGAGGCGTTGATGGCGAACTCGCTCGTCTCTGCCGGAATGCGCAGATCCGGATGGGTGAGGATGAACTCGCCGATCTCCCGGTCCAGGGTAAAGCCGTACACGCCGTGGCCCAGCGTGAGCACCAGCATGGTGGTCGGGCCGTAGATGGCATAGCCGGCGCAGACCTGCTCCGTGCCCGGCTGCAGAAAATCCTGCGCCGTCGGCTCGGTCACGCCCTCCGCACAGCGCAACACCGAAAAAATCGAGCCCACCGCCACATTGACGTCGATATTGCTCGAGCCGTCGAGCGGATCGAAGGCGAGCAGGTAGCGGCCGCGCGGATGCTGCGCCGGTATCTGGTACACGGCTTCCAGCTCTTCGGAGGCCATGGCAGCGAGGTGGCCGCCCCATTCGTTGGTGCGCAGGAAAATGTCGTTCGACATCACGTCGAGCTTCATCTGCCGCTCGCCCTGGACGTTATGCCCCGCGGCGACCCCGTGCACGCCTGCGAGCGCGCCCTTGCCCAGGAGATAGGAGATGCGCTTGCAGGCAAGGCGGATGTCGTTCAGCAGCGCCGTGAATCCGCCCGTGGCACTGCGGTATTTGCGCTGCTCGCCGATAATGAATTCGGTGAGCGTAGTCTGCAGCGGCATATCCCCCCTCCCTCGCTTGATTAGCCGCCTGACGGCAACGCTGTCAGGCGTTTCTTGTGATTGTCATGCCGCAGCCGACCGCAGCGCAGCGGCATGCAGCTGCTGCAGCCGCGCCAGCGCGAGATACGGCCCGCCGGCCAGCTTCGCCTCGCCCGCCTGCAGCGGCGCCTCCGGCTCGCCCAGGCTGCTCAGCAGCAAATCCGCGCCGCTGAAATCCTGTCCCTCGCTCCAGACGGTAGGCGTGACCACCGTGTACAGCCCGGCAGCCTTGGCCGATTTCAGGCCGTTGACCGAATCCTCGAACGCGACGCAGTCGCGCGCCTGCAGCCGCAGCATACCAAGCGCGCGGGTGTAGATGTCCGGCGCCGGCTTCTTATTCGATACCACGTCGCCGCAGGCCATCGCCTCGAACCAGTTCCACGCTTCGGCGCCAAACTGCGCGCTGATCAGCGCGGAAATATTGGCCGAGGTCGTGGTCGAGGCGATGGCGAGGCGCACCCCCGCCGCGCGCGCCTCTCCAATGAGCCGCGCCACGCCGGGCCGCAGCGGCGCGCGCCCGTCGGCGATCAGCTCGCCGTAGATGCGCGTCTTGCTGCCGTGAACCAGCTGCACCATGCCCTTGAGCCTTGCCTTCTCCCGCGAATCGACCGGCAGTGACTCGATATAGACTTCCAATCGCTCCTTGCCGCCGGAAGTGCGCAGCAGCTCGGCATACTCGCCGCGGCTCCAGTCCCAGGACAAGCCGTGCTCGAGGAACGCGGCGTTGAACGACTGGCGGTGGGTTTCCTCGGTGTCGGCGATGGTGCCGTCGACATCGAAAATCAGTGCCTTGATCGTCATGCGGTGCCCTCGGTTGCGTCGCTGCGGAAGAGCCTGCTGGCGCGGATATCGTCGGCGTCGATGGTCATCAGCGCGTCGCGCGATACGCCCGCGGCACGGACCGCGAACAGGCGCTTCGCCTGGCGCAGCCGCGCGCGGTCGAGCGCATTGCGAATCGAGCGGGCGTTGGCGAAATGCGCGCGCCCGCGGCGCAGCACGATGTACTCGCGCAGCGCCACGCGCCCGGCCTCGCTCAGGCGATAGTGCATGCGGTCGAGCATGATCTCGGCGATCGCAAACAACTCGTCCGGCGTGTAGTCGGGAAAATCGATGTGGTGCGCGATGCGCGATGACATGCCCGGGTTGCTGCGAAAGAAGGTGTCCATCCGGTCCTTGTACCCGGCCAGGATCACCACCAGATCATCGCGGTTGTTTTCCATTGCCTGCAGCAGGATCTCTATCGATTCCTGTCCGTAGTCGCGCTCGTTCTCCGGCTTGTACAGGTAGTAGGCTTCGTCGATGAACAGCACCCCGCCCATCGCCTTCTTGATCACTTCCCGTGTCTTGGGCGCGGTGTGGCCGATATACTGGCCCACCAGGTCGTCGCGCGTGACCGAAACCAGGTGGCCTTTGCGCACATAGCCGAGGCGGTGCAGGATCTCGGCCATGCGCAATGCCACCGTCGTCTTGCCAGTGCCGGGATTGCCGGTAAACGACATGTGCAGCGAAGGCGGCTGATCGCCGGCGATTCCCAATTGCGCGCGCGCGCGCTCGACCACCAGCAGCGCGGCGATTTCCTGGATGCGCGTTTTCACCGGCGCAAGGCCGACCAGGTCCCGGTCCAGGGCCTCGATCACTTCGAGCGCATGCGAGTCGCGCAGCATCGCCGCGAGGTCGAGACACTCCTCTTGCGCCGATGCCGCCGGCAGGGGCAGATTCGCCATCGCGGGTGCCGCGCCTAGTAGCGCTCGCCTTCGGGACGCTGGGCGGCGTAGCTGGAGATAGTGTATTGAACGCTGCGTCCCGGTCCCTCCGTACGCACCAGCGCGAAGCCCGGCTCGCTCGGCGGACGGTTGACGATAAACGACATGCGCGGGGTTTCCCAGCCGCGCGAGCTGTCGAACCCGGTCACGCGAACGTAGTGGTTCGGGAACGTCTTGCGGCAATTGTTGATTTCCATGAGGATGCCGGCCGGATCCTTGAGGTCGAACATCGGCATGCCGAACATTTCCCAGTAGGTGTTGCGCGGGTGCGGATCGTCGGTGTATTCGACGTTGATCGCGTAACCGCGCTTCAGCGCGTATTCGATCTGCGCCGTGATCTGGGCGTCGGTCAGGTCGGGGAGGAAGGAAAACTGCCCCTGGGTGATGCGGGTTACGCTTCGGGTCGTCATAATGGCCTCTCCTGTATGTCAAACGCTGACGCTGGCGGTAGGCACGAAATCCGCCGTGTCGGTCGATGTGTAGTTGAAGCTGATGTCCTTCCAGGTCTCCAGCGCGGCCTTGAGCGGCGTGCACCACTTGGCGGCCTTCTCCAGAATCTGCGGACCCTCGTTCCAGATGTCCACGCCTTCGTTGCGCGCCTGAATCATCGCCTCGAGCGCGACGCGGTTGGCGGTGGCGCCGGCCTGGATGCCCATCGGATGGCCGATGGTGCCGCCGCCGAACTGCAGCACCACGTCTTCGCCCAGATAATGGATCAGCTGGTGCATCTGCCCGGCGTGGATGCCGCCGGAGGCGACCGGCATCACCTTCTTCAGCGACGCCCAGTCCTGATCGAAGAACAGGCCGTTTTCCAGGCTCTGCGGGGTATGCGTCTCGCGCAGCGTGTCGTAGAAGCCCTTGATCATCAGCGGATCGCCCTCGAGCTTGCCCACCACGGTGCCGGCGTGAATATGGTCGACGCCGGCCATGCGCATCCACTTGCAGATCACGCGGAAGTTCATGCCGTGATTTTTCTGCCGCGAATAGGTCGAATTGCCGGCGCGGTGCAGGTGCAGGATCATGTCGTTTTTGCGCGCCCACTTGGCCATCGACTGGATCGCGGTATAGCCGATCACCAGGTCGATCATCACGATCACCGAGCCGAGCGATTTGGCGAATTCCGCGCGTTCGTACATGTCTTCCATGGTGCCGGCGGTGACGTTGAGATAGTGTCCCTTGACCTCCCCGCTCGCTGCGGCCGCCTTGTTCACCGCCTCCATGCAATAGAGGAAGCGGTCGCGCCAGTGCATGAACGGCTGCGAGTTGATGTTCTCGTCGTCCTTGACGAAATCCAGGCCGCCCTTGAGGGCTTCATAGACGACGCGCCCGTAGTTGCGGCCGGACAGGCCCAGCTTCGGCTTGGTGGTCGCGCCGAGCAGGGGGCGGCCGAATTTGTCCAGGCGCTCGCGCTCGACCACGATGCCGGTGGCCGGGCCCTGGAAGGTCTTGAGGTAGGCGACCGGAATGCGCATGTCTTCGAGGCGCAAGGCCTTGACCGCCTTGAATCCGAATACGTTGCCGATGATCGACGCTGTGAGATTCGCGATCGAACCTTCCTCGAACAGATCGAGATCGTAGGCGATGTAGGCGAAGTACTGCTGTTCGGTGCGCGTGCCGGGCCCGGTGTTGGGGACCGGGTCGACGCGGTAGGCCTTGGCGCGGTACAGGTCGCAGGCGGTCAGGCGGTCGGTCCAGACCACGGTCCAGGTGGCGGTGGACGACTCCCCCGCTATCGCCGCCGCCGCCTCGATCGCATCGACGCCTTCCTGCGGCGTGACGCGAAACAGCGTAATCACATCGGTTTCCTTGGGCTGGTAATCCGCATCCCAATAACCCATCTTTGCGTACGGGATCACCCCGGACTTGTAGCGCTCAGCCATGTTTCCCATTTTTGCTCTCTCCTGCGTCGATACGGTAGAGCAGAGGATAGCCGCGGCAAGGCATAAGGGATATTCAATACTAATTATGATTATGATAAGCTAATGCTTATGTTCATTAGGGGCCTTCCGACATGGCGCTGCGCAATGCAACGCTGAGGCAATTGCGGGTATTCGAGGCGGTCGCGCGCCAGCTCTCTTTTTCACGTGCGGCAGCGGAGCTCCACCTCACCCAACCCGCGGTATCGATGCAGGTGAAGCTGCTCGAGGAGCAGGCAGGGCTGCCTTTGTTCGAGCGCCTGGGCAAGAAAATCTTTCTGACCGAAGCCGGCGAGGAACTGCACCAGCACAGCCGCGTGATCGCGCAGCAGCTGCGCGACGCCGACGAGGCGCTCGCCGCGCGCAAAGGGCTGTCGCAGGGGCGGCTCGTGATCACCATGGTGAGCACGGCGAAATACCTGGTGCCGCCGCTGCTGGCGCGTTTCCTCAAGCAACACCCCGGCGTGACGGTGAAACTGTCCGCCAACAACCGCGAAGTGGTGCTGAAACAGCTCGCCGAAAACGAGGTCGACCTCGCCATCATGGGGCGCACGCCCGAGGGCATGGAGGCGGTGGCCGAGCCCTTCGCGCGCCACCCGCATGTGATCATCGCCGCGCCCGGCCACCCGCTCGCGAAAAGACGGCGCATCCCGCTCGCGCGCCTGGCGAAGGAGACGTTCCTTATACGCGAGCCGGGCTCGGGCACGCGCGGGCTGCTCGAGCGCCTGTTCGCCGAGCACCGCCTGCCGCTCAACGTCAGCATGGAAATGGCGAGCAACGAAACCATCAAACAGGCGGTGCAGGCGGGCATGGGCATCAGCCTGCTGTCGCTGCACACCATCGAACTGGAGCTGAAGACGCGGCGCCTGGTCGTCCTCGACGTGCAGGGCCTGCCTATCGTGCGCGACTGGCATGTGGTGCACCTGGCGGCAAAGCGCCTGTCGCCGGTGGCGCAGGCGTTCAGGGACTTCCTGCTGTCCACCGCGGGCAAGCTCGTTCCGGAAAAGTGATGCGCGCGTCCCCAGCATCTATAATGACGAACTTAGAGCACGTTTCACACATTTCAGAATCACAGCGTCAAGAGTTGTCATTCCGAGCGCCGCGAGGAATCTGCTGTTGAATCGAACAAGAAGCAGATTCCTCGGCCTTCGACCTCGGAATGACAGTCAGTATTGACATGGCCTCGACGCTGAACTTACAGGAGACATGCAATGGCTAAAGTCGCATTCCTCGGGCTGGGCGTCATGGGCTTTCCGATGGCGGGCTATCTGGCCAAGAACGGCCATGAAGTCACGGTATACAACCGCACCCGCGCCAAGGCCGACGCCTGGGTGGCCAAGCACGGCGGCAAGGCGGCCGACACGCCCAAAGCCGCCGCACAAGGGGCAGCCATCGTATTTTCCTGCGTCGGCGATGATCCGGACCTGCGCGCGGTGACCCTGGGCGCAAGCGGCGCGTTCGAGGGCATGGCCGCGGGCTCAATCTATGTCGACCACACCACCGCCTCGGCCAACATCGCACGCGAACTGTTCGCAGCCGCCGCAAAAAGAGGCATCCATTTCATCGACGCGCCGGTCTCAGGCGGCCAGGCGGGCGCCGAGAACGGCACGCTCACGGTGATGTGCGGCGGCGAAGCGGCGCCGTTCGAGAAGGCCAAGCCGGTGATCGCCCATTTCGCCAAGGCGGTGACGCTCCTCGGCCCCTCGGGCGCGGGACAGCTAACCAAGATGGTCAATCAGATCTGCATCGCGGGTCTGGTGCAAGGCCTGTCGGAAGGCATCAATTTCGGCCTCAAAGCCGGCCTGGACATGAAACAGGTGCTGGAGGTGATCGGCAAGGGCGCCGCTCAGTCCTGGCAGATGGACAACCGCGGCAAGACCATGATCGACGACAAATTCGATTTCGGCTTCGCCGTGGACTGGATGCGCAAAGACCTGCGCATCTCGCTGGAAGAGTCTAAGAAAAACGGCGCGCCGCTGCCCGTCACCGAAATCATCAACGGCTATTACGGCGAAATTCAAAAAATGGGCGGCGGGCGCTGGGACACCTCCAGCCTGATCCGGCGCCTGAGAAAAACCTGAGGTGTTAGCGTCATGATGCCGTTCACGGCGCCCGAGTCCTATGTCGGCGGCGTGCACGCCGCGGGCGAGCCCGATGCCGACAGTCTGTGCTTCGTGTTCCAGCAGACTTTGCTGCTGGTTGCGGGCGACCCGGCCGGCGCGCAGCTTCCCGGGCACGAGAAACTTGCCGGGCTCGGTGAGGCGCCGCTGCGCCGCCTGTATCTGGGCACCCTGGGCGAGCGCGCCTGCTACGCCTTCGAGTATGGCGCCGACACGCAGGCACCGCCGGGCATGCTGTGGCAGGGACTGCGCGCGCTGTACGGCCGACTGGACGACAGCCTGTTCGCCCTCGCCGGGCGCGCGCTGCAGCTCATCGACTGGGACCGCACCCATCGATACTGCGGCCGCTGCGGCACCCCCACGCAGCATCGCGGCCGCGAACGCGCGCGCGAGTGCCCCGCCTGCGGACTCGTCGCCTATCCACGCATCGCGCCGGCCGTCATGTGCCTGATCCGGCGCGGGCGCGAAATCCTGCTCGCGCGCTCGCCGCACTTTCCACCCAGCATGTACAGCGCGCTTGCCGGCTTCGTCGAAGCGGGAGAATCGCTGGAGCAGTGCCTCGCGCGCGAAGTGCTGGAGGAAACGGGCGTGCGCATCGCCAATCCGCGCTATTTCGCCAGCCAGCCCTGGCCGTTTCCGCATTCGCTCATGATCGCCTTCGTCGCTGACTACGCCGGCGGCGAGATCACGCCGGCGCCGGACGAAATCGAGGACGCGCAATGGTTCAGCATCGATGCATTACCGAAATTGCCGAACAGGATATCGATCGCGCGCCGCCTGATCGACGGCGCAATCGCGGAGATGCTTGCCTCCCCAGTTTGATTTTTCTAGGCGCCGAGAAAGCGGAAATCCGCCTCCGGCTTTCTGCCGCTGACGATATCCGCGATCGCCGCGCCCGCGCCGCAAGCCATGGTCCAACCCAGGGTGCCATGGCCGGTATTGAGGTACAGGTTGGCATAGCGCGTGCGGCCGATGCAAGGCACGCCTCCGGGAGTTGCCGGGCGCAAGCCAGCCCAGAACTGCGCGTCTTCCGCCCGGCCCGCCTTGGGGAAAAGCTCGAAGGTGCGTCGGACGATGGCGCGGCAGCGACCCTCGTTGATCGATGTGTCGTAGCCGGTCAGTTCTGCCGTGCCCGCCACGCGCAAGCGGTTGCCCAGACACGACGTCACCAGCTTGTACGCGCCGTCGCTCAAGCTGACCTGCGGCGCCACATCGCCCGCGGCCAGTGGAATCGTGATCGAGTAGCCTTTCAGCGGATAGACCGGAATCGAAATGCCCAAGGGCCGCAGCAGCAGGGGGCTGTAGCTGCCCAGCGCGACGATATAGGCATCGGCCGCGACAGCCTCGCCCTGGTCCAGGCGCACATGCAGCACGCGCCCGCGCCCGGTCTCGATGCCCTCGATGCGGCGGCCGTAGCGAAATTCCACGCCACGACCGGCGCAAAGCAGCGCCAGTGCCTGGGTGAACTTGTGCGCATCGCCGGACTCATCCGCCGCGGCCCATACTCCCCCGACGACAGGCGCAACGCATGTCGATAATGCGGGCTCGAGCGCGACGCACTCGTCCGCGCTCAGCACACGCAAATCGAGGCCCAGCAGCCGCTCCGCAGCGGCGGCCGCAACCGCCGCGTCCAGGGCTCGGCGGTCTTGAAAAAAATGCAGGATGCCGCGCGTCTGCTGTTCGTATTCGATGCCAGTCTCGGCGCGCAGTGCGAGGAGCTGCGTCCGGCTGTAGCGGTTGATGGCGGCGATCTGTGCCGCGTTGGCCCGGGCGCGCGCGGGCAAACACTCGCGCAGGAAAGACAGCCCCCAGGCCCACTGGTGCGGGTCGGCACGCAGGCGGAACAGCAGCGGCGAGTCCTCGCGCCCCAGCCATTTGAGCACTTCCTTCGGTGTCGCCGGGTTGGCCCAGGGCTCGACATGGCTGGTCGATATCTGCCCGCCGTTGGCGAAACTGGTTTCCATCGCCGCCGCCGCCTGTCGCTCGATGAGCGTGACCTCGTGCCCCGCACGCGCCAGATACCAAGCGCTGGTCACGCCGACCACGCCGGCGCCCAATACTGCGATTTTCATTTGTTTTCTGGGGCGATGCGCCAAGCCGTCTATATACGGCGTCTCAAATACCGCCGCATGCGACGAGCGGACTCGCGCGCTGCGCGCGCCAACCGCGCGCTCTGTACGGATGTTTTTTATCCGTACAGAAAGCGCGGTTACGGTTAACGACAAGCACAGCGTGGGTTCTTATACAAAATCGAAACTCCGCAACTATGAGGGGCACGATTTAAGTCGCCACGTCCAATTAACGCCTGGCCGATCACCACGAACCGAGGTCGGAAACCCCGCAGCCTCTCAGCCGGCGTAAGCGACCACGTCCTGGCGCTGCTCGCCCAGGCCCTGGATACCCAGATTCATTACATCGCCCGGCTTGAGGAACACCGGCTCGGGTTTCATGCCCATGCCCACGCCGGGCGGAGTGCCGGTGGTGATGATGTCGCCCGGCAGCAGCGTCATAAACTGGCTGCAGTAGGACACCAGCTTGGCCACGCCGAAAATCATGGTGCGGGTGTTGCCCTTTTGCATGCGCCGCCCGTTCACGTCCAGCCACATGTCCAGATTCTGCGGATCGCGAATTTCGTCTGTAGTCACCAGCCAGGGGCCGATAGGGCCGAAGGTATCGCAGCCCTTGCCTTTGTCCCACTGGCTCGACTGAAGCTGGAACGCGCGCTCGGACACGTCGTTCACCACGCAGTAGCCGGCGACATAGTCGATCGCCTTGTCTTCGGAGACGTACTGCGCCTTCTTGCCTATGACCACGCCGAGTTCCACCTCCCAGTCGAGCTTGGTCGAGTACTTGGGCATGATGACCTTGTCGTTCGGGCCGTTGATCGAAGTGGTGGCTTTCATGAACACGACGGGTTCGGGCGGGATGGCCATGTTCGCCTCATGCGCATGGTCGGCGAAATTCAGGCCGATAGCGACAAATTTGGATATCCCCACGTAGGGCACGCCCAGGCGCGGCTCGCCTTTGACCAGCGGCAGCGTTTCGGCCTTGATTTTGCGCAATTTCGCCAGCCCGGCCGGCGAGATCGTCCCTCGGTCAATCTGTTCCACCACGGCGGACAGGTCTCGGACGTTGCCTTGGGCATCGATCATGCCCGGCTTCTCGAAGCCATTCTTACCGTAACGACAAAGTTTCATGTTTTCTCCGTTTCAAGGGACGCGGAAATCAGTGCGCGGCATTCAATGGGAAGGTATTTTACTTAGCAATTGCAAAATCCCCAACTGTTTCCATGGATTTTCCCGCATTCACCGCGGGTTTTTGACCATACGCTTAACTTCAGCCTGCAAATTGGCCGCGGCCAGATTAGGGTTTTTGTGGCGCGCGCCAGCAAATGCGTACGCTGGCCCTGGAAATCCGAGTGAACATATCCCCCCAGGCTCCCCTAGGCCGGGGATCGTTGCGGCAATTCCGAAACCGCCGCTTAAATGGTCATGCCGCCATCCACCGAAAACGTGGTGCCGGTGGCAAAGGTGGATTCGTCGGAGGCAAGGTAAACAAACAACGGCACCATGTCCTCCACCGTGCCCAACCGTCCCATCGGCTGCCGGGCAACGAAATCCTTGCGCGCCTGCACCGGGTCCGGCAGTGCATTGATGCGGTCGGCGAGCGAAGGCGTATCGATGGTGCCCGGACATACCGCATTGCAGCGTATGCCCTGCTTGACGTAATCGGCTGCAATCGCCTTGGTCAGCCCGATCACCGCTGCCTTGGATGCGCCATAGACCAGGCGGTTGGGCAGACCGCGCAGGCTCGAGGCGATCGAGGCCATGTTGATGATCGAACCGCCCTTTTTCGCCAGCATGCCGGGCAGGAACGCGCGCGTCACCAAGTACATGGAGCGCACATTCACGCTCATGCTGAAGTCCCAGTCGCGCGGCGTGCAGTCGAGGATGTTGCCATGATGGACGAAGCCGGCGCAGTTGAGCAGCACGTCGACCGCGCCGACCTCGGCCGCAAGTTTGGCGATCGCCTGCTCGTCGGTGGCGTCGAGCTGCCGCGTGGTGATGCCGGCGACCCCGGCAAGCGCGGCGAGCGGCCCGGGTTTAAGGTCGGTCGCCCAGACCGTCGCGCCCTCGCGCGCGAAAGCGAGGGCCGCAGCCTTGCCCATCCCCTGCCCCGCCGCCGTGATGAATGCCGTCTTGCCTGCCAGTCTGCCGCTCATCGAATCTCCCCTGCTTTGCAAATGATACGCGCAAAAACAAATCCGCCAAAACGCGACGCGCTTGTTGTTGCGGCGCAGCACCGGAAAACGGCTGTCGACAGCCCGCATAATAGGCGCAAAATTGGTCCGACCGCTTGACCAGAATCCAGAGCCGCAGGTATTCTTGCCACCCCATCCGCGCATCCGACAACAACCATAATCCATGCCAATTTCTGTGCTGCCGCGCTATCGCGCCGCACATGGTGAGGCGGAAATACGGGCGCATCGTCAATATCGCCTCGGTCGCCGACAAAGAAGGCAAGCCCAACGCGGTCGCCTATTCCGCCTCCAAGGCGGGGGCGATCTCGCTGACCAAGTCGCTAGGCAAGGAACTGGCCAAGGACGGCGTGAGCGTCAACTGCATCACCCCGGCGCCGGCGAAAACGGCGATTTTTGATCAGATGACGGAGCAGCACATCAATTACATTCTGGCCAAGATTCCGATGGGGCGTTTTGTCCTGGTCGAGGAAATCGCGGCGATGGCGTGCTGGCTCGCTTCCGAGGATTGCTCGTTCACCACCGGCGGCGTGATCGACATTTCCGGTGGCCGCGCCACTTACTGACAGGGCACAATGAAGACCAAGTAATCACCGAGAAAACTCCGAAGCCAGAACTGGTGCGGCCGCGAGCGCCCCGGACGCATGCACGCGTCCGGGGTATGTCCCACAACATTGATTGGATGAGACCATGGCCAAGAAATCACCGAAGAAACTGCGCAGTCAATCCTGGTTCGGCCGCGAGGACATCTACGGCTTCATCTACCGCTCCTGGGTCAAAAACCGCGGCGTGCCGCACGACCAGTTCGACGGCCGGCCGGTGATCGGCATCTGCAACACCTGGTCCGAACTCACGCCCTGCAACACACACTTTCGCGTCATCGCCGAGCAAGTGAAAAACGGCGTTCTCGAAGCCGGCGGCTTCCCGCTGGAATTCCCGGTGATGTCGCTGGGCGAGACGCTGATGCGGCCGACCGCGATGCTGTACCGCAATCTCGCGTCGATGGACGTGGAGGAGTCGATCCGCGCCAATCCTCTGGACGGCGTCGTCCTGCTGGTGGGCTGCGACAAGACCACGCCTTCGCTGCTGATGGGCACAGCGAGCGTGGACATTCCCGCCATCGCCGTTTCCGGCGGGCCGATGCTCTCGGGCAAATACCGCGGCACCGACATCGGCTCGGGCACCAACACCTGGTCCATGTCCGAGGATGTGCGCGCCGGCAAGATGACAACGGACGAATTCCACGAAGCCGAGTCCTGCATGCACCGCTCCCACGGCCACTGCATGACCATGGGCACCGCCTCCACCATGGCGTGCATGGTCGAGGCGCTGGGCATGGGCATGCCCGGCAACGCCGCGATCCCCGCGGTGGACGCGCGCCGCAACCTGCTCGCGCGCATGGCCGGACGGCGTATCGTCGACATGGTCAAGGAGGATCTGACGATTTCCAAGATCCTGAAGCGCGAGGCGTTCGAAAACGCGATCCGCGCCAACGCGGCGATCGGCGGATCGACCAACGCGGTGATCCACCTGATCGCGCTCGCGCGCCGCGTCGGCGTCGAACTCGACCTGGACGACTGGGACCGGCTCGGGCGCGGCGTGCACACCGTGCTCAACCTGATGCCCTCGGGCAAGTACCTGATGGAAGACTTCTACTACGCCGGCGGCCTGCCGGTGGTGCTGCGCGAGCTGGGCGAACAGGGCCTGCTGCACAAGAAGGCGCTCACCGTCAACGGCAAAACCATCTGGGACAACAACAAGAAGGCCGAGTGCTTCAACGCCGAGGTAATTACGCCGTTCGCGCAACCGTTCAAGAAGAACACCGGCATCGCCGTGCTGCGCGGTAACCTCTGCCCCGACGGCGCCATCATCAAGCCCTCGGCGGCGACGCCCAGGCTGATGAAGCACAAGGGACGCGCGGTGGTGTTCGAGAACATCGGCGAATTTCACAGCCGCATCGACGACCCCAAGCTCGACATCGACGAGAACTGCGTCATGGTGCTGAAGAATTGCGGGCCCAAGGGCTATCCGGGCATGGCCGAGGTCGGCAACATGCCGCTGCCGCCCAAGGTGCTCAAGAAAGGCATCACCGACATGGTGCGCATCTCGGACGCGCGCATGAGCGGCACCGCCTACGGCACGGTGGTGCTGCACATCGCGCCGGAGGCTGCGGCGGGCGGAGCACTGGCCTTGGTCGAGAACGGCGACATGATCGAACTCGACGTGGCCAAGCGCCGACTGCACCTGGACGTGCCCGAGCGGGAACTCGCGCGCCGGCGCAAGAAGTGGAAAGCGCCCAAGGCGCCGATGACGCGCGGCTACACCAAACTCTACGTCGACCATGTGCTGCAGGCCAACCAGGGCGCGGACCTCGATTTCCTCGTCGGCGCGAGCGGCGCCAAGGTTCCGAAAGACAACCATTAGAGCGACGGGCGGACTTGTGCGCTACGCGCGCCAACCGTGTTTTCCGTACGGATGGAAAGCACATCCGTACGGAAAACACGGTTATTGGTAACATCAAGCACAGTGTGGGGGGTTTTCACAAGATCGCCGATTGCGCACGGATGTGTTTTTCATCCGTGCGCAATCGGCGATCCGCGCGGACGGGCCGCCGTCCGCGCAAGCGCGAGCGTTGTACTTTTATGTGTCGTCCTACGTCGATCGATACCGAGGTAGCGACTATTACGCGCTGCGCGCGCCAACCATGTTTTCCGAACGGATGAAAAGCGCATCCGTTCGGAAAACACGGTTATGGTTAACAAC
>Ga0307375_10002027_pt1 | contig 21231 bp, 20 predicted proteins | sample TR1MG_FD_202531 | JGI IMG/M metagenome (GOLD analysis project Ga0307375, IMG submission 202531) | Soil microbial communities from Risofladan, Vaasa, Finland - TR-1 | ecosystem: Environmental > Terrestrial > Soil > Coastal area > Acid sulfate soil | place: Finland: Risofladan, Vaasa | collected...
ATGTGGCGGCGGTCTTCGCGCAGGTGCAGCGTGATCGCGTCAACGCCGGCGGATTCCGCCAGCAGCGCCGCGCGCACCACATTGGGATAACGCGCGCCGCGCACCTGGCGCAGCGTGGCGACGTGGTCGATGTTAAGTCCGAGCTTGATCATAGTTTCTGTAACTCCTTAATCAGTTCCCGGGTGTGCAATATCTTGCCGCCGAGATGATGGTTGAGCAGCATGCGCATCAGTTGTTTGCTCTGCTGCGCGGTGGCCGGGTCGGCATATTCATCCGCCGCCATGTCCAGCAGGGTCTTGCCGAGCACCAAAAATCCGGTGCTATCAGCCCGGTCATCCGGCCCGCTTTCATCCGGTAACGGGCCCCGCTCCACAACATAACGATAGCAGACTTCCGCCTGTATCGCCTTGTCGCTGCCGGCTTCGCGATCCAGCACCAGCGCATAGCCCAGTTCCTGCAGCAGGTGCTTTTCAAAACAGCGCAGCGTGGCGGCATGGTCGGCTTCGTGCGCCAGGCGGTACAGGGTGGCGCGGTAATAGTCGAACAATTGCTCATGCGGGTCGTCGCGCGCCAGCAGGTTGAGCAGCAGCTCGTTCAGATAGAACCCGCACATCAACGCCGTGCCCTGCAGATAGGGCTGCCCGCCCTGCCACTCCGCGCTGTGCAAAGTGCGCACTTCGCCCTTGCCAAACCAGCTTAACAGCAAGGGCTGAAAATTCATCAGCACGCCGCGCAGGCTCGACCTGGGACGCCGCGCTCCGCGCGCCACCATCGCCATCCGCCCATGCCGCCGGCTGAACACATCGAGTATCAGGCTGGTTTCGCGAAACGGATAACTGTGCAGCACGAACGCCAATTCGTCCTGGTGCCTGTTCCGGCTCGCAGCAATCATTCGTAACCCATGGTCATTCGTAACGCGCGGTCATTCATAGCCCAGGCTGCGCAACACGCGTTCGTCATCCGCCCAGCCACTGCGCAATTTGACGAACACCTCGAGGAACACCTTGCCGTCGAACATCTTTTCCATATCCAGCCGCGCCTGGGTCGCGATCTCCTTGAGCTTCTCGCCTTTTTTGCCGATCAGCATCGCCTTGTGCGCTTCCCTGTCCACCAGGATAGCGGCACTGATGCGGCGCAGCTTGCCTTCCATCTTGAATTGCTCGATCACCACGCTGGTCGAGTAGGGCAGCTCGTCTCCTGTGAAGCGGAATATTTTTTCGCGCAACATTTCAGCCGCCAGGAAACGTTCGCTGCGGTCGGTGATGTCGTCCTTGTCATAGATCAGTTCGCCTTGCGGCAGATGACTGCGTATCGCATCCTTCAGTTCTTCGATCTTGCTGCCGAGCTTGGCGCTGACCGGCACGATTGCGGCAAACCCTTCGACTCCGCTACGCGGAGCCTGCCCTGAGCTTGTCGAAGGGCTCAGGGCACGCTTGAAGTCCTGCGCGACCCGTTCGGCAAACGCGAACAGTTGTCCCTTGTCCGCAACCTCGTCGATCTTGTTGATCACCAGCAACACCGGGCGATTATCCGGCAGCAGCTTGAGCACTTCCTGGTCGCGCTCGTCGTAGCGCAATGCTTCCAGCACATACAGCACCACCTGCACGTCGCGCAGGCTGCTGGTCACCACGCGGTTCATGCCGCGATTCAGGGCATTGAGGTGCTTGGTCTGGAATCCCGGCGTATCGACAAACACGAACTGGGTGTGTTCGTCAGTGTAGATGCCGTGGATGCGATGGCGCGTGGTCTGCGCCTTGCGCGAGGTGATGCTGATCTTCTGGCCGATCAGGTGGTTGAGCAGCGTGGATTTGCCCACGTTGGGCCGGCCGACGATGGCGATGTAGCCGCTTCGAAAATCACTGGATTGTTGCTGTTCTGTCATGTTGTGGCCGGTAATTGTTGGTAGGCCGCTTGCGCAGCCTGTTGTTCCGCATTGCGCCGGCTGGTTCCGGTACCGCGGGCGGAAATTTTCAGTGACGGGATCGCGCACTCCACCTGAAAGGATTGCTCATGTGCTTCGCCTTGCATGGCAATGATGGTGTAGGTCGGCAATGGGATGCGCCTGCCTTGCAGGTATTCCTGCAACAAGGTTTTGGCATCCTTGCCCTGCGTCTGCACATCGACCTTTTCGAGGTAGGGTACATACAGATTCAGCACAGCCTGCTCTGCCTCGCCGAATCCCGAATCCAGCAGGATTGCGCCGAACAGGGCTTCCAAAGCATCCGCCAATATCGACGGACGACGAAAGCCGCCGCTCTTGAGCTCGCCCTCGCCCAGCCTTAAATGACTGCCCAGATCGAGCTGCTGCGCGAGCGTCGCGAGCGTCTCTTCCCTGACCAGATTGGAGCGCAACCGCGATAACTCGCCCTCGCTCAACTGCGGATAACGGCTGTACAGGTATTTTGCAATGACGCAGCCAAGGATGCTGTCGCCCAGAAACTCCATGCGTTCGTTGTGTTCGGGCGCATAGCTGCGATGTGTCAGTGCGCGTTGCAGCAATTGAGGTTGCCTGAACACATACCCCAATTTCCTGCCCAGCGCACTGTTGTGCATGGATTCCTGCGCACTCCGGCTGATTTTAGTGGCCGGCACTGCTGGGATTGAATTCGAGAAGAACACTGATATTGCCGGCCACCGGAATCTTGACCGTGTAACTGGCGCTCAACACCGGCCGGCCTCCATCGCTGGAAATAACAATATCACTTGATTTGATCGCAGTAATATCGTCAACCGAAGAGTGCCTGTCAAACGAAGCCATAATGTCGTGGGGTGTCGCATTTTGCATATTCGGATCCCGCGCAATCTCACCGAAGGTACTGTTGATTGTGGCATTCTGAATGTAAGCCGGAATGAGCCTGAACCCGAAGATGGCGCATATCACCAGCAGGAAAGCTGCGAAGATAAACCCGCCAAAACTCATACCCCGTTGTTGTACTGGCATTGCTGTATTCATTTTCCCCCCTGATTTAGTTAATCGACGTACCTGTGCGTTTCAAATCAGAAAAATTCATCCAGATAAAAAATGCCTTGCCGACAATCTCGCTGTCCGGCACAAATCCCCAATAGCGGCTGTCGCGACTGTTATCGCGATTATCGCCCATCATGAAATATTCTCCTTCAGGCACCTTGCAGCGCACCAGATCGGTATCATAAGTGCAATTCTCCCGCCCGCTGAATTCGGCGACTGAATTCAGCCGCACCGTCGGCATCTCGGGATTGATCAGCAAAGCATGCTTGTGATTTCCCAATGTCTCGATGCGTTTTTCGGTATGCACGAAATTCAGGCCCGCCTCGACATAATTATATTCCCCATCGGCCTGCTGTGGCTGTACGACGCCATTGATGGTCAATACCTTGTTGCGGTATTCGACGGTATCGCCGGGCAGGCCGACCACGCGCTTGATGTAATCCAGCGAGGGATCTTCCGGGTAGTGGAACACCATCACATCGCCGCGCTGAGGGTTGTTCAGCTGAATGATTTTCTTGTCGATAATAGGCAGCCGTATGCCGTAGGTGAATTTGTTCACCAGGATAAAGTCGCCTACATGCAGTGTCGGGATCATCGAGCCGGATGGAATCTTGAACGGTTCGACCAGAAAGGACCTGATGAAAAATACCACCAGGATGACCGGGAAGAAGCTCTTGGCGTATTCCACCCACCAAGGCTCGGCGACCCCGCTCTCGCGCCTGGCAGCCAATGCGAATCGATCCAGCAACCAGATGAAGCCGGTGACCACTAACAATACGAACATGATTAACGCGAAATCCATTACTTCTCCTTAAAACCAAAAACTACAATTCAAGCCACAGAGAACACAGAGTACACAGAGATGATGCGGGCTTTGCATGTTGTCCCGTATTAACGGAATATTTGAATTAATAATTACCTCAACAATTTTCTACATGAGTTCGATTTCTAGCAGCTTTATAAGTTAATCATCCACACGCAAAATTGCCAGGAAGGCCTCCTGCGGAATTTCCACGCTGCCCACCTGCTTCATGCGTTTCTTGCCGGCCTTTTGCTTTTCCAGCAGTTTTTTCTTGCGTGAAATATCGCCACCATAACACTTTGCCAAAACATTTTTGCGCATCGCCTTGACGTTCTCGCGCGCGATGATGTTCGATCCGATCGTCGCCTGTATCGCCACATCATACATCTGGCGCGGTATGAGTTCGCGCATCTTGGACGCCACTTCACGGCCGCGGTGCTGGCTGTTGGCGCGATGCACGATCACCGACAGCGCATCCACTTTCTCGCCGTTGATCAGCATGTCCACCTTGACCACATCGGCCGCCCGGTATTCCTTGAACTCGTAATCCATCGATGCGTAGCCGCGCGATACCGATTTCAGCTTGTCGAAAAAATCCAGCACGATTTCCGCCATCGGCATTTCATAAACCAGATTCACCTGCTTGCCGTGATAGCTGATGTTGATTTGCGTCCCGCGTTTCTGGGTGCACAGCGTGATGACAGCACCCACATATTCCAGCGGCATGTACAGATTGACGGTCACAATCGGCTCGCGTATTTCCTCGATTTTGGATGGGTCCGGCATCTTGGATGGGTTGTCCACGACCAGCACCTTGCCGTCGCGCTGCACCACCTCGTAGATCACGGTCGGTGCGGTGGTGATCAAATCCATGTCAAACTCGCGCTCCAGCCGCTCCTGGACGATTTCCATGTGCAGCAAGCCGAGGAAACCGCAACGGAAACCGAAGCCCAGGGCCTGCGACACTTCAGGCTCGTAGCGCAGAGCCGCATCGTTCAGCTTGAGCTTTTCCAGCGAGTCGCGCAACGCTTCATACTGGTTCGACTCCACCGGAAACAACCCGGCAAACACCTGCGGTTGAACTTCCTTGAAACCGGGCAACGCCTGCTGCGCCGGCTTGCCGAGATGGGTGATCGTATCGCCCACCTTGGCCGCTTTCAGTTCCTTGACACCGGCAATAATGAAGCCAACCTGTCCTGCGCTCAGGGTTTGGCGGGGTTGCGACTTGGGCGTGAATACACCGATATTTTCGGTCAAATGTTGCGCGCCTGTGGCCATGAACAGGATTTTTTCCTTGGGCTTGAGCGTGCCATTCATCACCCGCACCAGCATCACCACGCCGACGTAATTATCGAACCACGAATCGATGATCAATGCCTGCAACGGCGCGTCCGGATCACCTTTCGGGGCCGGGACCTTGACGATCAGTGCTTCCAGCACATCCTGCACGCCTTCACCGGTCTTGGCGGAACAGCGCACCGCATCATGCGCATCGATGCCGATCACTTCCTCGATTTCCTCGATGGCGTTTTCCGGATTGGCCGAGGGCAAATCGATCTTGTTCAGCACCGGCACCACTTCGACACCCAGATCAAGTGCGGTGTAGCAATTCGCCACGGTCTGCGCCTCGACGCCCTGCGAGGCATCCACCACCAGCAATGCGCCCTCGCAAGCCGACAACGAGCGCGACACTTCATAGGAAAAATCCACATGCCCCGGGGTGTCGATCAGGTTGAGGTTATATATCTGGCCATCCCGCGCCTTGTAACTTAGCGTGGCGGTCTGTGCCTTGATGGTGATGCCGCGCTCGCGTTCCAGGTCCATCGAGTCAAGCACCTGCTCTTCCATTTCACGGTCGGATAAGCCGCCGCAAAGCTGGATGATGCGGTCGGCTAAAGTGGATTTTCCGTGGTCGATATGAGCGATGATGGAAAAGTTACGGATATGCTGCATAGAGTCCAAAATAATAATCCCGCCTGAATCGGCGATTTCGTGAAGCGCCCAAATTCAAAGGGACGGATTCTAGCCGATTTAAGCGGGGCACGCAGGGCCGAGATTACTTCTCGTCCAGCCTGATAGCGATATAGCTGGCGTTATCGCCCCTCCGCACCAGCAACGCGACATTGCGCCCCATGGGGACCAGTTTGAGCAATTCGTTTAACTGCGCCAACGAACGAATTTGCACATTGCCGATAGCCAGCAGCACATCGCCCGGTTGCAACCCGGCGGCGCGCGCAGACGAACCGGTAACATTCTCCACCAGCAAGCCGCCGCTGACTTGCAGTTGCTGGAGTTGATCAGCGCTCAACTCGCTGGCGGCAATGCCCATACGCGAAATAATTTCCCCCGAACTGTCGGAAGGTTTCCTGGTTGCATGCGCAAGCGTGCTGTCTTCCGGCATTTCTGCGACCTCGACGGTGACTCGCCCGGACTTGCCTTTGCGCCACAATTCCACGGGCACCCTGGTGCCCGGCTTGACCACAGCCACCATGCGCGGCAAATCACTGGAACTATTCACCGGCTTGCCGTCGAATTTGAGGATTACATCGCTTGCCTGAATGCCCGCCTTGTCGGCCGGACCGTTCTTTTCCACGTTGCTGACCAGCGCCCCATTGGGACTGCTCAAGCCAAATGATTCAGCCAGCTCACGGTTCAACTCCTGTATCGTCACACCGATACGCCCGCGCGTCACCTTGCCGCTTTTGCGCAATTGGTCAGCGACTTGTGTTGCCACGTCTATCGGAATCGCGAAAGACAGGCCCATCGAACCGCCGGAACGTGTATAGATTTGCGAGTTTATGCCGACCACTTCCTCTTTCATATTGAATAATGGGCCGCCGGAGTTGCCGGGATTGATTGCCACATCCGTCTGAATGAACGGCACCAGGTTATCTTGCGGCAAAGATCTGCCCTTGGCGCTGACAATACCGGCGGTAACGCTGTTATCAAAGCCGAATGGCGAACCGATCGCCACCACCCATTCGCCCACCTTGAGCCTGTTCGGGTCGCCTACTTTTACGGTCGGCAAACCTTTCGCTTCGATTTTCAGCAACGCCACATCGGTACGGATATCCGCCCCGATGACCTTGGCGCTAAATTCGCGCTTGTCCGTCAGGCGCACGGTAATCTTCTCGGCATGATCCACCACATGCGCATTGGTCATGATGTAACCATCTGAACTGATGATAAAACCCGAGCCTAGTGATTGGGACTCCTGCTCGCGCGGTATCTGGGGTGCGAAGCGGCGGAAAAATTCGTAGAAAGGATCGTCCTCGGGAATATTGGGTAACCCTTGCACGTTTTGAATGATTTGCGTCGTGCTGATATTGACCACCGCCGCGCCCTGCTTTTCCACCAAATCAGTAAAATCCGGCAATTCCTTGCCATGGGCCGATGCGCTGCCCATTACCCCAAAGACCAACGTTAGCCCGAAAATCAACAATGACAGGCTCGCAAATTTTCTCAGCATGTATCTCCCCCACAACAATTGAATCAACAACCCGCCCACCGTATGAAACAATAATCGGATCCAGGGTTTCCCTGAGCCTTTAACCCCCTCCGCCTATTCCTCGCGCCATTGCCGCGCGATATAGGGCAGGGAATGATTTCTGTTCTGGCGCAAAGAAATCCATTTGGCGATAACAAAACCGGCAGCCAAACCGATTATCGCACCGGCAGCAGCATATCCATCGCGTTGTCCGGATTGCTCCACCCAGGCATTACCAAGCATCGCACCCGTTATCAACAGCAGCAATGGCAACAGATAAACCACACCTATCCCGCGCAACACCGAACCCTCGGCAACCGATACGATGACTTCATCGCCGACGTCGGCATTGATTGGATTATCTACCTGGAATTGGCGAGGTTTGCTGCAAAACAACTGGGACAGCTTGCCCGCCCCGCAACCCTTGCCATTGCATTGCTCGCAACCATTGGCTTGACTGGCCTGAACAAAAGCAAATTGACCTTCAATCTGAACAATTACGGCGCGCGTCTCCAGCATGATTACTTGCCGTTGTAGCGTACCGAATCGAGTACCTGCATCACTGTGCGCGGCGGAACTTCACCTACCACGGTAATCAGATTCTTATCCAGCACCTTGTGATACAAATTTACCGCGCCGCGACTGGACAAGCCGTCCTCATCATCTTCATCCCTGTCATTCGGCTCGATGAATATGGAAATCGAGCTCAAACCATCTGAAAATACCATTTGCGTCACAGGGGCATGTCTGCCATGCATCTTCCGCTCAATTTCCAAAGTCTTCCTAAAGCCAGACGGCAGCATATCTGCCACCCAACCGCTATCTATAGGCTTGATGTCCTTGGCACTTTCCGGCGGCAGGTCTTTTGTATCTGCCCCGGCCGAGTCGCATTCTTTTACCCAGGACCGATCGATTTTCCCGCCTATTTGCAACTGGGTAAATGCATATTGTTCTGCCACTTTATTGTTGTCACCCAGCACGGCTGCTTTCAACAGCAAACCCGAATCGGTGTGCACCCATATTTTGTGCGAATAGCGCAAATTGTCCTGGGGCTGAAACAGGATCACCTGAGCGTTGTATCCCGCCACCCGCTCCACTCCAAGCAACCTGGCCTTGTAATTGGCTTTCAATGCGGATAATTGTTCAGGCAACAAGGACGGGAAGCCGCTGTGCACATACTTGCTGCCGACCAGCACCATTTTGTGGTTGATGTAGTCCCAAACCTTCCCATCATGGCTGATGATTTCTCGCTTGGGCCCGTCCAGACTTTCCAGCTTCTCATATTCACCGTTCGCTTCAGTAACGTGAATGATGCTTGACGTCTCGACGCGATTGTCATACTGGTAAACGAACACCCCGCTGTAGTCGGTCTGATGTCCGGCAAAGGCAACGACCTCAAGCCAATCAAAGCTTGCCGGCATCTCTTCTGCATGGCTGTTGGCAACAACAGCAAGCAACAGCCCACAAAATACAACCGCCAGCCTCATCGTCATTCTTTTTCCGTATTATTCTTCATCTTGGCTATTTTTCACTGGGCCGCATCTTTGCTGTAAGAAACCGTGCGTATGTAGGATGTACCGCCATTCATATCTGCGCTTGGCGAGAATTCCTGGTGTGCCATCAAATAATCATTGGCATCAGCCTTGATTTGCATGCTGGCCGGACGAAATGCGGTCTGTTGCATCGCCAATTGCGGGGCCACTTCCGGACTGATCTGCAACGACATCCATGCTACCACTCCGACCGCCGAAAGCGAAGCTGCCGCCGACAACGCGATTGTACGCAATCTCTGCTTTACCGCACGAACGCGAGGCGCCAATACGGTAGGTTCATCCTGCATGCGCTCGCGAACTTTACCACTCAAACCGCAATGTATGTGTTCGGGCTGGCGCAGCACATCTCCGATCAAATGATAAATTTCCCAATCATTGTGTACGTCAGAACCCCGTTTGATATGGTCGAGCAGACTGTCCGCTTCATCCTCGAACAATTCGCCGTCCATCAATACAGAAATTTTCTGTTTCATAACTACCACCTCTTGCCTTTGCTGGTTTCTAACAATGGGCGCAGATTCTCCGCTACCGCCTCGCGCGCCCTGAAAATTCTGGATCTCACTGTACCGATCGGGCAATCCATCACAATGGCGATCTCCTCATAACTCAAGCCCTCGATTTCGCGCAACGTCAACGCGCTGCGCAAATCCTCCGGTAATTGCTGCAAAGAAGCTTGCACTACACCGACAATCTGCTTGCTCATAAGTTCATTTTCCGGTGTATTTACTTCACGCAGCAGGCTGGCCTCTTCAAACGACTCTGATTCTTCTGCATCAAACGGCGTACTGGTGGGTGCGCGGCGTTTGTTCGCCAACAGGTGATTTTTCGCCGTATTTATGCCGATGCGGTATAACCATGTGTAAAACGCGCTCTCGCCGCGAAAACCGGGCAAGGCCCGGTATGCCTTGATAAACGCATCCTGCGTGACATCCTCGGCCTCGGCCGGATCACGCACAAAGCGGGAAATGAGCCGCCCCAGCTTGCGTTGGTACTTGGTTACCAGCAAATCAAAGGCGTGCTTATCGCCACGCTGAACGCGCTCTACCAACTGCTGATCGACATCCCGGTCTGTCATCCCTGACTATTCCAATTATTATTGTGACTGCGCAAGGGTGGGACCGAAGGTTCCGGGCACCCTGTTGCGGTGCAAACTCCGTCCAGCCTTCGGCTGGAAACGGATTTGCCTGCCTTGCGCGCCCCCTTGCGGGGGCTGCGCGATTTTCTTTGCGATGCAAGTATAACCGCTCAGGCCCTTACTCGTCAGCTATCGGAACATAAGCATCCGGCGCGCAGGTCTTGTTTGCCGCCACACGACCCTATATATCTGCCCTGCTGCCATGTCGCCTGTCTGCTATAGTCCTGATTCAAATCCATACACCGGGAACCGAATTGCTCCAATTTGACACTTTAATTATCGGTAGCGGACTGGCCGGACTGACCTTGGCCATCAAACTTGCCGAGCACCAAAAAGTCGGGCTGATCACCAAAAAATCATTGCTGGATGGCGCAAGCGGCTGGGCGCAAGGCGGCATTGCCGCAGTATTGTCTTCAGACGACTCATTGGATGCGCACATCCAGGACACTTTGACCGCCGGCGCAGGCCTGTGCGATGAAGCAGCCACCCGCTATGTTGTCGAGCACGGCAAAGCCTCCATTGACTGGTTGATAGCCCAGGGGGTCCCCTTTACCAGGGATATATCCAACGATATGGGCTATCACCTCACCATGGAAGGCGGGCACAGCCGCAGGCGCATCATTCATGCGGCCGATGCGACCGGCCATGCCGTACAGGAAACCCTCGCCGCGCGCGTGCTGCACCATCCGAACATCACTGTTCTGGAAAATCATATGTCGGTTGATCTGATCACCGGCAAGAAACTGGGCCGGCAGGATAATCGCTGCTACGGCGTTTATGTGCTCAACAGCCTCAGCGATGAAGTCATCACCATCGCTGCGCAAAACACCATTCTGGCAACGGGCGGGAGCGGCAAGGTTTATCTCTACACCACCAACCCCGATACCGCGACAGGCGATGGCATAGCAATGGCCTGGCGCGCCGGTTGTCGCATCGCCAACATGGAGTTCATCCAGTTTCACCCGACCTGTTTGTACCACCCTCATGCGAAATCCTTTCTGATCAGCGAGGCGGTGCGCGGGGAAGGCGGAATTCTGAAACTGCCCGATGGAACACGTTTCATGCCTGACCATGATGAGCGGGCTGAACTCGCTCCCCGCGATGTGGTTGCCAGAGCGATAGACTTTGAAATGAAAAAGCACGGGCTGGATTGCGTCTATCTTGACATCTCGCATCAATCGGTCGAGTTTCTTCAGGAGCACTTCCCGAACATTTATGCGCGTTGCCTGTCACTCGGCATCAACATCAGCAAGGAACCGATTCCCGTGGTTCCGGCCGCGCACTACACCTGCGGAGGTGTGGTTACCGATTTGCACGCGCGTACCGATGTAGAAAATCTGTATGCCGTGGGAGAAACCGCCTACAGCGGCCTGCACGGGGCAAATCGGCTGGCCAGCAATTCGCTGCTGGAATGTCTGGTATTTGCTGATGCCGCAGTTCGCGACATCTTGAACAAGCCGCATCAGGTATCACCCTCTCTGCCCGCCTGGGATGAAAGCCGAGTGACCGATGCGGACGAGCAAATCGTCATTTCGCACAACTGGGCCGAGTTGCGGCACTTCATGTGGGATTACGTAGGTATCGTACGCACCAACAAACGCCTGCAGCGCGCACAACACCGCATCCAATTGCTGCAGGATGAAATCGACGAGTATTACGCCAACTTCCATATCAGTTCTGATTTGCTGGAATTGCGCAACCTGGTGTTAAACGCCGAATTGATTGTGCAAAGCGCGCTGCTGCGGCACGAAAGCCGCGGCCTTCATTTCAGCAAGGACTATCCGGGGTCGCTGGCCAATCCCCAGCCGACCATACTCTCCCCAAACCCTCACCCCGATCCGCGCCAGCGAGCATGAGAGAGTAGCCAGCTTGGAGCGGTTGGCTTGCGGCTATGCGAATCTCAGGTGGACGCACAACTCACGAAACGCACCCGCGCTCATCGAATCCGGAAAGATAACGCGGGAAACCAGCCGGTGATGCCCTTCCAAACTCACGCATAACACGACGAAATACGGGCTAACCATGGTCTTGTCTGCGACCTGGCCGAGGAAGCCTGATCCATTCCGGACGATAACCGAAATACCACTTTGATCAAGCGAAATCTCACGCCATGAATCAGGAAGCATCATCAGAACATCGCGCGCCAGATAATAAATCAGATTAAGAGCAACCAACAGGAACAACACCAGTTTGGCGGGTAATGCAATGGCAGTTGCATACAGCACAGTCGCGACCATCGCGTGCAAAAGTAGCAACGACACGGCAAAACGCAGCGAAGGTTTAACCGGGTATTGCAAAACTACTGTGCCTGGCATTTTTTGAAACTGTGGATTTGAAACTACAAGGTCATTCAGAAAATCAAATACCAGATGATTCCAAACAACAGCAGCAGCACAATGAAAGTCACCAGCAAATTCCATCCATTAAACTGGGTTGAGGGCTCCTCTTCCAGTTCCTGATTTTGATGTTTGGTATATCGAGACTGTGCTGGTGATACTGTCCCCCTGGCAGAAGCCAAAGCTGCCCGCCCAGCCTGATTGATCGATTTCGTACTCGGTCGCCCGATATTAAGTGTTTTGGACAACTCGTCAACGTCTTCACTGGTGGCGGTCAGGGCAGCCAACCTCATGGTCGCGACCGAAGAATCGAATGCTTTCGATAATCTAATATTCGATTCCGATTTAACATCCTCTTTGTCACTGTCTATCCGTGCGGTAATCTCAAGGGTGTCCGGAAATTTTTTTTCGCTGCCTACTGGTGGCCTGGATAAATTCACCTGCGGGATCGAACGTGGCAGAGTATCTCGGCAGGTGCGTAGGTCAGCGGCAAAATCCTTGGCGTTCTGGTAACGATCTTCAACTTTCTTGGCCAATGCCTTGGCCACGATGAAGTTGACCATTTCCGGAATTGCCGGATTCGTCATGTTCGGTGGCGGCGGTACTGCATTCAAGGTCTGATACATGATGGCATTGACGTTTTCGCCATCAAAAGGCGCCTGCCCGGTCAGCATCTCGTAGAGCATCACACCCAGAGAAAAAATATCCGAGCGCTGATCTATGGATTTACCCATCACCTGCTCGGGAGACATGTATTTTGGTGAACCCAACACCATACCCGTTTGGGTCCGCACTGAAGATGAAGCCATGCGCGCGATGCCGAAATCGGTGATTTTCACGTGCCCGTCACGTATCACCATAATGTTGGAAGGTTTGACATCGCGGTGCACGATTCCATACTCGTGGGCATAAGCCAAACCTTGCGCCACTTGAGCCACGATATTCAACACCTGGTCAATGGGCAATAAAGCACCCTCGTTCATAATATCGCGCAGCTCGCGACCTTCCAGCAACTCCATGGCAATATAAGCAACATCGCCGCTCTTGCCCACATCATAAATGGTCACGATATTCGGATGATTCAGACGGCCGGCCGCTTTGGCTTCCTGATAGAACCGCCCCTCGTATTCCTCCTTTTCATCCATTGCAAGGCTGAGGTTAATGGTCTTGATCGCAACCACGCGATCAATCAGCGGATCCTTGGCCTTATAGACCACCCCCATCGCGCCTTGACCAAGCTCGCCAAGCACCTCATAGCGCCCCAGATTGCTAATCAAGGTGTTCACCCGAATGAGTCTTTATCGTCATGTCCAATTGTATATACTCGCTAACCATGCATGTTTTCACTAATTACAACGGCTGGGCTTGATATGTACTGTCTTGCCAGAACTGGGCTTGACACTCTGCGTAAAAATACCCTTGCTTAGATTACTCACTATCACTGTATGCTTGCCAGGCGAAACAAGTATGGATAATGGCAATTTATCGATCCGTCCTTTGCTGATACCGTCAACGAACACTTCTGTTCCTTCCGCACAAGTGATTGAAATATAGGCATTTGTGCTGCCGCTTGATGTCGTATAGGTTGAATTATTCTCGGTATCATCTTTATTTGTTATCTTCGCCCGATTGCCCATATTATTGGGTTTGTCATCAAGTTTAGCCTGAGGCTTGGCTTTATGTTTTCCTTGGGAAGCTGCTTTTGCATTTTTGCTTTCAGCATCCTTCTTGATGCTCTTTTTTGGAACAGTTGGAGAATGCGCCGTACTTGCTTCTTTGTTTTTTGCTTTGTAGTCTGCCGCAGCAGACTCCACGGGTGCAACTGCCAAACCGGGTTGAGTCGTTTTTTCTGCCTGTTCACCCACTCCGGTCGGCATGGCAGGAACTTTGGCGTGCATAGCCCAGCTTGTCAGCAACGCGATGAGCAGCAGCAATGGAATGGCGACGGTAGCTACGTATAACACACGCTGCCCGGTCTCTGCGTTCCGAAATCCAATAATTACAAGATCGGCCAAGGCATCCAGCCTTGCGGTAGCCCGACGCCAAACCGCTTCGGCACGCTGCATTGCTCCGGCCAATGTGCTTTCAGGCGGCTCGGCAACCAGCGGCATTACAGCTCCCATACGCGTCGTTTTATCGCCCGGATAACCAATCGCGTATACCTCGTGTTCGCGCACATGCTTGTCGGTACGCGAACCTTGATAGTGAAACATCCCGGCATACTGCGGTGAAAGACGCGAAACAGCATCGTAATAAGAACGCGACACGAGAATCTGGGCGACATCCGCAAAACCCATTACACGCTGTGCAACGTTGATTCCGTCGCCCACTATATTGGGCTGGCCATTGATGTCTCTGACCAGGCGCACCGGACCGAGATTGATCCCCATGCGAACCAGCAGGGGGTGATCCACGTCAGGCGCCTCATTGAGCAGGCTTTCGCGCAAACTGAGTGCCGCTTTCAAGGCGTCTTCTACATCGCCGAGAAAATTGATAGCCGCGCCATCCCCGGTATCCAGAATGATTCGGTCAGTCATGGGCACATCACGAATAGCTTCGGAAAGATAGCTATTGAACCGATCTTTCAGCGAAATTTGTCCAGCCACAGACTTCTTGGAATATTCCACAATATCCAAGAACAGCACACTGCACATAATGGTCTTGTTTCCGCGTTCTTCCATTCAAATTTCCTGTATCCCGACGCTCGCCGCCACTCCAATACTTTGGCTGTATTATCAGCCTGATATAGTCATGCAGATTCTAGTGGCAGTCAGTGTTTTACACCAGATTTAGTTTTGTTCACTGCTGCTGGTCCGGAACGTCTGGCATTTTTCGCTGGGTGTGTGACATTACGCACAGATTTTTGGGGTTGCGACCGATCAGATTGGTGAGAGGCGGGCAAATCCTGCTGTTGTGATTCATCGCTGCCAGCGACAATCCCTACCCAGTCCAACACTTGTGCCACCTCACTCGCACCCAATTCGGCATTCATGCCCCGCTTCAAGCGCGGCGGCAAGTTGATTATACCGAAGCGTATGCGCATCAACCGGCTCACCGGAAGCCCCAGTGCGTCAAAAGTACGGCGCACCACACGATTGCGGCCTTCTTTTAGCATCACGCGATACCAGTGGTTAAATCCTTCGCCCCCCTGGTCTTCAAGTTTTTCAAACTTCACCAATCCATCTTCCAGTTCAACGCCCTGCTTGAGCGCCAGATTTATCTGTGCTTCCGTCATGACCCCCTGTACCCGCACCGCATATTCGCGCTCCACTTCAAAACGCGGATGCATCAACCGGTTCGCCAACTCGCCGGAAGTAGTAAAAATCAGCAAGCCGCTGGTATTAAAATCCAGCCGCCCAACCGCTATCCATTTCTGGCCGCGCAGCTTGGGCAACTTATCAAATACACTGGTACGCTTCCCAGGGTCATCTCGACTGACAATCTCGCCTTCCGGTTTATGGTATAGCAGCACACGTGCAGCATGATCCCGCTCGCCAACACGTATGGTGCGGCGCTCCGCTTTCACCAGATCGCCTTCAACTACCCGCATACCCAGGCTTGCCGTTTCTCCGTTCACGATGACCTGTCCGTTTGCGATCCATTCTTCCATCATGCGGCGCGATCCGAATCCTGCTTGCGCCAACACTTTCTGCAACTTCTCACCGTGCAATTTTTCATCGGGCAAATTCTCATCGGCGTGTGACTCATGAGCCTGGGCTTCTCGAGAAAATGGTTTGATATTTTTTTTCATACCACTACCTCGCGCCGCTCCAGCACGGCTTGCGCCAATGTACCGCTATCCACCTGTTCCAGTTCACCACCTACCGGTAAACCGCGCGCAATTCGAGACACTCTAACGTCCTTTGAATGCAGCAATGTTGCCAAATAATGTGCCGTGGCATCGCCTTCCACGGTGAAGTTGGTCGCCAGAATCACTTCGCATGGATGTTCCTGTACGCGTCTGACGAGACGCTCAAGATGCAATTCATTCGCACCTATCCCATCGAGTGGCGATAACCTTCCCATCAACACGAAGTATTGCCCGCGATAACACTGCGTTTGTTCCATCATCAGCAAGTCGGCGGGCATTTCGACCACGCATAACAGACTGGCATCGCGTTTGGGAGACGCGCATAAGCTGCACACCTCATGCTCGGAAAAATTATTGCACTTGCTGCAGTGCTGAATGTTGCTGACAGCCAGTTCAATTGCTTGCGCCAAATGAAGCGCCCCGGCGCGGTCACGCTGCAACAAATGATAGGCCATACGCTGCGCAGATTTTGGCCCCACACCGGGCAAGCAGCGCAGTGCTGCAATCAACTCTTCAAGATGTGAAGGCATCACCAGAGGGAAAGACATCAGAATGGAAGCTTCATCCCGGGTGGCAAGCCCATTCCGGAGGTAAATGCGCTCATACGCTGCTGGGTAGTAAATTCCACCTGTTTCAAGGCATCGTTTATGGCCAGAACGATCAAATCCTCCAGCATTTCCTTGTCATCAGTCAACACGCTGTCATCCAGAGACACCCGACGCACGACATGACCGCAGGTCATGGTTACTTTAACCATGCCGGAACCCGCCTGGCCTTCGACTTCCACTGTTGCCAATTCAGCCTGTGCCTTCTGCATATTCTGCTGCATTTGCTGGGCTTGCTTCATCATACCGCCCAATCCGCCCTTCATCATGTTTACTTTCTCCTAAAGTTACTGTATCGGTTTAATTGATTCTGCTATCAAAACAGCATCCAGTTCTGTTTGCGCCTCATGCACAAAACTATCCTGCGCAATCGAATCGCTTGCCTGCTGCTGCTTAAGTTGTTTGCTCTGCCGTTCTATCACCGCAGGTGTTGCCGCTTCGGTTTTACCCAGCACAATATTCAGCTTCACCGGCTTGGCAAAATAATCGGCCAGCGCAGCCTGCAATTTTTCTGTTGCCATCCTGCTGGTTTGCAAATGCTTATGTTCCTGCGACAAGCGCAGGGTGATTTGCTGATCCGAAAAACTTTCCAGCACGCAGTGTTTCGCCAATTGCTGCGCCATCCCCTGCACATTCAACTGGTCTAACAATACACCCCAGTCCGGCTGATTATCCGATGCAACCTCTCCGCTTGAAGCCTGGCGATTCGCAGCGGGCTCAACCGGCACATCGGCTCGGCTGATTGGGGCAGCATTGCTTTCCGCAGCAACAGGTTTCGTACTCGGCCGCACCTTGACCGCAGACACATTCAATGGCGGCTGCGCGATAACTTTGGCAGGCGAAAAAGCCAACATGCGCAGCAACGTCATGGTAAAGCCTGCGTATTCATCAGGAGCCAAATCGATTTCATCACGCCCGTGGATGGCAATCTGATAAAACAATTGCATCTCTTCCGGTGTGAATGCAGTAGCCAGTTCCAGCAACCGGGCACGCTCCGGCTCATCGTCGCCAACCGCCTGCGGCAAAGTTTGCGCCAAAGCAATTCGATGCAGCAACGAGGCCAAATCCTGCAATGCCGCATCAAACGCGACACTGCGCTCGGCCATGCTGTCGGCGATTTCAAGCAAAGCGACACCATCCAGCTCCCGCAATGCCACCAGCAAATCGAACAGGTAACCCTGGTCTATCGCGCCCAGCATGGTGCGCACCACCGATTCTTCCACCTTGCCAGCGGAAAAAGCGATCGCCTGATCCATCAGGCTCAACGCATCACGCATACTTCCATGTGCTGTTCGCGCAATCAGGGCAATCGCTCCCGACTCGAAAGCGACATGCTCCTGCTCCAATACATACTGCAAATGGCTGGCGATCAAACCCGGCGACAATTGCTTCAGATTAAACTGCAGGCAACGCGACAACACCGTAACCGGAATCTTCTGCGGGTCAGTCGTAGCCAGGATGAATTTAACATGCGGCGGGGGCTCCTCCAGCGTCTTCAACATCGCATTGAAGGCTGACTTGGACAGCATATGCACTTCGTCGATGATATACACCTTGAAGCGCCCGCTACTCGGCGCGTACAAGGCGCTTTCCAGCAGTTCGCGCATATTGTCGACCTGCGTGTTCGATGCGGCATCCAATTCGATCAGATCAACGAAACGACCGCTGTCGATTTCCCTGCAGGCACTGCACTCCCCGCACGGGGTGGCAGTGATTCCAGTCATACAATTTAGCGACTTGGCAAAAATACGCGCAATGGTTGTCTTGCCGACACCGCGTGTACCAGTAAACAGATATGCGTGATGAAGGCGGTTTTGTGTGAGGGCATTACTTAATGCACGAACAACGTGCTCCTGCCCCGCCAGTTGCGCGAAGGTCTTGGGACGCCATTTACGAGCTAGAACGGTGGTCGCTGACAAGTTAACAACCTATCCTTGATATGAATGGCCCGCGCCCATAAAGGCCGGCAAGGGGAAGAAAAACTGAACGATACATCATCGTGCGTAACTCCGTCACAACGCGCGAGCGATGAGCAGCCGCTGTGGAAAAAGGAGGCGAGCCTTACCCCCGGCACTTGCATATATAGCTGTGGCTGCTTCCTTCCGGACCTGACCAGATTCACTACTCTGCAATGCGGGGAGACCCGCCAATTCGTAAATTCTATACTGCAGACAACCAGCAACGCATGATAGTCGAATTGAGCTGCAAAATCCATGCCGAATCGGGAAAGCGAGCATCAAACTTTGCGGTTAACCCAGAGAAAATCAGGGATATCGTGGAACTTCTTCTATTACTTAACAGCCGAGGTTTTCACTACGCCACCTTCACCGGAATCGCGGCTATCCGCCCGCCCCACTTTGCCGGGCCGATATCGTGCATCGAGCTGCCGTTGACATCTACCGCGACGGTGACAGGCATGTCTTCCACTTCGAATTCGTAGATCGCCTCCATGCCAAGGTCGGCAAAAGCGACAACTTTTGATTTCTTGATTACCTGCGCTACGAGGTAAGCCGCGCCGCCGACTGCCATCAAATACACCGCGCCGTGCTTCTTGATCGACTGGATCGCCGCCTTGCCACGCTCGGCCTTGCCTATCATGCCGATCAGGCCGGTCTGTTCCAACATCGTATCTGTGAACTTGTCCATGCGCGTCGCGGTGGTCGGGCCGGCGGGGCCGACGACTTCGTCGCGCACCGGATCGACCGGGCCGACGTAGTAGATGAAGCGCCCATTGAAATCTACCGGAAGTTGCTCGCCCTTGGCCAGCATCTCGACCATGCGTTTGTGCGCGGCGTCGCGACCGGTAAACAACTTGCCGTTCAGGAGCAATGTCTCGCCCGGCTGCCACTTGGCGATGTCGGCACGCGTGACAGTATTGAGATCGATGCGGCGTGCATCCGGCGACGGTTTCCAGTGCACATCGGGATAGTCTTCGAGTTTAGGCGGGGTGAACTGAGCCACACCACTACCGTCCAATTTGAAATGAATGTGCCGCGTCGCGGCGCAGTTGGGAATCATCGCGATGGGCTTGGAAGCCGCATGGGTCGGATAATCGAGTATCTTCACGTCCAGTACCGTGGTCAGTCCGCCCAGCCCCTGCGCACCGATGCCCAGCGCATTGACCCTGTCGCAGATCTCGATGCGCAATTCCTCAATGCGGTTCTTCGCCCCCCGCGCTTTCAGCTTGGTCATGTCTATGGATTGCATCAGCGATTCCTTTGCTAACAGCATCGCCTTCTCCGCCGAGCCGCCGATGCCGATGCCCAGCATCCCGGGCGGGCACCAGCCCGCACCCATGCCCGGCAACTGGCTGACCACCCACTCGACCACGTCGTCGCTGGGATTGAGCATCGCAAAGCGCGATTTGTTCTCGGAACCGCCGCCCTTGGCGGCAATATCTACTTCGACTCCATCTCCTTGAACCAGTTCGACATGAACTACCGCCGGTGTGTTATCGCCGGTATTTTTTCGCTTACCAGCCGGATCGGCCACGATTGATGCCCGCAACGGATTGTCTGCATCAAGATACGCCTTGCGTACCCCGGCATTTACCATTTCAACAACACTCAACAGCGCATCCCATCGCACCGACATGCCGGCCCGCACGAATGCGACCACGATTCCGGTATCCTGACATACAGGCCGGTGGCCCTGCGCACTCATCCGCGAATTGGTCAATATCTGCGCCATTGCATCCTTGGCTGCAGGCGATTCTTCAACGCGATATGCCTCCGCCAACGCATGAATATAGTCAGCTGGATGATAATAAGAGATAAATTGCAGCGCTCCTGCAATGCTATCAATGAAATCCTGCTGGCGAATGACAGTCATGACGAACCTAGTGTGAAATTGTTATGATGAGCATTCACATCAACGAACACAGCATCAAATCCATGCCGAATGGTAACACCTTCGCAATACACATTTCATCTCGGTCCTCTGCGAGGCAGACAACCATATGTAGCGACGCGTCCTCCAACAGAAAGTGGAAAAGAACTAGAGCTTGCTGTTAGTAACAGATATTTGGTGGGCCGTGAAAGACTTGAACTTTCGACCAATGGATTAAGAGTCCACTGCTCTACCAACTGAGCTAACGACCCATTATGATGCAAACATTAGAACTGGTTCAGATTATCGAAAATGCTTGCTGTTTTGTCAAAACAATTCGCTTAAAAGCGAGTTTATGAAACAACAACGCCTTCAATTACGAGGGCGTTGTTATTTGTAAGGAGTCTGACGATGGCCTACTTTGGCTTTAGCCGCCCCGTTGTGGCTTAACTGCGCTAGCGAAGTTAGCCTTCGCCGCAACAAGCACCTGCGGCGCGTGTTGTCGTAAACACAAGTAGGTCACAAATCAAATCCTATAAAGCAAAAAGCCCAACACAAGGTTGGGCTTTTTGCTTTATGGGAGTCTGACGATGACCTACTTTCGCATGGGTAATCCACACTATCATCGGCGCGGAGTCGTTTCACTGTCCTGTTCGGGATGGGAAGGAGTGGGACCAACTCGCTATGGTCGTCAGACAAACTGTTC
>Ga0307375_10002028_pt1 | contig 21231 bp, 15 predicted proteins | sample TR1MG_FD_202531 | JGI IMG/M metagenome (GOLD analysis project Ga0307375, IMG submission 202531) | Soil microbial communities from Risofladan, Vaasa, Finland - TR-1 | ecosystem: Environmental > Terrestrial > Soil > Coastal area > Acid sulfate soil | place: Finland: Risofladan, Vaasa | collected...
GCAACCCCTCCTTTTGCTACTTTTTTTGTAAACTTGCACTCCGAAAATATTCGGGGTGTAGCGCAGTCCGGTTAGCGCGCCACGTTCGGGACGTGGAGGCCGTGGGTTCGAATCCCGCCACCCCGACTAGATAAAAAACGGTAAAACCCGTTTTGTAGTAAAAACGCTCTCATGGCAATGCTTTGAGAGCGTTTTTTTGTAATTTAGTGACAGGTGACAGAAAAGTGACGGGTTACGAAAAAAAATTACGTCCTTAGACTAAAATTGCACGCCTGTTGCCTATAATCAACCAATCTATATCTTACAAGTAAATAAGAAATAGAGCATACTACCTCAAGCCAGAGCCACAAAAATTGTTTGGAGGTGGTGGATTTTTTTACAAAGAAATGCTACTTTAAATGCTACTTTTGCACCACTCAGGCGGGAATAGCTCAGTTGGTAGAGCATCAGCTTCCCAAGCTGAGGGTCGCGGGTCCGAGTCCCGTTTCCCGCTCAATGAAAAGGTCGTTCTAATGAACGGCCTTTGTTTTTTTGGTAAAAAGAATGGAAGTAAGATGAGGTTGCCGAGGGTGAATTTGTAAAAGTTGGACGTTTCAACAAAACTTCTCGGATCTTTATCCCTCAAATCCTACCGGTGGCAAATACAAAGGATTGCAATGCGTTGCACCCTTTGTTGCTACATTTCGCTCCTTCAGAACGAGCAAATTTCTTCTGACAATAATCTAAATAAATCAAATGATGTGAGTGCCCAATTAGGGTGAACGTCACGCAGTTTAACAGCACATGGCGGTGAGTTGCTGAGCCCACAAGGGACGAAATGTATTGCACGCAGCACTTATGCCGTTCAATCAAAATGATCGAATTCCATCGAGTAGTTCGATAAGATTCAATCTATCTCTACTGCAATCGTTTGCAATTAACCATTTTTTCAAACTACACCACACAACCCATGAAATTGGCGAAATATTGCACATAATTCTACGATTGCAAATGAAAAGGTCAATAATTATATGGGGTTTAGTGCAGATTATTTTGTGAAAGCATTAATCACCATACCCCCAATAGCAGCTATGGTATGATTGCTAATTGGTCCAAAAGTTGCTGTGCTAAATTAACTTTTCTTAACCTCAGATGTTCTCTTTACACTTACTTCATTAAACTATTAGTGAACGCTTTATAAATCTTTGTTGAGGATATGATGTAGCACATCGTTAAATTATTTTAACCCTGAGAAAGCAAATAGCCGCAAACGTTTGTGGGGAACGGCCATTTTCAGCCATAACTTGTGTTCGATTTCGACACTAACTACCTAAACACCATGAAAAGATTCTATGTGATATGCCTGATTGTTTTTTTCCCTTCATGGCTTTTAGCTCAACAGCTGATTACCGGCAAGGTGGTCGACGAGCAGGGGAATACGCTACCTGGCACCAATGTGTTTATTAAAAACACAACTAGGGGAACCATCACCGATCTCGATGGCCTTTTCTCCCTCGCGGCGCAAAAAACCGACACCCTAGTATTCTCAATGGTTGGATTGGAGCGATACGAGGCTGTCGTGGGAAATCAAACAACCATTAACGTGGTGCTCAAAGCATCCTCGAAGCAAATCAACGAGGTGGTGGTTATTGGTTATGGTACATCCAAACTCAAAGACCTAACGGCCCCAATTGTAAGCATCAAATCGGAAGAAATTTCAAGACAAGCAACCGCAAACCCAGCGCAGGCCCTTCAGGGTAAGATAGCTGGCGTTACGGTTACCAATAACGGTGAACCGGGCAGTGCTCCACAAATCCGAATAAGGGGCGTGGGAACAGCCTTGGCTAGCGGGTCGGGTCCCCTCTACATTGTAGATGGAGTGGTTGTAAGCGACATCAGCTTCCTTAACAACTCCGACATCGACAACATATCGATATTAAAGGATGCATCAGCTGGCGCGATATACGGCGTTCAGGCCGCCAACGGCGTGGTGCTTATTACCACTAAAAAAGGAAAAAAAGGAGAACCCCAATTTAATTTCTCGGCCTACGCAGGGGTACAGCACGCTACCAATTTGGTAAAAATGGCCAATACAAGCCAATATATTGAGCTCCTAAACCAACGCACTGGACTAACCGGAGCAGGTAACCTTTACGATGCTGCTAACTTCCCTGTAAGCACGCAGTGGTACCAAGAACTCCTTCGCAATCCATTTATCTCAAGCGTGGACCTTAATGTAAATGGGGGTACCGATAAAACTCTCTATGCATTTGGACTCAGCCATTTCTACCAGGATGGTCTTATAAACACGGGAAACAAGAATAACCATTACGATCGTATAAATTTCCGAGCCAAGAATGACTATACCTTTACAAAACACTTCACGGGTGGCTTTGGGCTTATCTTTTCTCGCAGCATGGATGTTCCAACTAACAATTATGCTCTTTACCAAGCTTATGTAACACCACCGGCCTACAAGCCAAAAGATGCAACTGGAGCCTGGTCCGATCCAACAGCCTTAGGCTTTTCAGGTCCATTTGCAAATCCTGCAGCTACGGTTTACTACAACGATAATCGCACCGAAAGCTATAGCATTCTCCCCAATGCATACTTGGACATTAAATTTCTCAATAACCATCTCGACTTTAGAACCGTTTTCAGCGGCGACATAGGATTTGGGCTCGAGCGAACCTATACACCCGTATTCTACGTTTCGGGGCTCCAGAATAACAATACAAGCAACCTCAACAAGGTTTTCAACTTCAGAAGAAACTTAATTTGGGACAACACCTTGAACTACAGCCAAACCTTTGGCAAGAGCGACCTCAAGGTAATGGTGGGAAGTTCCGTTCAAGATTTTTTTGACACCAACCTCAGTGGAACTCGCTACAACGTTCCTTACCTTTCCAATGCAACCCTTTACTTATCATTGGGCGACAATGATGGCACGCAACAGGCAACCGATGCGGGTAACCTAAGCAGGGTTATTTCAGGATTTACTCGGGTAAGCTACAGCTACGACTCAAAATATCTTTTAACCGGGACCTTCAGGGCCGACGGCTCATCCAAGTATGCCAATAACCAATGGGGCTACTTTCCATCTCTTGGGTTGGGTTGGGTATTATCCGAAGAAAACTTCCTGAAAAATAATAAGTATATCAACTTCCTTAAGCTTAGAGGCAGCTGGGGTAAACTTGGAAATAGCAACGTTCCTGCCAACTCCAGCATTACCTATGGTGGACCCGTTGACGGCGGAATTTTTGGTGGCAACAACTACATCCCTGGGTTGACTTTCTCCACGGTAATTAAGAAACCGCTTAAGTGGGAGGTAATTGAGGAATACGACGGAGGAGTTGAGGCGTATGCCTTTAAGAATAAGCTCAATTTTGAACTCGATTACTACAGTCGTATCACCCATGATGCTGTTTTCAACGCACCAGTGGTTGGAATTTCAGGTACCGATAACCTTCTAGGGAATAATGGAAAGATTAAGAACAACGGTATTGAAATGGTTATTGGCTGGTCGAGCCAAACAAAGAGTGGCAAAATAAAATACAACGTTAGCACCAACTTTACCCTCATCCACAACGAAGTGCTCGCCATTAATAACGAATCGGGTGCGCTATACGGACCACAGGTAAACGGTGCCTTTATAACCCGGACTATTGTTGGTAAGCCCATTGGTTCCTTTTACGGATATAATGCCATTGGTGTATTTCAGTCAAATTCTGAAATCGACAACTATAAGAGTGCCAATGGTACCGTGCTACAACCCGACGCCATTCCCGGTGACCTTAAGTTTGCAAATACTAACGGCGACAATCAAATTAATAATGACGATAGAACCTACCTGGGAAGCCCCATTCCCAAATTCACCTACGGCCTAACGGGTGGTCTCTCCTATGGAAATTGGGATTTGTCCATGGCCATTCAAGGAGTTTACGGTAACAAAATTTTCAACCTAAAGCGCATTGATAGAAACGCCTTCCCTGACGGAAACTACGATTACAACTTTTATCAGCACCACTGGAATGGCCCGGGATCGACAAATGATTATCCCTCAGCCGCCCTTACACGAAAGAACATTCAGCCTAACTCTTTCTTCGTTGAGTCGGGTAGCTACATCCGCCTAAGGAATGTGCAGGTGGGGTATACCATCCCAGAGAATACTATTAAAAAAGTTGGTTTTAAGAGTTTTAGAGTTTATGTAAATGCTCAAAACCCGCTTACCATCTTTGGCTATAACGGATTTACGCCTGAAATTGGTGGCGATCCTATATCCACCGGTATCGACGAGTCAACATATCCTCTTTCTGCCATCTACACCTTTGGAATTAACGCAACATTTTAATCCTAGACGCCATGAAATTCAGCAAGATACAATTTAAGAGTAAAACATACTTACTGGCTTTAGGAGCCATTACGGCTGCAACCATTCTTTCGTGCACTAACTATCTCGATGTTCCAATAGAAGGGCAACTGCCATCGGATTACACCAAGCAACTTACTGCCGACGAGGCATTCCAGTACGTTAGTGCAGCATACGGTGGACTCCGGGATTTTGGTGTTAGCGCATTTCCTTACATCGGTATGTTCGAAATTACCTCCGACGATGCCGACAAAGGAAGTACAGCTGATGACTCACCATCGATGATTGCCTTAAATAACTTTACCTACGACGCAAACACTGACCTCATAGCTAGCTTTTGGAGTGACCACTATAGCGTAATTAGCAGCTGCAACTACGCCATTAGCGCGCTTAACCAGCTGGAATTTAAGGATACCTCTGCAAGAAATCAACTGATTGCCGAAGCAAAATTCATCAGAGCATTCATGTTTCTTCGACTTAATGTTGCCTTTGGAGGAGTGCCTATGGTGGACACGCTAAAAACAGTTGATGATTTTGCTAAGGTGCCTAGATCGACCAAAGCAGAAGTATATGCAGCCATTGAGAAGGATCTGAAGGAAGCTATCCCCTATCTTCCAGACTCCTATACCGCCGACCAAATTGGTAGGGCAACCAGCTGGGCAGCAAAGGCATTGTTGGCTAGAACCTGTATGTTTGAAGAAAAATGGGCCGATGTAAAAACCCTTACGGATGAAATAATTGCCGGCGGTCCATACTCGCTCTACCCTAACTTTTACAAAATGTTTCGCGTGGAGGGAGAAAATGGTATTGGGTCGATTTTCGAACTGCAAAACTCATCAATGGATCAAGGCAGATACCGCTGCGACTACGGATTTGAACAGGGACCTCGCAACAACTTTGCCCACTTACAAGGATGGGGATTCTGCGTTCCATCCCAAAAGTTAGTCAACTTTTTTAATGGGAGAAATGATGTCATACGTGAAGGTGCAACTGTTCTTCCAAGAGGCTTCAAAACTCCAGAAGGAGACTCCATTAACGCAACATGTCCAAACCCTTACTACAACTACAAAGTTTATACTCAATTAAAATACAACGACATTGACTACGCCGTCGACTACAATATTCGATTGATTCGATACGCCGAAGTCTTACTAATGAATGCAGAGGCAGCACTCCATGTGGGTGGCGATGCTGCTACACCGTTTAACCTTGTTCGGCAACGGGCAGGATTGCCAGCAATTGATCCTCCAACCCTTCAAGATGTTTGGGATGAGCGTAGGGCTGAGTTTGCCCTTGAGGAGTTCCGCTTCGAGGACCTTGTAAGAACAGGGCAGGCTCCAACGGTGCTTGGACCGCTAGGTTTTGTTGCCGGAAAAAATGAAGTGTTCCCAATACCCCAGTCTCAGATTGACCTTAGCAACGGCGTACTTATTCAAAATCCCGGATACTAATGCTGAAGATTGCCACATACTGTTCGCTTTTACTCCTGCTGGTTGGAAGTTCCTGCAGCAAGTCTGCTGTGGACATAACACCACCAGACGACACTACAGCAATCAACACCTGTCCTCCGTTGGAGAACTATGCCGAGGAGATAAGCGACAGTGCATTGCTCGATAAGGTTCAACAGCAAACCGTAAAGTATTTCTGGGATTTTGCCGAACCAAACTCCGGTATGGCCAGAGAACGAAACTCGTCGGGAAATATAGTAACAACCGGCGGGACTGGATTTGGAATCATGGCTATTATTGCGGGCGTACATCGGGGCTTTATCGATAGGGATGCTGCTGTTGATCGCATGCTTAAACTATTCAACTTCTTGAGCAAAGCCGACAGATACCATGGAGCTTGGTCACACTGGATGGATGGTACAACCGGTAAAACCATTCCGTTTGGCACAGAGGATGACGGCGGGGACCTGATTGAAACAGCCTTTATGGTACAAGGGATCATTGCTGCTCGCGAATTTTACGATGCTTCAACGGTTAAGGAGGATAGCCTCAGAGCGCTAGCTGATACTCTTTGGTACGGCGTTGATTGGAACTGGTATACAAATGGGCAAAATGTGCTGATTTGGCATTGGTCACCCAACTACAACTTCGACATCAACATGCACATTTCTGGCTGGAATGAGGGGCTCATTGCATACGTGCTGGCGGCTTCCTCGCCCACACATCCGATCTCCAAAGAGGTGTATGACAATGGCTGGGCAAATAATGGTGGCATTAAGAATGGTCGTCTTTTTTTCGGGCATATACTACCCTTGGGGGAAGATTATGGTGGCCCGCTTTTCTTTGCGCACTACTCATTTCTTGGCTTAGATCCACGAGGACTCTCTGACCAATATGCTAGCTACTGGGATCAGAATGTGGCTCAAAGCCAAATAAATCATGATTATGCAGTGTTCAATCCCTACAAGTATTGCTACTACAGCGACTCCTGCTGGGGACTTACCGCTAGCGATGATCCTGTGGTTGGCTATCAAGCTCACGCTCCTTACCGTATTGGTGGGGGCGAAAACGGAACCATCACTCCCACTGCAGCCCTTTCATCGTTTCCTTACACTCCGGTAGAGAGCATGAAGGCACTACGTTTCTTCTACCACCGGCTACATTCTAAGGTTTGGGGCAACTATGGATTTAATGACGCTTTTAACATTGGCAAATCTTGGTATGCAACATCCACACTTGCCATCGACCAGGGCCCTATAGTTGTAATGATTGAAAACTATCGGTCTGGTTTACTTTGGAACACCTTTATGAAAAATCAAGACGTTCAAAATGGGCTTACAAAATTAGGTTTTACTTATAATAAATAATCGTTCACTAACCAAACAAATCAATAGCTATGAAGTACACTAAAATTTTTTCGATGATTGCGTTGGCAGTTGCTGCCACATTTGCATCCTGCTCGAAGGATAGCAGTAGTTCTACCAACACCAATCCAACGGTTACCAATTCGGCCGACACTGTTGCTGTTAACAACTTGGTAGCCTACTTTAAGTTCAACGCTGATGTAACCGATAAAAAGGGACATGTTGCAGTTAATCATGGAGTTACCTTTACTACCGACCGTTTTGGTACAGCCGCTGCCGCTTACCATGGTATGGATACTGCTTTCGTTGATGTTACTCCTGATGCCTTGATGAAGAACCTCTCCAGCATGACCTACTCTGTATGGTTAAGAACTCAAAACCTTGATGGTGGAACAAACTTTATTTTCTCCTACATTGATCCTACCATTGACTGGAATGCTGGTATTGGAATGTGGCAAGAAGGTTCCAATGGAAGCCGTCCTGATACCGTTCAGCTAAAAGGATTTACAATGCATCAAAGCTCTAGCGTATACACCTGGTTAGATACCAGAAATGGAGACGTTAGCAAGGTGCTTTTCCCAACTGCAAAGTGGTTCCAGGTAGTATATACCTACGATGCTAACTCCAGCATTTACAGATTATTCCTAAATGGAGTTAAGGTAATGCAGGATACAAGCACGTATAACGATGCACTTATGGGAGGAATTACCATTCCTACAACTGCAACGGACTTCTTTATCGGAAAGAATCCCAATACTGTTCAGACATGGTTGGGCAACTACCTTGGCGACATGGACGACTTCCGCCTTTACAATGTAGCTCTAACCGAAGATCAGGTTGGCGCTCTCTACAATGGAGAAAATGGTGCCGAAGGAAACTAACAATAAGGGGTTAGGTTTAGGTTGTTTTTAGATTCAATTGTGAGAAGGGGGAGACTCTTGCTCCCCCTTACTTTTAACTTCTAGAATTTTCATTTTACGTTTCAACTTACCATCATGAATAAGCTGATCTACCTTTCCATTATCAGCATAGCAATACTTTGCAGCTGTCAGAACAATTCCAAGGCTCAGCTTAGCGACAATGCCTTGCTGGATACGGTGCAAAGGCAAACTCTAAAATATTTCGTCGACTTTGCCCAACCAAAATCGGGCATGGCTCGTGAAAGAAGTAATGATCAAAGTGACGGTAACTATATTGTAACCACTGGTGGCACTGGTTTTGGTATTATGGCATTGGTGGTTGGTGCCGATAGGCACTTTATAACAAGAGATGCAGCCGTTAAACAAATTTCAAGAATTGTAGATTTTTTGGATACCTGCGACCGCTACCACGGTGCATGGTCACACTGGTACAACGGAAACACTGGTAAAACATTTCCATTCAGCCAATACGACAACGGCGGTGATCTAGTAGAAACAGCTTACCTTGTGCAAGGACTGCTTGCAGCACGAGCATACTTCAATAGTGGATCGCCGGAAGAGGTGACGCTACAAAACAAGATTACAAAGCTTTGGGAGGGAGTTGATTGGAACTGGTATACTAACCATACCGATTCACTCTACTGGCATTGGTCTCCCAACTACCAGTGGAAAATGAACATGCCCATTAAGGGCTGGAATGAGTGCCTGATAACCTACATTTTAGCAGCCTCATCACCTACACATCCCATCGACTCTGCTGTTTACCATGCCGGATGGACAAAATCTAACCATTTTTACAATGGGAACAGCTACTATGGCTATCCACTTGCACTTGGATTCCCATATGGAGGTCCACTCTTCTTTACACAATATTCCTTTTTGGGACTTAATCCCAATGGTCTTTCGGATAGGTATGCCAACTACGAAGAGTTAAATAGAAATCAAACGCTCATTAACTACACCTACTGCGTCAAAAATCCTAAACACTACAAGGGATATGGTGAGAATTGCTGGGGATTAACCGCCAGCGACAACTACGAAGGGTACTCAGCCCAATCGCCCACCAATGACTTGGGCGTAATTTCCCCAACTGCTGCGCTTTCGGCATTTCCTTACACGCCAGAGCAAAGCATGGCTGCACTGAAACATTTTTACTATGATCTTGGCGGTAAAATTTGGGGGAAGTATGGCTTTACCGACGCCTTTTCTGAACAAAAAAACTGGTATGCCGATAACTACTTAGCCATCGACCAAGGACCTATTGTTGTGATGATTGAAAACTATCGAACCGGATTATTGTGGAACCTATTTTCCACTATTCCTGAAGTTCAGAAGGGGCTTTCACTGCTCGATTTTAAGTATGCAAAAGCACCTGTTAAGCAACAATAGTCGCTAAACACGCTAGTCTAAAAAAGGATAATCTTCATCTCAAAATATATAACCATGAACTGGAAATTAAAAGCTTTACTTAGCCTAACCATTCCAGGGTTAATCACAATTTTTCAGGCATGTAACCACAGGCCCGAATCGGCAAATGCTGTTTATGAACAAAAGGCCGACTCCATAATAAAGCTGATGACGCTGGAGGAAAAAATTGGTCAGCTATCGCTCTTTACCAGCGACTGGGACGTTACCGGACCGGTAATGAACAACAACTACATACAGCTAATAAAGGAAGGAAAGGCTGGTGCCATATTCAATGCCTACACAGTTGATTACGTTCGCAAGCTACAGAAGGTGGCTGTGGAAGAATCGAGGCTGCACATCCCCCTAATTTTTGGCTATGATGTAATACATGGACACCGAACCATTTTCCCCATTCCGCTTGCCCAAGCCTGCAGCTGGGATTTGGAATCCATAGAACATTCGGAACAAATTGCAGCCGACGAGGCCACAGCCGAAGGAATCAACTGGACCTACGCTCCTATGGTTGACATTACCCGAGACCCTCGCTGGGGCAGAGTGATGGAGGGAGCCGGTGAGGACACCTGGCTTGGATGCCAAATTGCTGCAACTCGAGTGAAGGGCTTTCAGGGAGATAACCTTGCCGATGACAACACACTTCTTGCCTGTGTTAAGCACTTTGCTGCCTACGGTGCACCGGAGGCTGGTCGTGATTACAACACTGTGGATATGTCCATGCAAACGCTTTTTGGAAATTATCTTCCACCCTACAAAGCTGCCGTAGATGCAGGTGTGGGCTCGGTAATGACCTCCTTCAACGAAATTAATGGAACACCATCAACCTCCAATGCTTGGCTCCTCAACGACATTCTCCGTAAACAGTGGGGATTTAAAGGATTTGTTGTTACCGATTACACCTCCATTAATGAGCTAATTCCACATGGAGTGGCCGCCGACTCTGCAGATGCCGGTAGATTGGCTATCAATGCCGGAGTCGACATGGACATGCAGGGTGACATTTATAATAAATATTTAGCTGGACTTGTTAAGCAGGGAAAGGTTTCTGTGAAAACAATCAATGAAGCGGTTAAGCGCATTCTTGTAGCTAAGTATGAGTTGGGTCTTTTTTCCGATCCTTACCGCTACTGCAACAGCGAAAGGGAAAAATCCCAAATTATGACTCCCGAGCATATGGCATTTGCTCGCAAGTTTGCCGCTCGATCGTGCGTTCTTTTGAAAAACAAGAACAATGTGCTTCCACTCTCCTCCTCGGTTAACTCTGTCGCAGTGATTGGACCTCTTGCCGATGCTAAGCAGGAAATGCTCGGCAGCTGGTCGGCAGCTGGTGATGGAAACAAGTGTATTTCACTCCTCGAAGGTGTACAAAATGCACTCTCCCCTAACACCAAAATCACCTACGAAAAGGGTTGTGACATTAACGATAACTCCATTGTAAGTATTGCTAAAGCCGTTTCTGCTGCCCGAAGCGCACAGGTGGTAATTCTTGCGCTTGGTGAGAGCCGCGACATGAGCGGTGAGGCTGCCAGCAGAAGCAACATCGACCTTCCTGGAGTTCAGCAAATGCTGGCAGAAGCAGTGATCAAGGCAAATCCAAACACGGTAGTTGTGCTTTTTAATGGTCGACCCCTTACTATTACAAATCTCGATGCCATTGCTCCAGCCATTCTTGAGGCATGGTTTGGCGGCACCGAGGCCGGAAATGGCGTGGCCGACGTTCTTTTTGGAAAGTATAATCCATCAGGCAGGTTAACAATGTCATTTCCAAGAAATATGGGGCAAGTCCCCATTTACTACAACCACAAGAATACAGGACGCCCTGTTGATCCATCAAAGGTTGAGAAGTACAAGTCGAAATATATCGACTGCTCCAACGACCCGCTTTACCCGTTCGGCTATGGACTTAGCTACACCACCTTCGATTACTCCAACGTGGTACTCGACAAAAGCGAATACAATGCCAACGACACCATCGTGGCAAGGGTAAGCGTAATGAATTCGGGTAAGGTTAACGGCGAGGAGGTTATTCAACTCTACGTTCGTGATTTGGTTGGTGAGGTTACCAGACCAGTTCTAGAGCTGAAAGGGTTTAAGAAGGTATTCATTCCCGCCGGACAGAGTGTTGCGGTTACCTTTACGCTCACCCCCAACGATTTGAAATACTACCACAGCAATATGGATTACTCCTGGGATCCGGGAGTATTTGAGATACACATTGGGCCTAACTCGGCACAAACAAAAATGGCAAGGTTTACTCTCAAGTAAGAGAGTCGTTTTCAGGTTTAATTGGGTTTAGGTTAGGCCGGAGGGTTCGGGATTCCCTTCGGCCATTTTTTTTAAGATCAGCTGCAATACCGTCCTTGCAAATTTATCACATCTCGGGCCTTCAGCCCTCAAATCCTGCCAATCACAATGACACCGGGTTGCACCCTGTGCTTTTACATGTCGCTCCTTCAGAGCGAGCACGATTTGGCAGCATGGCTACCTTCTGTACCCAGGATGAGCATTGAACAGTTGTGGGGCAACGCCCCGAAACACTGCAGAGTTAATATATATTTCCTTCAGACCGAGTTAGCAATTGCTGCATTTCGACCTTCCATTCTTACCATATGATTTCAACCGATCAGGGGCAAAGCCCCGAAACGTAACAGCACAGGGCGGCGCGTAGCAAAGCCCCGAAACGTAACAGCACAGGGCGGCGCGTAGCAAAGCCCTGTGTATACCATTGCAGATTCGTGGAAGCCCTGAAGGGGCGAAAGGTAATATACACCTTTCATCGCAACAATAAACCTACGGAGTTAATCCCATACATACCGTTCATCATAATCAACCGCATACTGTTTGAAAAAATCCCGCAGCTCATCCTTGAATGAAACTGCCACATGATGGATTACCTGATTTTGAATGTATTGCTTTACACTATCAATCTTTGAAGAACTTACTGAAAAAATAGCATAGCCGTCCTGCCAGTCAAACTGCGAAAGTCCTTTACTCTTTAACCATTTTGAAGAGCTGACTTTGATTGTGGCAACAAGATTTGCCATGGTAATGGTGCGAGGCAGAGTGCAAAGAATATGGATGTGATCGGGATTGGAATAGAGTTCAATTGTATACGATCCAGTTCTCGAAAGAATACCAACTATATAGGATTGAAGTTCCACCCTGATCGATTCAAGTATAAAGTTCTGCCCATTTTTTGTTCCAAATACAATATGGAGGTAAACCTTGGCTAATGATTGGGGCATATTTTCACTAAATTGATTAACATCTTCACTTTATACAAGTTGTCCTATTGTAGATACGGATGGAAACTCATTTGGCTAAACCATTCAGTTCCCAACACTTTTGTTTGCAAAGCATTGAACACAAATTACAATATTCAACCATAAATGTCAACTGGTGGTTGAGAAATACTTTGGAAAATTAAATACATCACGGGCCTTCAGCCCTCAAATCCTACTGGCGGCTTATACACAGGGTTGTACCCTGTGCTTTTACATGTCGCTCCTTCAGAGCGAGAGTCCATAACAGGGAAAACACTTTGATATATTTATGCTTGCAGCAACCAACCAGGGGCAAAGCCCCGAAACGTAACAGCACAGGGCGGCGCGTAGCAGAGCCCTGTGTATACCATTGCAGATTCGTGGAAGCCCTGAAGGGGCGAAAGGTAATATACACCTTTCATCGCAACAATAAACCTACGGAGTTAATCCCATACATACCGTTCATCATAATCAACCGCATACTGTTTGAAAAAATCCCGCAGCTCATCCTTGAATGAAACTGCCACATGATGGATTACCTGATTTTGAATGTATTGCTTTACACTATCAATCTTTGAAGAACTTACTGAAAAAATAGCATAGCCGTCCTGCCAGTCAAACTGCGAAAGTCCTTTACTCTTTAACCATTTTGAAGAGCTGACTTTGATTGTGGCAACAAGATTTGCCATGGTAATGGTGCGAGGCAGAGTGCAAAGAATATGGATGTGATCGGGATTGGAATAGAGTTCAATTGTATACGATCCAGTTCTCGAAAGAATACCAACTATATAGGATTGAAGTTCCACCCTGATCGATTCAAGTATAAAGTTCTGCCCATTTTTTGTTCCAAATACAATATGGAGGTAAACCTTGGCTAATGATTGGGGCATATTTTCACTAAATTGATTAACATCTTCACTTTATACAAGTTGTCCTATTGTAGATACGGATGGAAACTCATTTGGCTAAACCATTCAGTTCCCAACACTTTTGTTTGCAAAGCATTGAACACAAATTACAATATTCAACCATAAATGTCAACTGGTGGTTGAGAAATACTTTGGAAAATTAAATACATCTCGGGCCTTCAGCCCTCAAATCCTGCCAATCACAATGACACAGGGTTGCACCCTGTGCTTTTACATGTCGCTCCTTCAGAGCGAGAGTCCATAACAGGGAAAACACTTTGATATATTTATGCTTGCAGCAACCAACCAGGGGCAAAGCCCCGAAACGTAACAGCATAGGGCGGCGCGTAGCAAAGCCCTGTGTATACCATCACAAATTACGGAAAGCCCTGAAAGGGCGTAATGTATTGAATGCCACAATGCTCCATGCACTAAAACTGGCGAATTGCCGGCTAACCAAACGCACCTATATGGTTTGCAAGCAAAACTCAATTTCTTGTGGCTCACCGGTGTGCTTCCCCACCACGTCGGATAGTTTTACCGTTGGCACAAACGTGGTCCATCCTGCAGGCTTTGCTGCAAATAACTTTATAACCATGTTTAACGGTTGAACACCAACATCGTTAGAGAGGTAGGTGCCAATACCATACACGTCGTGGAGTCGACCATTGACGTACTGCTTTATCTCCTTCACCTTTTCCAAATCGAGCGCATCGCTATATACAACTGTTTTACTCCTAGAATCGATACGATAGCGTTGGTAGTGACTCAACACTTTGTCGGTAAACTCTAGTGGGTCACCGCTATCCCAACGAACACCATCGAAGAGTTTCGAATGCTTGGTGTTGAAACTTTTAAAAAAATTATCGGATGTGTAGGTGTCGGTAAGCGCAATGCCCAAGCTACCCTGATACACATCCACCCAGTTATCGAGCGCAATGGAGTTGGCCATGCGGTACCCAAAGTGTGCTCCATGATACATAAACCACTCATGCGGATGGGTTCCCAGTGGCGTTAAACCATGCTTCATTGCCAAGTATACGTTGCTGGTACCATTGAGCAACTTGCCCATGTGCTCCTTTAGTATGCCCACCATGGTATTCTGTATTTCAAAGGAGTAACGTCGACGAGTGCCAAACTCCGATACCTCTGCACCAATTTTCACAAATGCCTTGGCCTTTGCCACAATTCTGGGCTTATAGCTGTCGGTTTGCTGTCCAGTTAATCTAAAATAAAGTTCCGAAATAATGGCCATCACCGGAACTTCCCAAAGCACGGTACGGTACCAAGGCCCCCGTATTTCCACCTCCAAATCACCTCCATTCTGCGAAATCTCAACCTCGGTTGGATCAAAGCGGTAACCCTTCAGCAAATCAACAAATACAGGTTCAAAGTAGTAGCATTTACGACGGATAAACTCCTCGGCCTCCTGGCTTAAGGTTAAGGTCTGCATGGCATCAACCTCCATGCGTAGCTCAGCGGCAAAACCATCCGGGAATGAAGTATTTCCCCTGTTTACAAAATGATAAACTACCTCCGCCGTGGGAAACTTTTTTTGAATGGCGTTCATGGTAGTGAACTTATACAGATCGTTATCAAGCAAATCACGAATAATCATATCAAAGCTATTAAAGTTGCATTCTCGTTGATGATGTAATTGTGGCACCTAACGGTACTGCTCGGTTGAATATTGGTTCTGCCAACTGCTCAAATCCCGGAACGTTACTCATGCAGTCGTTTAAAATGTGGAGCTTAGCAACCAGCTCGGGATAGTCGAGCAGCTGACGAATAGTGTTGGCTACGCAATGGCTGCGGGCCTCTCCTGCCACCACTATCCTTTGATAATGAGTCAACTCATCAAGCAATGCCATATTCATCTGCGTTTCGGGAGCAAATGGGATTGGAACGTTAGCCCTAAATGCACCAAAATGCTCCGTAAACGGGTTAGTTCCCTTTACAACCAACCTGTAAAATCGCCCATCGGCAGCCCACTCCCTTGCGGCTTGCATAACGCTGGGCGTAATGGCCGCTCCCTCACTTCCCATAAGGCAGTGCTCCGGCCAAATGGTATGTGGATACTCCCCTTGGCTATCCAACGCTTTCAAATACTCCAGCACCTGCTCCCGCTCAAACTGAGGATTCCATACGCCTTGTTCAACCTCTTCCGGCGAAATTCCAGTAAACGGCTGTGGCATGTTTCCGTCTGCATCCCTCCAAAATTTGGGGTGAGCTATGTCCATCACCTGATGGTTGTCCTGCGTTAGTATAATACCGTCGATTTTTGATGCATTTTGCTTGATAAAACGACTTAGCCTCGCGGTATCCTGTTCTGCTCCGGGAACGTAGAGAGCTCCGGTAGGTAGGCAAAAGTCATTCTGCACGTCAATTATAAAAAGGGCGGTCTTCATCATTTTTAAAGTCTCTTATATTTCAAAGTTGAATCCTCGCTCCGTAAGTTCCTGATACATCTCCTTATCGAAGCTGAAGTAACGTGCACCCTTGTGAGGAACACCCGTTACACACTCCTCGTGTTCCACAATTACGCCAGTTCCCATTATCTTCTTTCGAAAATTTCGCCTGTCGAGCGTTATTTCCAGAATGGACTCGTAGAGATTCTGCAGCTCGGGCATGGTAAACTTTTCGGGCAGCAGCTCGAAGCCAATGGGCTGGTAACGAATTTTGCCCTTCAGCCGGTTAAGTGCAACGCGGAAAATATGATCGTGGTCGAAGGCCAGCAAAGGAACCTTGGATATGGGAAACCACTGTGCCTTACCGGCATCGTCCCCAGCCTCAATTTTATAGTCCGAAAGCTTTATTAAAGCGTAGTAGGCAACCGTAATTACCCGTCCTCGAGGGTCGCGGTTTACATCGCTAAAGGTATAGAGCTGCTCAATAAACAGGTTCTCCACGCCCGTTTCCTCCATCAACTCGCGACGAGCACAATCGTCGGCATTTTCATCCATGTTTAGGAAACCACCAGGCAGTGCCCAGCGCCCTTTGAAAGGCTCAATGCCACGTTCAATTAGCAAAACTTTCAGCTCACCGGCATCAAAGCCGAAAATTGCACAATCGGTGGTTACGGCAGGTCTGGGATAATCGTAGCAATATTGCCCTTTTGTTGGCTCCATATCTTTGCGTCTATTTTACGCAAAGAAAGGTGTAATAAATGGAAAAGCAAATATTTAGCGTGTATTTTTTACACATTGGTGCATTTTTGAAAGGCAATTACTAATCCATTGACATAAGATATATTGGTGCTAATAAAAAAAGTCAACCACCACAAACAAAAAGAGACCATCCCTTGGCACGTAAAACACATTAATGTATAACTTTAAAGGGCAAATATTCAATATATCTCACATGCTAAATGGAAATCAAAAAAACGAATATATCAATTCATTCAATCACCGTTGAGAAAATCCAATACTACTAACCTAAAACAAATTGACTATGAAGAAGAATTCCAAGAACCTTAAATCAGCCTTTCGCCACTTAGGCCTTATTGCTGTTTCGGTAATGCTCCTTTTAAGCAGCGCCTGTACTTCCACAACAAAAACTCCGCTGGACGCCAACAGTGTTCCACCATCTGAGGCCCAAAGGTGGATTAAGCGCCTGAACAACGGCCACTACCCCGACTACCAATTTGTAAAGCACACCCCCGTTGGAGAGGCCATTCTCAAGCCTCTTGCTGCTGATACCGCTCTGCGTGTAAAATTTTACTTCGGCTACTCCAGCGTGGATAAGCAAAGTAGCCTTTTCTCGCTCTTTGCTAAAGGAGTTGAGGAGGCCGGTAAGTATACCATCGATACCAACGTGGTATTTCACTTCAACGGGAAGGATTGGGAACCGTGCTCTTTTATGCTGCTAAAAGAGTATGCCTCAGCATGGGCAGCGCTGCCCAAAAAGTTCGACTTTAAGGTTAACTCTTTCCTTGTTCCAAAAGCCGACCTTATAACCATATCTAGCAAAAAGAAAAATGTTTACGTTGAGCTTGGCTGCACTGATGCCGATGTGTTAAAATTGATGCTCAATCTTGTTACAGCTGCTCAGGATTCCACCCTTACTGGTGGTTCGGATTACCTTGATGCTACCCTGCCATGCCCTCCCATTTGTGCCTCTGGAAATGAACCCTAATAATACGATATAGTATGACGCAGTTTCTCTACTACCTAATGATTGGAATCTTTTTTTTCACCATTGTTCCCATAATCATTGGCCTCATTAGGTATAGAAAATTGGATTATTTATGTTTAATTATTTTCTACTACCTCGTTTACAGCTTTGTAAACGGGGTAGTTATGTTTGTTTATGGCCAATTGGGACTGAACAATTTATTCTTCTACAATTCTGATATTGTAATTGAGTTTGTAATGCTTGGGGCATTCTTTTGGTTCAGCACTCAATTTCGTTGGTTTAAAAGGGGTATTGTGGTCTCTGCTGCAATTTTTGCAGGAGTGTTACTTATCTCCCTCAATTCCAAGCAGGACTATCTAAACCTACTAAAAATGGTGGAAACCATTTCTGTTTTTCTCTGGGGATTAGGGCTTACCATTCAGGAAAACAGTAAAACAGATAAGCTCTCGCATAGCCCCCACTTTTGGATTAGTGCCGGGCTAATGCTCTACAGCGCTCCCGCCTTTCTTATTGCTGCAGCAAGCAACCAAATATTGCTATTACCCAAGGAGCAGGCATCCATAATTTGGTTACTAAACTCCATCTTTTACGGTATAATGATTCTCTTTATCTCCATAGCCTTTCTGCGATGTTCGAAAACCTAACCCTCTTTCAGGTGATTATTGTTGGCACGTTAATGTTCTTCGCATTAACAGCCATTATTATTGCGGTAATCAGTATGTATAATAAGAAATTGGTCACCGAGAAGCTGGCACACAAGGATGCACTTGTTAAAAGTGAAATTGTAGGTATTGAAAAAGAGCGTGAGCGCCTGGCCAAGGACCTGCACGATGAGGTGGGTGCCAACCTGTCGTTTATTGCCATGAGCCTTTCGTCGCAGCTCAAAAAAGTTGAATGTACCGAGGCAAAAGCATCCTTCGAAGAGCTGCTCCATGAGCTCAAGCAAACGGTTAGCCGGGTTAGGGAGATTTCGCACGATCTTGTTCCGCCGCTCATTGAAAAGCAGGGGTTGGTAGCGGCACTTCGTGACCTAGGGAGCATTGTAAGCCAAGGAGCGTTTGAGCTTAACCTCTCTGCAACCAGCGAACTCAAGCAGCTGGATCCCACGGTGGCTATTAACCTCTATCGCGTGTTAAAAGAGTTGATAAACAACAGCGTAAAGCATTCGGGCGGAAATAGCATATCCATCACCTTGGAAGAGACGGCAACGCAGCTAAACATTACCTATGCCGATAATGGACAAGGCTTCGACTACGAGAAAGGGATGGCCAAAAGTAGCCAAGGTCTCAAAACCATTGAAAATAGGATTAACTTTATTGGCGCTACTTACAGAATGGAGGTGCAAGCAGGAAAAGTAACCGCCTACCACATCTGGGTGCCAAACCATTGATTAGAACCCCACAGCATGCTCCAATAAACTTTTGGTATGGTGGCTTGTTTGTTGTTAGCACATTAAAGAGTTGGATCATAAACCGCCGCAACCATGAGTCCTTCGTCAATTAAACCATTCGACATTATTGTTGCCGACGATCATAACCTCTTCCGCAAGGGAGTTATGCGAATTGTTGGGGATTTTCCCTTTATTCGAAAGGTCTACCCAGCCTCCAACGGACGAGAGGTTCTGGATATACTAAAAACTGCAACCCCATTGCCATCACTGGTGCTCCTCGACCTAATGATGCCCGAAATGGATGGAATGGAGGCCACCAAGCACATAAAGAAATATTTCCCGGAGGTGAAAATCATCATCCTATCCATGATTCAACAGCAGGATAGCATTAAGCAAATGCTAGAACAAGATGTCAATGGCTATTTACTCAAAGATTGCTCTGAAGATGAGTTAATTAGAGCTATAAAAACGGTTATGGAGCACAACTACTACTATACCCGCGAGCAGGTGGTGCTCATGCAAAGAAGCTCCCGAAGCAACGATGGTATTCTGGAACCAAACAAAAGCCTTTCTAAGCGCGAAGAGGATATTTTGAGGCTCCTATGTCAGGCGCTATCTCCCACCGAAATTGCCAATGAATTATTCATAAGCGTTAGAACCGTTGAGGTGCACAAGCGCAACATCATGGAAAAAACGGGCAGTCGCAATACCGTTGAGATGGTTCTCTACGGCATTAGGACTGGTATAGCCACAATAGAAACAAGCCAAAATTAACTCGCATTGTGCTCCGTCGGCACCAGTAGTAACATCCTTGCTCACAAGTAGAAAAGTTCATAGTTCAGCAAAGGTTTCAAACCCACCCAACAGCCAATTATTGCAACATTAGGAGCATTTGCTCCTATTCTCAAAATACGTAAAAATACGTATTGACAGAGCATTGGCCTCAAGCTATCTTGCAGCCATAAATAAAGAATTACCGCCGCAATCATTTTGATTCTTTTCAACAGCTCAAGTCAGCTTGATTGCGACATTGTAACCTAACGAATACGGTCATGGCAAATGTTGCAAATCTAATTTTCGAAGGTAGCGAGCTGAAGTGGAAAGCCCTTTCTGAAGGCAGGATGGTTGTTACAAAGGTTAACAGGAATCGTTCCTTTGTCACCATCGATCGCTATAACGAAGCAAAAAAGACCACCTTTTTTGGAGCAATTACCACCAACGAAATTATACTAATTAGTTCCGATGCCGAGGAGAATGAGGTGTGGCGGGGCATTGCAATTTCAAATAATCAGATAATTGGGGATGTTGAAGGACGTTGCTCTTTCTCCATCAATAAATAAAATACTCTAGAACTGGTCATCGGATAATTGAGGGGAAGAGGACGAATTAATTACCGTGATTTAGCGCTAGAGTTTATTGCGGCGGATAACTCCATGAATGCCAACGGGCATCTCATGGAGTTATTGTTTTAAAATAATTGTTCCCATTCCAATTGGAGTTACGACATGGAAGAAAGCCTTCGATGGTAAGCAAGCCCATTGGTACTTTCACCAAATAATGTATATTAGCGATGTAATCAGTCCATTCGCATGACTAAGCATTCCCTCTATCGAATAGTTGCCACGCTTGCCGCAATTGGGTGTATGCTAATGCCATCCAGCCCTGTGTTTGGGAGTGGCCCAGGCCATGAAATAAAACCTCACCTATCGGGGAACATCAACATTTCAAGTCAGAACTGGGGCATCTGCCAGAATCCGGTTAATCACCTAATATACTTTGCCAATACTCAAGGGCTAATAGAGTACGACGGCGTTTCGGCCAGAATATGGAAGCATCCGGAGCATAAAATTATTCGGTCGGTGCAGATAGACAATAAGGGCTTAATCTTCACTGGGGCATTTGAGGACTTTGGCTACTGGAGTGAGGAAGATGGCAGCAACCTGCACTACCATTCTCTTACAGCCAAAGTATCCATTCCTCAGAATGACGAAATTTGGAAGATTTATATTCAAAAAGGAAAAGTTTACTTTCAGT
>Ga0307375_10002029_pt1 | contig 21229 bp, 19 predicted proteins | sample TR1MG_FD_202531 | JGI IMG/M metagenome (GOLD analysis project Ga0307375, IMG submission 202531) | Soil microbial communities from Risofladan, Vaasa, Finland - TR-1 | ecosystem: Environmental > Terrestrial > Soil > Coastal area > Acid sulfate soil | place: Finland: Risofladan, Vaasa | collected...
CCCTTGATCGATTCGATGAGCGCAATGGCGCGGTCCAGCTTTTCTTTCTCTCCCTCGGCCACCAGCACCACCGAGCCCTGGGATTCCGTCATCCCGCCGCCGCCGACGTGTACGGCAGCGAGATCGAACATGATCCGGAACGCTTCGATTTCCGTGACGACTGTCGCATTCATGATGGGTATCATCCCGATCCTGATCCCCTGACAGTAGTACAGGCTGTCCTGCCCGCACGACCGGGCTGCCAGCCGGACCGACGGGACCAACTTTTCCAGGCCCACGGGAACGATCAGGTGGCATCCCCGGGCGCTGAGAATGCCGTAACTCCAGCCGATCGTACCCCCGGCAGGATTTGCCACGAACACGCCGACGTTGCCTTCCATATCGACGGCATTGGCCCCCTTGATGAACACGGAATCGGCCCCGAAGTCCTTCAGCGTTTCCTGCATGGTTGCCGCGGGCGCGTTGGGCACCCCCTTGCGCCAGATCAGCAGCGGGGGCTTCTCTTCCGCCTGGGTCACGCAGAGGATGCGATTGACGACCAGCCCCGACAGGTATTTGTCGCGGCTGGCGCACTCGCCGAAGATCTCTTCCGCCACGTAGACATTGGTGGCGCCGTGACAGACGGCGATTTGGCCGTCGGCCCGGGCCCGCTCGACTTGCGGTAACCGGGCCACTGCCTTGGCGATAAAGCGCCTGGACTCGGCCGGGGTGAATACGAAAAGCGCTCTCATCGAATATTGATCTCCTCTCGCACCGACGTCAGATTTTTCCCAGCGCCTCGAGAATCCGCTGCGGCGTCGCCGGCTGCGCGGTGACGCGCGCCTTGAACGGCCGTAGCGCGTCGTTGATCGCGTTCATCACCGCCGCGGGCGCTCCGGCGGTACCGGCCTCGCCCGCGCCCTTGGCGCCGAGGTCGGACTGTTTGGTCGGCGTTTCGACGTGCGCCACGACGATGTCGGGCATCTCCGCCGACAGGGGCACCAAGTAGTCGACCATGCTGCCGTTCATCAACTGCCCCTCCTCGCTGTAGAGGCATTCTTCAAAGAGTGCGGCGCCGATGCCCTGCACGATGCCGCCGCGAAGCTGTTCATCGACCAGCATCGGGTTGATGACGGTGCCACAGTCCTCCACGCACCAGTGCTTGAGCAGCTTGACGAAGCCGGTTTCGACGTCGACTTCCACTAGGCATGCCTGAATCCCGTTGGTGAAGGTAAAGCCGTAATCGCGCGGCGTATAGTGCCGGGTGACGGTCAGCTCGGACTGGAATTTCTGCGGCAAGGTGTCCGGACGGAAATAGGCGACGCGCCCGAGCTCGGCCAGCGTCAGCTTCGATTCGAGCGACAGCCGGTTTACGACCTCGTTGCCGACAATGTCGAGTTCGCCCCGGTTCGCGCCGAGTATATGGGTGGCTACGTCGAGGATGTTCGAGCGCAGCGCGCGGCCCGCCTGCAGCACCGCTTCGCCGCCGATGCCGGCGCCGCGCGATGCCCAGGTGCCGCCGCCATAGGGGGTCACGCCGGTGTCGCCGGTGATCACCCGGACCTTGTCGATGGTGACACCGACCGCGCTTGCCGCGATTTGCGCGAACACCCCTTCAGTACCCTGGCCCTGCTCGGTGACGCTCGCCAAGCAGGTCACCATGCCGGTCGGGTCCAGGCGCAGCGTCGCTCCGTCCTGCGCGGAGATTCTGGCGCCGCCGACGCCGTAGAACGCAGGCGAGGGGTTGGTGACTTCGATCATCGCGGCAAGGCCGATGCCGCGATACACGCCCAGTTTGCGCAGCGCGGCCTGTTCCGTGCGCAGTTTCGCGTAGTCCATCAGCGCAAGCAGCTTGTCCAGCGACTGGTGATGCGAGAGCTGCTCGAACTTGAGTCCGGAGGGGAAGCTGTAAGGGTAGGCGTCGTCCGGGATCAGGTTGCGGCGCCTGAATTCCGCCGGGTCGAGTCCGAGTTGCTCCGCCGCGACATCGACGATGCCCTCCGTGAGGGCCACCGCGATCGGGTGGCCGACGCCGCGATACTGGCAAGAGACATTCTTGTTGGTGAACACCACCTGCGTCTGCCCGCGGTATTGCTGGTGCTTGTAGGGGCCGCCGGTAAGGTTGACCACCTGGTTGCCCTCTATGCCGCTGGTGCGCGGATAGACCGAATACGGGCCGATCGCGGTCAGGTCCCACAGCTCGAAGGCGAGTATCTCGCCCTCCTTGGTGCAGGCGATGCGCACGCGCGCCTTGTGCTCGCGCGCGTGAATGTCGGTGAGGAAGGACTCGAGCCGGTCGGCGACGAACTTGACCGGCCGGCGCAGCATCACGGAAATGGCGGCAGTCGCCATTTCGTCCGGGTACACGTGCACCTTGATGCCGAACGAACCACCGACGTCCTTGCAGATCACACGCACGTTGGCCTCGGGAATATCGAGGTGGCGCGAGAAGATGTCCTGCATCATGTGCGGCGCCTGAGTCGACTGGTAGACGGTCAGCGTTTGCTCAGCAGCGTTGTAGTCGGCGAGGATGGAGCGGCTCTCCAGCGTGACGCCAGTGTGGCGGCCGAAGGTGTAGGTTTCCTCGGCCACGACGTCGGCTTTGGCGAAGGCCGCGTCGACGGCATCGGTGCTGAACTTGCGCTCGAAGCAGATGTTGTCGCCGAGTGCGGGATGGATGACGTATTTGCCGGCGAGCGACTCCTCCATGTCGCAGACCACCGGCAGTTCCTCCCATTCGGCCTCCACTAGCTGCAGCGCATCTTCGCCCTGCGCGCGGCTTTCGGCGACGATCGCCGCCATCGCCTCGCCCTGACAGCAGGCGCGTTCGATCGCAATGGCGAACTGCGGCGGAGACTTGATGCCTTTCAGATGACCGAGCACCGCGACCCAGGGCTTGCAGTATTGCGCGACCGCGCGCCCGTCGAACACTGCGATCACGCCGGGCTGGGCCGCGGCCCTAGAAAGATCGAGGCGCTTCAGCCGCGCGTGGGCGTAGGGGCTGCGAAAGAACACCACATGCGCGAGCTGCGGGAAGCGCAGGTCGTCGACATAGGCGCCGCGGCCCTGCAGCAGCCGCTTCGCATTCGGGCGCGGGACGCTCTGGCCGATATAGCCCTTGTCTACGGCGGTGCCGGGCGCGTGCAGCGGCAGTTCGGCGCGTGCGTTCATTTGCGTCCTTCCCGGCGCGAGGCCGCCACCTCTTCGATCGCGTCGACGATTGCGTGATAACCGGTACAGCGGCAATAATTGCCCGACATGTGCGCGCGGATTTCGTCGCGCTTCGCATCCGGCCGGCTCGATAGCAGTTCCTGCGCCGACATCAGCATGCCCGGCGTGCAGAAGCCACACTGCAGCGCGTTGCGCCGATGGAACGCACCCTGCAAATCGGCGATTTCGCCGGAATCCGACAGCCCTTCGATGGTGTCGACCTTGCAGCCGTCAGCCTGGACGGCGAGCATCAGGCAGCCGCGCACGGCCAATCCGTCGACGCGCACCGTACAGGCGCCGCACACGCCGTGCTCGCAGCCGGTATGAGCGCCAGTGAGTCCGAGTTCGTCACGCAGGAAGTCGCTCAGGTGCTGCCGCGCCGAAATGCGCCGGGTCACGGTCCTGCCGTTTACGGTCAGGGTTGTCAGCAGGGTCTCGTCCATGTTGCTTGCGTGCCCCCAGGTGGCGTTCACGCAGCCAGCGCGCCCAGCGCGCGGCCGAGCAGGACGCGGGCCAGGTGCAGCTTGGTCGCGCGCGAGGAATACAGGTCCGCGGACATTTCGAGTTCTTCGGCCAGCGTGGCCTGCGCCGCGGCGATCGCCTGCGCGTCCGGCTGCCGGCCCTCAAGCGCAGCCGCGGCGCGCACGGCCAGCACCGGTGTGCTGCCGGCACCGAGGAATGCCAGGCGCGCATCGCTGATGCGGCCTGCGGCAACAAGCGCATGCGCCGCCAGCCCAACGATCGCATAATCGCCTTGCCGCCGCGCAAGTTCCAGGAATACCGAACGGTAGCCGGCCGCCGACAACGGGAACTCGCCTGCGGTGAGCAGTTCGCCCGGCTGCAGCGCTGTTTCGTACAGCCCGCGAAAGAATTCGCGCGCCTTTACGCGGCGCTCCGCGCCGCGCCGCGCCAGCACGAACGTGGCGTCGAGGGCGACGGCGCAGACTGGATACTCTGCTGCCGGGTCGGCGAGCGCGATGCTGCCGCCGAATGTGCCGCGGTTGCGGATCGCTGCGTGCGCGACGTTGCCGACCGCCTGCGCCAGCAGCGGCAGATGCCGGGTGATCTCCGTGGAATTCTCGATCTGCCGGTGCGTGGTGAGGGCGCCGATGCGTAGCGTCTGGCCGGAGACCGCGATCCCCGCAAGGCCCGGGATGCTGCAAATGTCGACCAGCAATTCAGGCTCGGACAGCCTCAGGTTGAGCGAGGCGAGCAGGCTCTGCCCGCCGGCGAGAATGCGAGCGCCGTCGCCATGGCGATCGAGCAGATCGAAGGCCTCACTCAATGAGCCGGGCTTGGCGTAGGCGAAATCCGGTGCTTTCACGGTTCGCGCCGGTAATTGCCGTCCTGCGCGGGCGTGTAGTCGCGCGCGGCCGCAGAGTATCCGAGGATCAGTTCCGCCGGCGATGCGCCGACGTTTGCGATAGAGTGTACGCGACCGCGCGGGATCACCACGCAGGCGCCGGCGGCGAGCGCCGCGAGCTCTGCGCCGATGCGGCACTGCACCGTACCGGCGACCACGTAGACCGATTCTTCGCAGTTGGCGTGCATATGGGCGTCGCCCGCCTTGCCCGGATCGATCAGCAGACGTGCCAGGGACAGCTCGCGGCTATTGCCGACTTCGCTGCCGGCGAGCCATTCGATCGATCCCCATGGAAACTGTTCGCGCATGACTGGATCCCTCAGCGGACCTGCGATCCTAGCACAAGCCGGCGGCCGTCGGCCGCGTGACGCGGACGCCCGGATACCTAGTGATGGTGTCCGTGGCTGCGGTTGGCGCAGCCGGGGCAGGAGTTGGAACTCATGTCGACCACCCGGCCGCGGCGCGTACCGCTGGTGTTGATGGAAATTTGCAGGGTGGGGCGCAGCGTCGAGCGCAGCGAGCCGCATTGGGGGCAGGCATGGGACTCGTCGGCCGAGCGCAGGAAGGCCTCGAACGGCGCGCCGCAATCGTCACATTTGAAATCGTAGACTCGCATTGCGAATTCTCCAGTTTTCGGGCCTGCCCTGCGACCGGAACGGACGCAGGGCAGGTGTGCCGTATTTTAGCAATCGATGACCGTGATTTCCTTGATTGGCCATTTCGACAGGAACTCGACACCCGTTTTGGTCACGCGGATGACCTCCTCGATGCGCACGCCCTGACCCTCGCCGTCGCCTTCCTGGGTTTCGATCGCGAAAGTCATGCCCTCCTCGATCTCCATCGGGTGATCGATCGAGCAGCCGCGCCAGACCAGAGGGGCCTCATACAGCGTGAGTCCGATGCCATGCGCCCAGTTGTTGCCCGCGGTCTGATCCTCGTGCACGACGCCGATGTCGCCCCAAATTTCCGGGCCTGGAGGCCACTTCATGGCGATGTCCTTGCTGGAGACGCCCGGTTTGATGATGTTGATGGCATCGTACAGCCAGTCGTACGCGCGCTTGTAGGCAGCCTTCGTCGCCTTCGACGGCTCGCCCAGGCTGAAAGTGCGGTAGTAGCAGGTCTTGTAGCCGTTCCAGGCGGTGTTATAGACGTCCATGTACAGCACGTCCCGATGCTGGAGTCGGCGGCCGGTCCAGTGCCGCAGGTTCGGCCAGGAGTACGGCCCCGAAGTCACGAACACCCCCGAATGCACTTCGCCGCCGTTCTTATAGCAGGCTTTGAAGGCTTCGCCGAGAACTTCATTTTCGCTTACGCCCGGCCGCGCGGTATCGACCAGCGCCTGGAACATCGTATCGCCGATGACGCAGGTGTTGCGCAGGCAGTCGACCTCCTCCTGCAGCTTGGTCTTGCGCGCCTCCAGCATCACGTTGAAGCCTTCGCCGCTGACCTTCACCCCTTTGGCTTCGAACGCGGCGCCGATGTAGGGATCGGAGAAATCCAGGGCGAGCACTTCATTTTGCACGCCGGCGCGCTTCAGTTCCGGAAGGATCTGATCGACAAAGCGCAGGACGGCTGCCTTGTGGGCACTGTCGCCCATGCAACGCGCGATCCAGCCCATGCCGGTGATGGCGTAGCGTATGTTTGCCGCCGGCATCCAGGGCGAGCTGCGCTGCGTGTGATAGGCGATGTCGCCCTGCTCATATACGATCGGATGTTCGTCCCCGCGCACCAGCAGCGAGTAGCGCAGGCCGGAGTTCGACCCCGTCCACGGCGGCGTGTAGGTGCTGGTGATGTAGCGCGTGTTCCACTCGTTCAGCGACAGCAGCGCGCCGAACTTGTGCTTGTCGAACAACGCTGCCTTCGCGCGCGCGAGCCGCCCGTTGCGTAGGTTGCTCATGTTCACTGGTTCCATCCAGTCCTGCGCCTGGAACGGGGGGGATCTGCCGTATGCATCAGTCATGGTGCCTGTCTCCTCTTCGCGTAATTAGCCGTGGCGTGATTGCCCTCGACGGATGCACGCAACACTAGCAAAGTGGGGTTCACCGCAATAGTATTGTTTTGTTATGGAAGCTATTGGAAAACAGAAAGTGTCGAAAACCTCCCGATCGCGTCATAATCTCGCGACCCGGGGCATTGGTCGCCGGGTGGCGATGGGCGCAGGCGAACACGCAGCCGGAACAGCGGGTCCGGCGGGAACGGTCCATTTGACTGAAAAATCATCGAGCACAGGAGCGAGGACATGCCGCGACGATTCGACACAAGCAAGTTCGGTTTGGATCATCTGAAGGAAACCGCCGAGAAGTGCAAGAATTGGGGCCGCTGGGGCGCGGACGACCAGGTCGGCACGCTCAATTTCATCACGCCGGAAACCATTGCCGATGCTGCGCGCCTGATACGCCGCGGCAGGGTTTTCTCGCTTGGCCTGAACTTCGACCGCAGCGGACCGCAGCGCGGCCTGTGGGGCAACCGCCACAACCCGATCCACACCATGCTTGCCACCGGCACCGACGCCGTTGCCGGAAACCAGGATGCAGGCAAGCTGCGCTACGCCGACGACGCCGTGAGCATGCCGCTGCAGTGCGGCACGCAATGGGATGCACTGGGCCACATCTTCTACGGCGACAGGATGTGGAACGGTTACGACGCGCGCCTGGTCGATTCCAACGGCGCGCGCAAGAACGGCATCCATAAGACTCGGGACCGCATGGTAGGGCGCGGCGTTCTGCTCGACGTGGCGCGCCACTGCGGCACGGAATGCATCGAGGACGGCATGGCAATCACCTGCGCCGACCTGGATGCGACCGCCAAGGCGCAGGGCGTCGAAATACGGCGCGGTGATTTCGTCATCGTTCGTACCGGGCAGATGGAACAGCGTCTTGTGGCGGGCGACTGGGGCGGTTACGCCGGAGGCGACGCCCCCGGACTCGCTTTCGAAACGGCGGAATGGATACACCGCAAGGAAATCGCTGCGATCTGCACCGATACCTGGGGCTGCGAGGTACGGCCCAACGAGACTGACGACGCATCGCAGCCCTGGCACTGGGTAGTGATACCGATGATCGGCATTACCATGGGCGAGATTTTCTATCTGAAGGATCTCGCCGCGGACTGCGCGCAGGATCGCGTATACGAATTTTTCTTCTGCGGACCGCCGCTGCCCATCACCGGCGCGGTGGGCTCGCCGATCAATCCGCAGGCAATCAAGTGAGGCGCGGCAAGCGCTGTTGACGAAAAAGCCGCTTTGAGGACATCCAATGATCAAGCATCTGAAAAACGGCAAGTCGGTCGAGGCCAAGGCGGAGATCGACAGCCAGGTGCGCAGCACCGTCGAGGGCATTATCGCCGACGTCGAGCAGCGCGGCGATGCGGCGGTGCGCATGTATTCCGAGAAATTCGACAAGTGGAATCCGCCGTCGTTGCGCTTGACCGACGACCAGATCCGGGATTGCGTAGCCTCGATCGGCCCTCAGGCGATCAAGGACATCAAGTTCGCGCAGGCCCAAATCAGGCGCTTCGCGCAGATTCAGATGCTGTCGCTGCGCGATGTCGAAATCGAAACCCTGCCCGGAGTCGTTCTCGGCCACAAGAATATCCCGGTGAACTCGGTCGGCTGCTATGTACCAGGCGGCAAGTATCCGATGGTCGCCTCGGCCCATATGAGCGTGCTTACCGCTAAGGTCGCGGGGGTGAAGCGCGTGATCGCCTGCGCGCCGCCCTTCGACGGTAAGCCTTCCGCCGCAATCATTGCCGCCATGGCCCTGGCCGGCGCCGACGAGATCTACGCCATCGGGGGGGTACAGGCAGTGGCCGCCATGGCGATCGGCACCGAAACCGTCAAGCCGGTGGACATGCTCGTCGGTCCCGGCAACGCCTATGTGGCCGAGGCCAAGCGGCAGTTGTTTGGGCGCGTCGGCATCGATCTTTTTGCCGGTCCGACCGAGACCATGGTGATTTGCGACGATACGGTCGACGCCGAACTGGTTGCGGTGGATTTGCTCGGCCAGGCCGAGCACGGCCCGACTTCCCCCGCGGTCTGTCTTACCACCAGCAAAAAAATTGCCGCCGAGCTTCCCGCGGCCATAGAGAAGGTGCTTGCGCGGCTGGATACCGCGCCGATCGCGAGCGTCGCGTGGCGAGATTACGGCGAGGTCATTCTGTGCGACAGCGACGAGGAGATGATGCAAGAGTCCGACCGCATCAGCTCGGAGCATGTTCAGGTCATGACGAAGGATCCTGACTGGTTTCTCGATCGCCTGACGAACTATGGCGCGCTGTTCCTCGGCTCGCGTACCTGCGTCTCTTACGGCGACAAGGTCATCGGCACCAACCATACCCTGCCGACCAAAGGCGCCGGCCGCTATACCGGCGGCCTGTGGGTGGGAAAATTCATCAAGACCCACACCTACCAGCGCATCCTTGACGACCAAGCGTCGGTGCTGGTCGGCGAGTACTGCTCGCGCTTGTGCGCGCTGGAGCATTTCTCCGCGCACAAGGAGCAAGCCGATATTCGCGTGCGGCGGCTGAAAAAACAGGTTGGAGCGAGATAGCCGCGATGAACACCCTGGCGAAGCGGGTGGCGTTGGTGACGGGCGGAGCGGGCGGCATCGGCAGCGCGGTGTGCGAGGAGCTGGCCGCCGCGGGGGCCACCGTGGTCGTCGGCTACCGCAACTCGCGCGGGCCGGCCGAAGCACTGGTGCGGCGGCTGCCGCAATCGTCCTCGCCGCACGTGGCGCTGCGCGCACCGGTCACCGACAGCGCAGTGCTAGCCGAGGTCGCGGCGGAAGTGGACCGGCGCTACGGTCGCTGCGACATTCTGGTGAATTGTGCAGGGACGACCCGTTTCGTGCCTCACGCCCGGCTCGACGAGCTCGACGACGCGCTGATCGACGAAATCCTCGCGACCAACGTGCGCGGCCCGTTTGCGGCAGTGCGCGCGCTGCATCCGCTGCTGCGCCGCGGCGGTGACGCTCTCGTCGTAAACATTTCCTCGATCGCGGCTTTTACCGCAATGGGCAGCAATGTCATGTATTGCGCGTCGAAGGCGGCGCTCGACAATATGACCAAATCGCTGGCGCGCGCCCTGGCGCCGGAAGTCAGGGTGGTTTCGGTGTCTCCCGGGCTGGTCGAGACCGAATTCATCCGCAAATTGGACAAGACTTGGCGCGATGAGCAAGCCGCGAGAACGCCTTTGCAGCGGCTGGCCACGCCGCAGGACATAGGGCGGACGGTGGCCGCGGTGGCGACTAGCCTGACTTTCGCCACGGGAATCATCATTCCGATCGACGGCGGCCGTCCGCTCGGCTGAAGACACGTTATGAGCGAATCCTGCTCGGCCGACGTCGATGGTCCGCTGCTTGTTTTCGGCGGAAACTACAGCAATCTCGAAGCCACCCGCGCCGTGTTGGCGCAGGCCGAGCGCCTGGGGATAGGCCCGGACAACGTGGTGTGCACTGGCGATATCATCGCCTTCTGCGCCGACCCGCTCGCAACGGTGGAAACCATGCGGCGCAGCCGGGTGCGCGTGTTGATGGGAAACTGCGAGGAATCGCTGGGCCTGAACGCGGACGATTGCGGTTGCGGATTCGAAAAAGGCAGCCCCTGCGATTTGCTCGCCACCGAATGGTACGCCTTCGCTAACCGCATGCTGGACGAGAACGCGCGCGCCTGGATGCGCACCCTGCCGCGCCGGCTTCATCTGGATATCGGCGGACGCCGGCTGGCAGTGATCCACGGCGGCGTGCAGAGCATCAGCCGTTACATATTTGCCTCGACGCCGGCGCAGGTCAAGCGCGAAGAAATCGCCCTTAGCGGCTGCGACGGCGTGCTCTGCGGTCATTGCGGTCTGCCCTTCACCCAGATGATAGACGGCCGGCTTTGGCACAACGCCGGCGCCATCGGCATGCCCGCCAATGACGGCACTTCGCGCACCTGGTACAGCACCGTCGTGCCCGGCCGCAAGGGACTGCGCATCGAGCACCACGCCCTCGATTACGAATTCGCCACGGCGGCCAAGAAAATGCGCCAAGCTGGCTTGTCCGAACGCTATGCGCTCGCGCTGCAGGACGGCCTGTGGCTGAATTGCGACGTGCTGCCCGAGGCAGAGCGGGCACAGCGCGGAATGCCTCTCGCGCCGGGCTCGATCGAGTGGTAACACATTCATAGTGTCATCCGAGCGCAAACCCGCAGACGCGCTGGCAATGTCCATCATGGTGGTATTGTGCATGTGCTGGGGTTTCCAGCAGATCACGATCAAAGTCGCCAACACGGGTATTTCGCCGATCCTGCAGGCGGGACTGCGCTCGGTCATCGCCACCGTGGTGTTGCTCGTCTGGGCGGGGTTGCGCCGCATCCCGCTGTTGGCGCGTGACGGCACGCTCGTGGCCGGCATGGTGGCGGGCGCGCTGTTTGCGGGCGAGTTCGTATTCATCTACACCGGTCTTACCCACACCACCGCCTCGCGCATGGTGGTATTTGTGTACATCGCGCCCTGTCTTACCGCTCTCGGGCTGCAATGGTTCGTGCCGGGCGAGCGCTTGAACACGAGCCAGTGGATCGGCGTAGCGGTGGCGTTCCTGGGTGTAGCGCTCGCTTTCGCCGACGGCTTCAGCACGGCCAAGGGTTCGACGCTGATCGGCGATGTCTTCGGTGTCATCGCGGCGGTGATGTGGGCGGCGGTCACGGTGCTGATCCGCGCGACCAGGCTCACCTCGGTCAGCGCGACCAAGACGCTGTTCTACCAGCTCGGTTTCTCGGCGCTCCTGTTGCCGCTGGTATCGCTGATCGCGGGCGAACCAGGAATCATCGCGCTCACGCCCAAGGTGATCGCCAGCGTCGCGTATCAAGGGTTAATCGTCGCCTTCGCCAGTTACCTCGCCTGGTTCTGGCTGTTGACGCGCTATCTCGCCGGCAGGCTGGCGGTGTTCTCGTTTCTCACGCCGCTGTTCGGCGTCGCCTTCGGTGTCGTCCTGCTCGGCGAGCCGCTGAATGCGGCTTTCCTCGGCGCGGCGCTGCTGGTCGGTGGCGGTATCGTGCTGGTGAATCGACCGACGAAAGCTGTGATTTAGAGGTCGTTTCGGTACTCTGGAAACGGCCCCTGACTTATTGAGGTTTCCGTAACAAGCGACAAACCTGTTTCGATAGAGTCATTCCGAGGGCGAAGCCCGAGGAATCTGCTTTTGGATCTAAAAAAGCAAATTCCTCGCTACGCTCGGAATGACAATTTCTTGTCGGACGGTGTCACGCATTTCGGAAATATCAATAGGTGAGCGTGAGGGGTAAACACCCTCACTTTGTATAAGCTGTTATAGCCCGTTGCAGCATGAATCCTGCAACGGGCCGATGCAGGAGCATCGCGCCATTTCAAGCGATCTTTTGTTCTGGCTGTCGCTCGGTCTGAAGCTGGTCCTGACCGCGGGTATCGTCGTCTCCGCTTCGGTCGTGGTCGAGCGCGTCGGGCCGCTCATCGGGGCGCTCGTCGTGACCCTGCCGGTCACCGTGTGGCCCGCGTACGTATTTCTTTCCCTGGACCACGACGCCAGCTACCTCGCCGCCAGCGCGCAGAGCGGTCTCGCGGTGAACGTCGCAAACGCGCTGTTCATGCTCATTTACCTTTTGCTCGCGCAGAGGCGCAGTCTGGTCGCGAGCCTGCCCGTGGCCATCGCATGCTGGATCGGCCTCGCCTCGCTGGTGCATATGCATGCGTGGACCCTGGGAAGCGCCGCGCTGGCCAATCTGCTGGTCTTTTCGGCCTGCCTGAAACTCAGCCGCCGCTTTCGTGAATTCCAGGTGCCGCGCGTCGCGCGGCAATGGTACGAGCTGCCGCTGCGCACGGCGCTGGTCTGCGCCCTGATGGGGGGCGTCCTCCTGTTGAGCGAATGGGCCGGACCCGGCGCGACGGGCATGCTCAGCGTATACCCGATATCGACCACCAGCACCATGCTCATCCTGCATGCTCGGATCGGCGGGCGGGCAAGCGCGGCGGTCATCGCCAACGGCCTGTGGGGAATGTTAGGCATCGGCGGAGGTTTGCTGGCGCTGTCCCTGGCGATGGAGCCTCTGGGCAAAGTGCCGGCGCTGGCGCTGGCGCTCGCCGTGCCGGTGAGCTGGAACATGTCGGTATGGTTCGCCCGCCAGCGCGGTTCGCGCGCCGCGGCGATGCGCAGGCAAAGCTCTTGAGGCGGAAATCGTACGCACATGCCGCGCGCCGTGGTCGCGGTCGTCCCCATAAAAAACCCCGGGCTGCAGCGCGGCCGGGGGCAAAAGTGCGGGCTGCTGCTTGACATGGAATTTGAATTAAATTAACGTTATCTATGAATTATGAATCACGCTTCATTAAGATCGGCTAAAAGCGCCGGCGCGCACATGAGCGCTAACGCCGCATTAACGGTCAGGGTCAAGGGTTTGGCAATGCACATCTTCCCCATCGCCTCGCAGCGCGAGGGTTTCACGGGTCTTGCCAGAATCGACAAGCGGCGGGGCGCGTGATGCCGGCTGAGCAATTACGCGCGGGCGCAGCGGCGGTAGGACTGTTCCAGCCGTTGGCAATTCGCGGTGTCGTCCTGAAGAACCGCGTTGTCGTTTCACCTATGTCGATGTACTCGTCGAACGAGGGTTTCAGCGACGATCTGCACCTCGTTCACCTGGGGCGTTTCGCCCTCGGCGGCGCCGGACTCGTCATCATGGAGGCGACAGCGGTGAGTCGCGACGGGCGCATCACGCATGGCTGCAACGGCATCTGGCTCGACGCCCATGTGCCCAATCTGCGCAGAATTGCCGATTTCCTGCACCGGTTTGGATCCGCAGTCGGTATCCAGCTTGGGCATAGCGGTCCCAAGGGCGCGGCGCAGCGTCCATGGCACGGCAACGGACCGCTCGGGCCTGCGGACGCGGGGCGGCGGGAGTACCCCTGGCCCACGGTATCCTCGTCGCCCGTGCCCTTCGATGAGGGCTGGGCGGCGCCGCGCAGCCTCGCGCAAGCCGACATGGAAGGCCTCGTGCTCGACTACCGCGGCGCCGCGAGACGCGCGCGCGACGCGGGATTCGAAGTGATCGAACTGCATTGCGCGCATGGATATCTGCTGCACGCCTTCCTTTCGCCGCTGCTGAACCGGCGCGACGACCAATATGGCGGCAGCCTCGAGAACCGCATGCTGCTGCCGCTGCGCATTGTCGAGGCGGTGCGATCCGAATGGCCGGACGAGCGTCCGCTGTTCGTGCGCATTTCGGCGGTCGACGGTGTCGGCGTCGGCTGGTCGATCGAGGATTCGGTCGTGTTCGTCAGGGAGCTTGCTGCACGGGGAGTCGACGCCGTCGCCTGTTCCAGCGGCGGCGCAAAGCTGCCGCGCGGACAGGCGCTGGTCGCGCGCGAGCGCGGCTTTCAGGTGCCGTTCGCCGCACATATTCGCCGGGCGACGGGTGTTCCCACAATCGCCGTCGGCTTGATCCTTGATTCGCAGCAGGCCCAGAAAGTGCTGCGCGCGGGCGAGGCGGATCTCGTCGCGCTGGGGCGGGAGATGCTGTTCAATCCGAATTGGGCTGCGCAGGCGGCGCTCGCGCTGCGGCAGGAGGCCGGCTGGAAGGAGTGGCCGGATCAGTACGCGTGGTGGCTGGAGCGCCGCGCGCGGCAACTTGCACCGAAGGGTTCCGCGTGACGCGGCGGGCTTGTCAGCAGTTCGCCGGTCCGGCGCATCGCCGTCCCGGGCGCATGCCGGGTGTTTGCGCGCTTCGCAGCGGGGGTGAAGCATGTTTAAGCTAATTGCGCTGCTCAAACGCAAGTCAGGGATGTCGGTCGCGGATTTTCAGGACTATTGGCGCTACCGACACGGGCTGCTCGTAGCCGCGTGCGCACAGATCCGCCGGCATGTGCAATCCAGCGCGCTGCCGCGGGGCTACGAAAAGGGCGAGTTGCTTTTCGACGGCATCAGCGAGACCTGGTTCGACTCCGCGCAGGCGTACGAGCTTTACCTGCACGACCCGGCTTCGTCCGCCATTCTGGCCGATCAGGCAAACTTCCTTGACCGGTCGCGTACCGTATTGATGCCTGTCGACGTCCATGTGATCAAGGGCGGCGCGATCTCCAAGGATGCGGTCAAGAACATCGAGTTCGTGAACCGCCAGCCGGGAATGGTGCTGGAGCCGTTCCGCGAGTATTGGCGCAAGGTGCACGGGCCGATCGCATCGCGCATCGCCGCGATCCAGCGCTACGAGCAGAACCATCTGCAGGCGAGCGCGTACGAAACTACGCCGGCCCCGCCCTACGACGGGCTCGCAATCACCTGGTTCGCCAGCACTGCCGATATGAAACAGGGGACGACAACGCCCGAGTACGCACTCACGCGGGCCGACGAACCCAACTTCCTTCCGGACGGACATCTTCCGATCATCATCACGCGCGAGCATGTCGTCGTCGGCTAGCGACATGCCGCCGCGGATATAGGAACAACATGAGGAACCGATGCACATCGAACTGAACCAGCAGGAGCTGCTTTCGCTACACCAGGCGATGGTGCTGATCCGGCGCTCGGAGGAGCGACTATCGCGGCTGTTCGGCGACGGCGAGATCCCAGGCTTCCTGCATCTTTCCATCGGCCAGGAAGCGGTGCCGGTGGGCATTTGCGCAGCGCTGCAGGCGGGCGATACCGTGGCTTCCACCCACCGCGGTCACGGTCACGCTCTTGCCAAGGGTGTCGACGTACGCGGATTTTTCGCCGAAATACTCGGGCGGGAGGAAGGGCTTTGTCGCGGTCGCGGCGGCTCGATCCACGTCGCTGACCTGCGCGTCGGCATGCTCGGGGCGAACGGCATCGTCGGTGGCGGACTGCCGCTCGCGCTCGGCAGTGCGCTGGCGCATCAAGTGCGCCGCACCGGTGGCGTAGCGGTCGCATTCTTCGGCGACGGCGCGATGGCCGAAGGCGTGCTGCACGAATGCCTCAACCTCGCCGCCTTGTGGAAGCTGCCGCTCGTATTCGCGTGCGAGAACAACGGCTGGTCCGAATTCTCGCCGTTGAGCCGACAGTTCGCGGCGCAGCTGGGCGCGCTCGGCGACGCCTTCGGCATCTCGGCGACGCAAGTCGACGGCAGCGACGTCGAAGCGGTGCGCGCGGCGGCGAAGCGCATCATCGCATCGGCGCGCCGCGGGGACGGACCGCAGATTCTCGAATGCAGGACATTCCGCTGGCGCGGCCACTACGAGGGCGACCCGCAGAAATATCGCGATGCCGGCGACCTCGCCGATGCGCGTAGCCGCGATCCTCTGGTCGTGTGCAGAGCAAAGCTGGAGGCGAAGGGCATCGCCGCCGAGCATATACGGATGCTCGAAAGCGATGTCGAGGCGAGCATAGAAGCGGCGGTGGAGGCGGCGCGCCGGGGGCGGGAGCCGGACTACGCGGCTGCCGCCGCCGACGTCTATACCGTGGCTGGGGGAGGCGCACATGGCTGAGACCCGTTGCGGTATGGCGATCAACCGGGCGCTCGCCGACGCCCTGCAAGCCGATCCTACGGTGATCTTGTTCGGCGAGGATGTCGCAGCGGCAGGTGGCCCGTTCGCGGTGACGCGCGGCTTGCAGGCGAAGTTCGGAGCCGAGCGCGTGCGCGATACGCCGATCTCCGAGGCCACGATCGCCGGCGCGGCGGTCGGCGCCGCGCTGGGCGGACTCAAGCCCGTGGTCGAGATCATGTTCATGGATTTCGTCACGCTGGCGATGGATGCGCTAGTCAACCAGGCCGCGAAGGCGCACTTCATGTTCGGCGGGCAATGCAGCGTTCCCATGGTGGTGCGCACGCCGCATGGCGGCGGGCTGAATGCGGGGCCGCAGCACTCGCAATGCCTCGAGGCCTGGTTCGCGCACGTGCCCGGCCTGAAGGTGGTCGTGCCGAGCAATCCGGCCGACGCTTACGCACTGCTGCGCGCGGCGATCGAGGATCCGGATCCGGTGATATTCGTTGAAAACAAGGCGCTGTACTCGATAAAGGGCGAGCTTGCCGACGCACCGCAGCCGGTCGCGATCGGCCGTGCGAGCGTTGCGCGCAGTGGCAGCGATGTGACCGTCGTCGCCTACGGCGCGAGCGTCGCCGCCGCGCTGAAGGCTGCGGCAGCGCTCGCCGCGGAGGGCATCGCGGTCGAAGTGATCGACCTGCGCTCGATCCAGCCCTGGGACGAGGCTGCCGTGCTCGAGTCAGTGGCTAAGACGCGGCGCCTGATCGTCGCCCACGAGGCGGTAACGGCGTTCGGCGTGGGCGCGGAAATCGCGGCGCGCATCTCCGAGTGCGCCTTCGGAGAACTTGCGGCGCCGGTGCTCAGGGTCGGCGCCGACTTCATGCCGGTCCCGTTCGCACGCGCGCTCGAGCGCGAGTACCTGCCGGGCGAAGCGGATATCACGGCGGCGGTGCGCCGCTCTCTTGACTGGAAATCCAATACGAGGATCATGCCATGACTGCCATACTCACCGAAAAACGCGGCGCCGTCGCGATACTCACCATCAACCGGCCGGAGACGCTCAACGCGCTCGACGTGCCTACGCTGATCGAATTTGAGGCTGCGTTCGCAGCGCTCGAAGTCGATGATGCGGTGCACGTGATCGTCGTGACCGGCGCCGGGGAGCGGGCTTTTGTCGCGGGCGGCGATATCGCCGACCTCGATTCGCGCCAGGGACTGCCGCACTACCTCGAGTTCGCGGAAGTGATACATCGCGTGTTCGCGCGCGTCGAGAACTGCGACAAACCGACGATAGGCGCGGTGAATGGCTGGGCGCTCGGCGGCGGCACCGAACTGGTGCTGGCGCTCGATTTGCGCATCGCGGCGGACAGCGCGCGGCTGGGACTGCCGGAAATCACCCTGGGCCTGTTCCCCGGCGCGGGAGGGACGCAACGCATCGTGCGGCAACTGCCGCTGTGCCGTGCCAAGGAAATCATGTTCACCGGAGAACAAATCACCGCGCAGGAGGCTGCCGCGATCGGGCTGGTGAACAAGGTCGTTCCGAAGGCGGAGGTACTGAGCACCGCGCTCGCGCTGGCCGATAAGATCGCGGCGAAGTCGCCGCTGGTGCTGAAGCTGCTCAAGCGCACGCTGCGCCACGGCGCGGACATGCCCCAGGCGGCGGCGCTTCCGTTCGAGCAGGCGATGATCGGGCTGGTGCTCGACAGCCGCGATGCCCACGAGGGCTGCCGTGCCTTCATCGAGAAGCGCAAGCCGCAATTCAAGGGCGAATAGAGCGATGAGCGTGCAGCAGTTGTTGATGCCGAAGCTCGGGCTCACCATGACGGAGGGCACGGTGGTCGAATGGTCGGTCCAGGTCGGCGGCAGCTTCGCGCAGGGCGCGGTCTGTGTCGTCGTCGAGACCGATAAGGTGGCCAACGAAATCGAAGCCCCGGCGGCCGGCCGGCTGCTGAAGATCCTGGTGCAGGCTGGCGAAACCGTGCCGGTCGGCAGCGTGCTCGCCGAATGGGAAAGCGATGCGAAGCCCCAACAGGCGGCCGGCGCTGCGGGTGCTGCCGCAACGCCGGCTGTCGCCGCAGTGTCCGCGCCGGTGCGCCGCAAGGCGGGCGCGAGCGAGCTTGCGGCGGCGCGCCGGCTGACGGCAGCGAAGCAGAACGTTCCGCACTTTTACCTTTCTACCGAGATCGAAGTGAGCGCGCTCCAGGCGCAACGCGCGCAATGGAACGCCGGCGGCGTCGGGACGGCGGGCGGCAGTCGGCCGAAGCTGACGCTGACACATCTTTTTCTCGCGGCGCTCGCGCGCACGCTGGCGGCACAGCCCGAACTCAACCGCGTGTGGGACGAGGAGCATTTTGTCGACCTGAGTACCGTGGACCTCGGCATCGCGGTCAACACCGATCGCGGGCTGGTGGTGCCGGTGCTGCGCAGCGCGGAGCGGATGGACCTCGGCCAACTCGCAACGGCGGCGGCCGGGCTGGTCGCGCGCGCGCGCAGCGGCGAACTCTCGGCGGACGAAGTCGGCGGGGGCGCGATCACGCTGTCCAACGCGGGCATGTTCGACGTGACTTATATGGGTTCGATCATCACCCCGGGACAGGCGGCGATTCTCGGCGTCGGCAGCGAGCGCCGCCGCTTCCGCCCCGACGCCAACGGTGCACCGCAGGCTACGCGGGAGATCGGCGCGGTATTGTCCTGCGATCACCGCGTGCTCGACGGCGTGCGCGGGCTGCAACTTCTGAATGGTGTGCGCGAGCGGCTCGAGCTGCCTGCGCCGCTGTTCGCATAATCCCCTGGGAGAATAGTTATGGACTTTCGTCTGACCGAGGAACAGAACATGATGGCCAAGACCGCGCGCCAGATCGGCGAGCGCTTCGGTCTGGATTATTGGCGCCGGCAGGATGAAGCGAAGGCGTTTCCACGCGAGTTCTGGAAGGCGGTATGCGACGCCGGTCTGTGCGGCGTCGCGCTGCCCGAGGAATACGGCGGTGCCGGCCTGGGCATGCAGGAGATGGCGCTGATCATCGAGAATCTCTCCGCGGGAGCGGGCGGATCCACCGTCGGGCAGCTGTTCATGGTCAACCCGATCTTCGGCGGGGTCTCGATCTCGCGCTTCGGCACGCCCGCGATGAAGAACGAACTGCTTCCGAAAATCATATCCGGCGAGATCAACTGCTGCATGGCGCTGACCGAGCCCGACGCGGGGTCGAACACCCTCGAGATCAAGACCTTCGCGCATGCCGACGGCAAGGGCTGGCGCCTCAACGGCAACAAGATATGGATCACCGCGGTTCCCGATGCGGCGAAAATGCTGGTGGTCGCGCGCACCACCAGGCTCGCCGAGGGCGGGCGGCGCACAGCCGGGCTCTCGATGTTCATGATCGATGTCGACCGCGCCGGACTTACTCACCAGGCGATCGAAAAAGTGGGTACGAATACGCTCGCCTCGAGCAACGTCTTCTTCGACAACGTCCGCATCGAACCCGAAGAACTGGTCGGCACGCTCGACGGCGGCTGGAGGGAATTGCTAGACGTGCTCAATACCGAGCGCATCGTCACCACCGCCGGCCTGGTGGGAACCGGCGAACTCGCGTTGCGGCTTGCGGTGGAATATGCCAATCAGCGCAAGGTGTTCGGAATCACGCCGATCAGCACCTATCAGGGGCTGCAGTTCCCGCTCGCGCAGTGCCACGCCGAGATCGAGAGTGCGCGCATGATGAACTACAGGGCTGCGGCGAATTTCGATGCCGGTCTGCCTTACGGCAGCGAGGCGAACATTGCCAAGCTGCTGGCGGCGCAGGCGGTCTCGCGTGCCACCGAGCGTTCGATGCAGACCATGGGCGGCATGGGTTTCGCCAAGGAATACCATGTGGAACGGCTGTGGCGCGACTGCCGCCTGTTCCGCTTCGCCCCGATATCCGAGGAGATGATCCTGAACTACATCGCGGTGCATGACCTCGGCATGCCGCGTTCCTACTGAGTGGAGGGAACATGATAGCGCTGAGTGCTGCAGTCGAATATCACGCCCGGGTAAGCCCGGAGCGCCTCGCGCTGATTTACGGCCGCGAACGCGTGAACTATGCCGCGCTCGCGCAACGCCTACGCGCGGTGGCGGGGATGCTCACGGCGCGCGGTATCGGCAAAGGCGATGTCGTCGCGGTGCTGATGAAGAACAGCGCCGCATTCATCGAGCTTGCGCTCGGCGCAAGCCACATCGGCGCAGTGCTGCTGCCGATCAATTTCAGGCTGGCGGCGGAGGAGGTCGAGTACATTCTCGGACACGCGGGCGCGAAGCTCCTGTTCGTGGACGAGGAATTGCTCGCTTCCGCCGGCGGCTTCGGCGCCACGATCAGTGTCGATGCCGCGGCGCAGGCCGACAGCCGGCTGCTCGCCCAGGGTGCGCAGCCGGAGGCGCAGGGCGCGGCCCTGGTTTCGGGCGACCTGTACCGCCTGATGTACACCTCGGGCACTACCGACCGCCCGAAAGGCGTGATCATCAGCTACGAGAACTATTACTGGAAATGCCTCGACCACATCATCAGCCTCGGCCTGAGCGCGTCGGACCGTCTGCTCGTCGTCGGACCGCTCTACCATGTGGGCGCTTTCGACCTGCCGGGCCTGGCGCTGCTGCTCACGGGTGGAACATTGTGCGTGCTGCGTGAGTTCGAGCCGGATGCGGCGCTGGAAGCGATTCAGGCTGAACGCCTGACCGGCGCCTGGATGGCACCGGTGATGCTGAACCGTCTGCTCGCCCTGCCGGGGAGAGAGCGCTACGACCTGTCGAGTTTCCGCTGGCTGATCGGCGGCGGTGAGCGCACGCCGGAGGAGCGCATACGCGAATTCTCCAGCCTGTTTCGCCATGGCCGCTATGTCGACGCCTACGGGCTCACCGAGAGTGTTTCCGGCGACACGTTCATGGAGGCCGGCATGGAAATCACGAAAATCGGCTCGACCGGACGCGCGGTGCCGCACGTCGGCATCCAGATCCGCGACGAAGCCGGCCGTGTGCTCCCGCCGGGCGAGGCGGGCGAAATCTGCCTGTGCGGGCCCAAAATCACCAAAGGCTACTGGCGCGACCCGCAGAAGACCGCGGCGAGCTTTTTCGGCGACTGGTTTCGCACCGGCGATGTCGGCCATCTCGATCAGGACGGCTTCCTGTTTCTCACCGACCGCAAGAAGGACATGATCATCAGCGGCGGCGAAAACATTGCCTCGTCCGAGGTCGAGCGCGTGATCTACCGCCTGGA
>Ga0307375_10002030_pt1 | contig 21226 bp, 17 predicted proteins | sample TR1MG_FD_202531 | JGI IMG/M metagenome (GOLD analysis project Ga0307375, IMG submission 202531) | Soil microbial communities from Risofladan, Vaasa, Finland - TR-1 | ecosystem: Environmental > Terrestrial > Soil > Coastal area > Acid sulfate soil | place: Finland: Risofladan, Vaasa | collected...
GCCGACGGCACGCGCACCTTCCGGATCAGCGAGGGCGAACCGCTGCAGACCAGTTACGGCGAAGACCTGTACCGGGAGATCTTCCCGGCCGAAACGGAAACCACGGCACGCTAGATTCGCAGGAATTTGTAGGAGCGCACCCTGTGCGCGAATGCTCTTGTCGGTTGCTCTTGCCGGGATCTCGGCAAAGAGCATTCGCGCACAAGGTGCGCTCCTACAGGTGAACGGGCATTCCGGCAGGCGCCTGGCGAACGAACGCGGCGCGTCCGGCGAACCGGGCGCGCTCGCCCAGCTCATGTTCGATGCGCAGCAGGCGGTTGAACTTGGCGGTGCGTTCGCCGCGGCAACCCGAGCCGGTCTTGATGTGGCCGCAACCCAGCGCGACGACCAGGTCGGCGATGAAGGTGTCCTCGGTTTCGCCGGAACGATGGGAGACGTAGCAGCCGTAACCGGCGGCCTTCGCCTGTGCCGCGCAGTCCATCGTCTCGGTGACCGTGCCGATCTGGTTCGGCTTGATCAGGATGGAGTTGGCCACGCCTTCGCGGATGCCGCGCTGGAGCAAGGTTGGATTGGTGCAGAAGATATCGTCGCCGACCAGTTCCACCTGGCCGCCGAGTTGCCGCGTGATGTCGGCCCAGCCTTCCCAGTCGTTCTCCGCCAGCGGGTCTTCCAGCAGCACGATCGGGTAACGCTGCAGCCAGTCGTCCCACAGGCTGATCATTGCCGCGCTGGTGCGCTCGGACTGGTTGGACTTGAAGAAGCGGTAGCGGCCGTGGTGCCACATCTCGCTGGCGGCCGGATCCAGCGCCAGCGAGACGTCGTCGCCCGGACGGTAGCCAGCCGCCTCGATGGCTTCCATGATCAGCTCGATGGCCTGCTCGTTGCTGTGCAGGTTCGGCGCGAAGCCGCCTTCGTCGCCCACGCCGGTGGACAGCCCGTGCGCCTGCAGCAGTTTCTTCAGTGCGTGGAACACTTCTTCGCCCATGCGGATGGATTCGGCAAAGCTCGCCGCATGGTGCGGGACGATCTTGTACTCCTGGAAGTCCACGGTGTTGTCGGCATGCCGGCCGCCGTTGATGACGTTGAGGCAGGGCACCGGCAGCAGCGCCGCATCGTCGCCGCCGAGATGGCGATATAGCGGCATGCGTCGCGAGCTGGCCACCGCGCGGGCGTAGGCGATCGAGACGGCGAGGATCGCGTTGGCGCCGAGCTGCGCCTTGTTGGCCGTGCCGTCCAGCTCGCACAGCCGGCGGTCGAGCGCAGCCTGATCGCCGGCATCCTTGCCGACCAGCGCGTTGGCGATCTCGCCGCGCACATGCTGCACCGCTTTGAGCACACCCTTGCCGCCAAAGCGGCGCGGATCCTCGTCGCGCAGTTCCACCGCTTCGTTCGTGCCGGTGGAGGCGCCGGAGGGCGTCATCGCGGAACCTTCGGAACCGTCCTCCAACTGCAGCCACGCCTCGACCGTGGGGTTGCCGCGGGAGTCGAGCACTTCGATCGCGTCGAGTCGGGTGATGCGCATGAGGGTTGCTCCGTGATTGATGGGAAGGGACGTCCATCATCGTGTTGTTGACGATGGCAGGTCGAACAGCTTGCGTACATCGATGTCGCTGAGTCCCGCCAATGGCGGGGCGGCATGTCCGAACAGGGCATCGGCCAGATCGCTCTTGTGGTCTTTCATCGACTCGATCTTCTCCTCGATGGTGTCGTCGCACAACAGCTTGTAGACGAAGATGGGCTGATCGCGCCCGATCCGATGGGCACGATCGACCGCCTGCTGTTCGACCGCGGGATTCCACCAGGGATCGTAGTGGATCACCGCGTCGGCCGCGGTGAGGTTGAGCCCGACCCCGCCGGCCTTGAGGCTGGCCAGCAGGATCGGCACCTCGCCGCTCTGGAAGCGGCGCACCGGCGTGGCGCGATCGCCGGTTTCGCCGGTCAGCAGCGCATACTCGAATCGAGCCGCATCCAGCGCCTTGGCGATCAGCGCAAGCATCGAGGTGAACTGGCTGAACACCAGCACCTGGCGGCCGTCGTCGCGCAGCGAGTGGATCAGGTCCAGCAAGGCATCGAGCTTGGCCGAGGCCGGCGGATCGTCCAGCGCCTCGATCAGGCGCGGGTCGCAGCAGACCTGACGCAGGCGCAGCAGCGCCGAGAGCACCACGATGCGCGACTGTTCGGCGCTGTAGCTGGCCAGCGCCGCGCGCACCCGTTCGCTCTGCGCCAGCCGCAGCGACTCGTAGAGCCGGCGCTGGCCGGCGTCCATCGCCACGCGAAGCACGGTCTCGGTCTTGGGCGGCAGCTCGGGCGCGACCGCGGCCTTGCTCCGGCGCAGCAGAAACGGCGCGATGCGCTGGCGCAGGATCGCCATGCGCGCATCGTCGTCATGGCGTTCGATGGGAATGCGGAAGCTGCGGTTGAACGAGCGATAGTCGCCAAGGTAGCCCGGCATCACCGCGTCCAGATGCGCCCACAGTTCGCCCAGATGATTCTCCAGCGGCGTGCCGGTCACCGCGATGCGATGGGATGCGCGCAGACGTCGCACCGCACGCGCGGTCTGGGTCAGCGGGTTCTTGATCCACTGCGCCTCGTCCAGCACCAGCAGCGCATAGTCGATGCTTTCGAGCCGGGCCAGATCGTTCGCCAGCAGCGCGTAGCTGGTGACGATCACCTGCGCGTGCTGCAGCGCTTCATGCTGTGTGGCGCGCAGCGGGCCGGTGAAGTTGAGGCAGTGCAGCGTGGGCGCGAAGCGCGCGATCTCGTCCAGCCAGTTGAACACCAGACTGGTCGGCGCCACGATCAAGGCGGGCTGGTCCAGCCGTCCGGATTCCAGCTCCAGCAGCAGGTGCGCGATGATCTGCACCGTCTTGCCCAGGCCCATGTCGTCGGCCAGCACGCCGCCGAGGCCGCTCTGCCGCAGGGCCTGCAGCCACTGCAGGCCCTCTTGCTGGTAATGCCGCAGCGTTCCCTGGAATGAGCCGGGCAGCAGCGCCGGCCGCGCCGATTGCTGCGCCGCGCGCAGCCGCGCCAGCATGTCGGTGATGCTCGCCGCGTGCGCACCCTGCAGCGCGATGCCCTGTTGCTGCAGGCTGTCGGCCAGGGCCATCGCCTGCGCGGGCGACAGGTCGAGCCGGTTGCCGCGGCGCTTGCCCGGCGCTTCGAGGCATTCCACCAGCGGCGTCAGCCATTCGCGCAGTCGTGCCAGCGGCAGCGGCAGAAAGCGCTGCGTGCCGATCGGCGCCAGCCAGCAGGCGTCGGCCGACTCGTGCGGCGAGCGGGTCAGCGCAAAGGATCGGCGCGCGAGCCCGTCGAGAATGATCGGCAACATGTCGATCTCCTCATCGTCGAGCAGGGCGGCCAGCTCGAACTGCGTCCAGCCCGCTTGCCGGCCTTCAACGAGGGTAGCTTGCAGCGGAGTCTCGCGCGGCAGCACGGCGAACGGCAGCTCGGGATCGTATTCGGTGCGAAAGCCGGCGGAGCCCAGCGACTGCACGATCGCTTCCAGCGCGGCGAAAGTTTCGGCGCCGCCTCGGTGGTGCTGACGGTGGCCCAGTGCCTGCGTGTCGGGCGGCGGTTGCAGGGTGCGTCGCGCGTCGGGGAGCAGGCTGACGAGCGCCACCATGTCGGCCGCGGCCAGCGCTCTGGCTGCTCCCATTTCGTCTTCGACCGCGCGGCGAAGCTGCACGTACTCGCCGCGCTGGTGCACGATGACCTGCTCGCGCCAGGGTTGCCCGGCCAGCGGCAGGCGGCAGCCGCCGTAGTCCGCCCAGGCGTGCAGGTGGAACACGTGATCGCCGCGATCGGCGTCCCGCGCGGCGCCGATCACCAATACCGGTTGCAGGCCGGCCTTGATCTCGCGCAATGCCGGCGGCGCCGGCGGTGGCGGCACGCCGGCCAGCAGGGGGTGCGGCGGCCAGTCGGCGATCAGCCCGGTTTCCGCGGGCGGGATCGGCGGCATGTGCTCCAGCATCGACCACGTGGCCGGCGCGAGCGCGAGCTTGCCCAGCTCGCCGCTGGATTCGTCCAGATAGTGCAGGCCATCCAGCTCGAGCAGCCGAACCGCGTGCGCCTCGGGCCATGCCAGCGCGATGCGCGCCTGGCCGTGCTGGTCGTGCGACCACTGCCAAGCCGGTTGGCGCAGGCCGCCGGCCGCCATCGGTTGCAGGGTTTGCGCGTGGTGGCAGACTCCCGCCTCGAGCAGTTCGCCGAGCAGCACGGCGCCGGCATGGCCTTCCAGCACATAGCCCGGCTCGTTCGCGCGCAGGCGCCTCTGCCCGATCGCCAGCTGGGCCTGCCACATCATCGCCTGGCGCGAGAGCTGCGAATGCGCCCGCGCGTGTTCGGCCGACAGCCAGTGCTGCGGCTGATGCAGGCCATCGCTGCCGTGGATGAGGATCAGGCGCGCCACCATCCGGGCCGGCTGGCGATCGCTGTCGGTGTCGAGCAGACACACCAGCTGGCGCGATTCGCGGTAGTCGATCGAAGCGGTGTTCGGCACCGGTTCGCGGATCGTGCCGATGCCCTGCCGCCAGCGCTGCAGCGGGGTCATCGCGCGCGGCCAGTCCAGCAACTGCTGCAGGCGGATCAGCAGGGCCGCCGCGTGCGGGCACAGCGGCTGGTCGCAGCTGCAGTGGGATTCGAGCGTGGTCTGTCCGAACAACGGGTACACGTAGACCGTGACCAGGTGGCTGCTGCCCTGCACCTCGACCAGCTCGCACTGCAGCGCATCGGCGCGGCTGCCATCAGGCTGAAACCAGGCCAGCGGCTTGCGCCACCCCTGGGCGTGCATGGCCAGCACCTCGGCCGCCTTCAGGGTGGCGCGACTGAAGTGCGCCCCCAACGGCAGCTGCCGAATCGTATCCATCAGCATCCGCCGCGCCTCATCGGTGTGGGTCGATGGCGTCGCCTGCGGCTGCGGGTTCATGCGTTGATCAGATGCCCGGTTTCGTTGACGGCATGGACGGTGATGCGATTCTCGCGGTGCGACACGCTGCTGATGCCGCAGGGCGCCGGGTCGAACAACCAATAGCCGGACAGCGGCAACCCCAGCAGGTGACACAGCAGCACGCGGATCACGCTGTCGTGCAGAACGAGCGCAACCGTGCCTTGCGGATGCGCATCGAGCACGCTGCCCACGGTGGCGACCACCCGTGCGGCAACCTCCTGCAGGGACTCTCCACCGGGGACGCAGCAGCGATCAGGGTGGCTCATCCAGCGTTCGAGTTCATGCGGCCAGCGCACCGACACGTCGGCCAGGGGCAGGTTGGTCCAGGCCCCGTAGTCGATATCGGTCAGGCCCTGATGCGGCACGGGGTTCAAATGGAACGCTGCATTGATGATGTCCGCCGTGCGCACACAGCGGGTGAGCGGGCTTGAGTAGATGGCGTCGATGGCCCACCGTTCGCGCAAGGCCTCCCTGGTCAGCTCGGCCTGCCTCACGCCCCTGGCGGTCAGTGGGAGAACAATGCGTCCACGGAAGGCGGGCGGATCGATGCCATCGACCTCGCCGTGACGAATCAGGATCAGGTCGGTCATCGCGCCGGCTCCCGCGTGTGTCGTCCGGCCGGCCATGGCGATGCCTTGCCATGGGAGGGTGGATCGTGCGGTTCGAACATGACTCTCCTCCCGAGTGCGGCTTGTCGAGGGCGCGCTCCGGATCGGACTCTTGGAAGGAAAGTCATGGCCCACCAAAGGCATCGCGAACCAGGGACGGCGCGTTGTCGGTAGGCATCATCAGCCTTGCGGCGGTTTCTGAAGCGGAGAGGAATGCCATCTCCCGCCAGCGACGATAGCGCGCGTCCCGACGTCCGGCAAGCCACTGTCGATGGGCGACGTCGCCGCGACGGACCCGGATGTTTTCCGCGCCGCCGCCGCATGCTAAGTTGTCGACCAGGTGATGGAGTTCACCTGCGACCGCTCCCGAAGCCCGGCAAGCTTCCGGGGCTGATGACTCCTACATGACAGGCTGGCCTTGTAGGAGCGCGCTTGCGCGCGATGCTCTTGTCGATGAACGTCCGCAAAGAGCATCGCGCGCAAGCGCGCCCCTACAGGCAACCCGAAGGCCATCCGTAAGGAGTCCCGCCGTGTCCTGCAGCGAGCGATCGTACGTTGCGCCCTCCGTCTTGGCTGTCCCGCACTTTTGCGGCGGGACGCACTGATGTCGCCCGGTTCCGCCAACCCTGTCGAGACCTGCAGGCATACGCTGGCGTCGGCGCTGGAGCGGGCGCGCGGCTATCTGCTGGAACGGCAGTCGCCGGGTGGCGGCTTCTGCTTCTACCGCGGCTACTACGCGGAAGAACCCAACCTTTCCGACACCTGGCACGCCGTGGCGGCGTTGACGGAGCTGCTGGGCGAAGTCTTGCCCGGGAAGGACAGCCATGCCAGCTTCATCATCGGGCAAGCGATCGCGCCGCAGCCATTCGCGCTCTATTGCCGGGTGCGTGCCCTGCTTGCGTTGGGCGTCGACGATACCCGTGCGGAGGAGGTGAGATCCGCGGCGGTGGCGCTTCAGGCGCATCTGCCCGACCTGGCGAAGTATCCGTCGCTTGCCGCCGCGCTGCAGCGACTTGAATGCACGTTGTGGCTGAAGCGGCACTTCGGTCTGGCTTGGAACCCCGATGATCTTGCGCAGGCGTTGCGGCAGGGTGAGCACGCGCAAGGGGGCTTCGGTACGCCACCGAACCTGCTGGACACCGCGGCGGCGATCGAGGTGCTGATGCTTTGCGGTCGCCCGCCCGCATCACGTACCGGCGAGTTCGTCAATCGCATGGCCGTGCCTGGATTCGGGTTCCGCCTGAGCGCGGGCTCGCTGTCCCCCAATCTGGAAACGATATGCGCCGGCATACGCAGTTGCCGCCGATTGGGTCTGCCCATTCTCCATGCCCAGGATGCCGCCGCCTTCGTGCTGAGCTGCCAGACCGGCAATGGCGGCTTCGCCCGCGCGGCCGGCGCCCTGCCGGATATCACGTTGACCCATCTGGCGCTGGCGGCCCTGGCCCAGCTCGTGGCGTCGCAAGCGCTGCGCGACATGATCCCGTCCCGCCGCAGCGCATAGGGGCTTGCCGATGAGCACCACCTACGAATCCTCGCATGCCGCACTCGCGGCGGTGATCGCGGAAGCGGCAGACATTCCGTGGATCAGCGCGTCCGCGCTGGCGGCGATCCAAACGAAGTTTTCGGAGCATGCGTTCAACCTGGTGGTGGCGGGGGAGTTCAAGCGCGGCAAGAGTACGTTGATCAACGCCTTGCTCGGCGCGGACCTGTTGCCGACCGGGGTGGTGCCGCTCACCTCCCTGGTCACGCTGTTGCGCTATGGGGAGGCTGCTGCCGCCAGTGCCGTGTTCGAGAACGGCGAGGTCCGCACGATCCCGCTGGAGGCGCTGGCCGATTACGTCACCGAGCGGGGAAACCCCGGCAACGTCAAGCGCGTTCGCGAGGTCGCCGTGGCCTTTCCGGCCCGCTGGCTCAAGGGCGGTATCCGGCTGGTCGACACGCCGGGCGTCGGTTCGGTGCACGCTCACAACAGCGCGGTGACGTCGCGCTACCTGCCCGAGGCCGATGCGGTGATCTTCATGGTGTCTGCCGATCAGCCATTGAGCCGCAACGAACTGGATTTTCTCGCGGATATCCGCCGGTATGCGGGCAAGGTGTTCTGTCTGCTTAACAAGGTCGATTATCTCTCGGCGGCGGAACGCGACGAATCGATGGCGTTTGTCGCCCGTGCGCTTCGCGAGGCGATAGCCGCCGATGTTCCGCTGTTCGCGGTATCGGCGCGACAGGCACTGCGAGCGCGAACCAGTGGCGATACCCGGCAGTGGATCGACAGCGGACTGGCACCGTTCGATCGGGCGCTGCAACGGTTCCTGCAGGAGAAGGGTGGCGATATCTGGCTCGAATCGGTGCGGCGACAGCTGCTGCGGCTGCTAGCCGAGAGCCGCCTGTCGTTGCAGTTGGAGCAGCAAGCCCTGTTGCTGCCGCTGGCGTCGCTGGAGGCAAACCTGCGGACGTTCGCGCAAAAGAAACAGCAGACGCTGCAGGCCGGATCCGATCACGACGCGTTGCTCGAGGCGGATGCGCGCAAGCTGCTCGGCGAGCGCATCGAGCCCGACCTTCACGCTTTCACGCAGACACTGTTGCCCCGGCTGCATGCGGCACTCGCCGGTTGGTACGACGAGTTGCGAAGCGAGGGTGCGACGGCCCTGCAGACTGGCCTGGAAGCTCGGCTGACCACCGAGGTACGCGGCGCTTTCGATGTCTGGCGCGCAGAGGAAAACGTGATCGCGAACCAGGCCTTCGAACGCGTGTGCCAGCGCTTCCGGCAGGGCCTACACGATGCCGTGGATGAACTGCTGCGCTATTCGGCCGAGCTATTCGCGGTACCGTTCACCACGGTCGCTGCCGAATCGTGGTGGCGCGCATCGTCCGGGTTCCACTACAAATTCTGGGAAGAGCCGCCCACGTTGCATCTGCTGGGTCGCACGCTGGTGCGCCTGTTGCCGGGGGTGCTCGGTCACCCGGTGATGCTGCGCCATACGCGCCGGCGTGCCGATGAGCTGGTGGACATGCAGTCGGGCCGAGTGCGGCATGACTTCGATGAGCGGATGAAGAAGAGCGTGCAGGATTTTCGCCAGGACATGCACGAACGCATGGACGCCATCATCGAGGGTATCGAACTGGCGATCGACAAGGGGCGTGAGGCAAGAGCCCGCAGCGAGGACGACGTGGCGGCACGGCATCTGGCCTTGACGTTGGCGCTCGGCAGGATCCAGGCGCTGGAAGCACGGCTCGCGCGGAACACAGACGGCGGCTGATGCGCGTCCGTGTTCCGATGGCCGGCAGGGAATCTCGAATCATCACCGCCAACGGCAAGCAACTACCGTGGAAGCGCGACCCGCATGACATGTTCACCCTGCACATGGACGTTCCCGAGGGCGTTAGCCAGCTCGATCTGTCGTTCCATACCGGTCGCTGGGACGCGGTGGCCGGTTCGGCGCCAGCACCTCGTCGACGCCGGACCTGATCGGTGACATCGTTGCCAAGCGCAGATAACCGCATCCGCCCTCTCCCCGTTGGGAAGTAGGGCGGGGGTGAGGGGCCGTGCCCGTTTACGGCATCGGCCTGTCCAGACGACAGGCCGCCTGCATCTGAACACCAAAGCGTTCATTAGCGTGCGGGTTTCTTGAAACGGTAGATAAACTGGCTGGTGTGGCCACGGATCGACTTGTCGAACACCTTGATGTCGAGCGGATCCCTGGGGTTCAGCAGTGCATCGCTGGAGCCGTCGAACACGAAACCTGCCGCTTCCACTTCCCTCTTCACCACCGCAGGATCGATCCGGTGCAGCGTGTTGGTGTCGCTGGTGCCGGAACCGGCCGGCGCGATGTGGTCGATCACGATGAACACGCCGCCCGGCTTCAGCGCGTCGAACACCTGCCTGTCGAACTTCGCCATGTCCACCGGACCCATGAACGGATCGTGATAGTCATGGTAGTTCTGGCAGGTGAACACGACGTCCACCTTTTGCGGCGCACTCAGCATCGCCGCCGGTTCCTTCGACAGGCTGACGTTGGCGTAATGCGGCGTGGCGGTCAGCTTCTGCCACTCGGCAAAACTCTTGGTGGAGTATTTGGCCATCTCGTTCGGCCACTCCGTGTACACGTGGCCCTTCGGCCCGGCGATCTGACTGAACACACGCGTCCAGTAGCCCGATGACGGTACGAGTTCCAGCACGTTGTCGCCGGGTTTTACCCCGGTGAAGGTCATCACCGCAGCCATCTGGCGGCGCGCATCGTCCTTCCTGTCCGCGGCGCGGGCGGGATCGTTGATCGCCTTGGTCACGTAAGCCGGCACCACGCTTGATATCGCTGGCGTTTCGGCGAATGCGCCGGCGGGGATCACGAGAACGGCCAGTACCATTACAGCCAGCACACGCATGACACCTCTCCTCGACACGGAAGGAAGCCGCCATGGTGCACCCGCGGCGGCGTGACCGCATGCCGCACCGCAGCGAGCTTTCCGATGGACCGCTTGATGGAACGGGCGAAACGGGGCTGGTCGGCATATCCCGTCCGCAGGACGGTATCCAGGAGCGAAACGCCCCGGTCGAGTAGAGCGGCCATTGAGACCTGCCTGTCCTGCGGCGGCCAGGTCAGGATCATCGCCTGCCGGTAGTCGATGCGGCCGGACACATGCAGCTGATACAGGGCATCGTCGAACGATTGCATGCCTTGCTCCTTGCCCTGTTTCATGGCATCGCGCAACTTGTGGATCTCGCCCTTCTCGATGAGATCGGCCACGTAGGGAGTGGAGAGCATCAGCTCCACCGCCGGAATGCGTTTGCCGTCCGTGCCGCGCAGCAGCCGCAGGGAGACCACCGCCTTGAGGTTCAGCGACATGTCGATCAGCAGTTGCTGCCGTGCCGACTCGGGAAAGAAGTTGATGATGCGGTCCAGCGTCTGGCTGGCATTGTTGGCATGCAGCGTTGCCAGGCACAGGTGACCGGTTTCGGAATAGGCGATGGCCTGCTGCATGATGTCGCGGTCGCATGAATGCATGGACCACGACTGCCCTTCAAACCGCATGTTCGTCCCGGGGGTATTCCATGAGCGGCGATCGGCGTGCTAACTTGAATCACGCAATCGTGTAGGGTGATGGAGTTCACCTGCGACCGCCCCCAGGGCTGATGACTCCTACAGGTAGATCGATGGCTATCCCGCAAAGGAGCCAATCATGGCCTGTACCACCGTGTCTCCCGGTTTCATTCCACCTGGCCTGCTTGCGGCCCGCATGGTGCGGCCACCTGGGAGCCTGTCGGACTTTGGTTGGCCGGGCTGCGAATCCGGCTGTGCGGTCCACTATCCGCCGCTCGATGCCCATAGAACCACTATGGCCCGGCGAAGCGTCGAAAATCTGTCCTCGCACAGCCGAATTCTCGCCTCGACCACCAAAGCCCGACAGGCTCCTGGCGCGGCATCAGAGCGAAGACAGCGTCTCTATCCTGATCATGTCGAATATCCCGCCCGGCATCGCTGACGCGCCGGCATGCTCAGGGACGTCCTCGCCCAGATAGCCCAGGTGCTGACAGTGCTGTTGCTGTCGCCCTTGCTGCAGGGGTTCATCCTGCGCTACGAGGAGCGCGCGCAGCGTTCGCGGGGGCCGTCGCTGCTGCAGCCGTATCGGGACCTGCGCAAGCTGTTCCGCAAGCAGCTGGTGGTGCCGGACACGGCCAGCTGGATTTTCTGGACGGCGCCCATCGTCGCGTTCACTGCGATGCTGACGGTGCCGATCCTGATTCCCGTGCTCACCAATTATCCGCTGCCGCTGTCGGACATGGGCGACATCCTCGGTGGTGGGCTGGTGCTCACGGTCGGCACGTTCTTCGTCAATCTGGCGGCGCTTGATTCGGGCAGCGCGTACGGCGGCATCGGCGCCAGTCGCACGGTGATGATCACGATTCTCGCCGAACCGACGCTGATCCTGGTGTTCGTCGGCATCACCCTGATGGCGCACGCCATGCTGCCGTTCGTGGTGAACCATCTGCTGGTCGCCAACCCGGCGATCTACTGGGGGTCGACCCACCTGTTCCTGGTCGCCGCGTTTTTCGTGCTGCTGCTGGCCGAGACCGATCGCCTGCCGATCCATTCGAGCACGCACATCGAGGTGTACATGATCGAGGAGGCGCGCGTGCTGGAGTATTCCGGACCGCTGCTGGCCTTGCTGAAATGGTCGGGGATGATGAAGCAGTTCATCCTCTACACGATTTTTTGCCACGTCCTGCTGCTGCCGTGGGGGCTGTCGAAGCTGGGTACGGTTCTAGGCGTGGCCGGGGCGGTGCTGGCCATCCTGATCAAATTCGGCATCGTCGCCTGCGCCGTGATCGCGGTGGAAACCACGCAGGCGCGGCTGCGCTTCTATCGCTATCAGGAGCCGCTGGCCGTCGCCTTCCTGCTAGCCGTGCTGGCCATTGTCGCGAACCAGATCCGATGAACGCCATGCTCGCCACCCATCTCGATCCCCTGGCTGCCTCGCTGTTCAGCCTGCTGACGATCGCCAGCCTGCTGCTCGCCTTCGTGATGCTGGGCTCGCGCTGGCTGAAGGACTACATGCTGGCGTTCGCCGCGCAGTCGTGGCTGATCGGCATGCTGTCGGCGCTGGTCGGCTATTACGGCGGCTACCGCGAGTTGTACTGGGTCGCGCTGCTGACGGTGCTGTTTCGCGGCATCGTGCTGCCGTGGTTGATCCTGCGCATCCTGCGGCGGCTGAATACGGCGCGCGAGCTGCACGAAATCCTCAGCACCTCGACCAGCCTGGTGATTGGCGCCGCCGCGGTGATCTTCGCGCTGGTGGTGGCGATGCGCCTCACGGCGGATCTGCACATCGTCTCGAACGTGGTGGTGCTGGCGTTGACGGTGATGTTCTCGATGAAGCTGATCGGCTTCCTGATGCTGGCGCTGCGGCACGAGGCGATCAGCCAGATTCTCGGCATCCTGGTGCTGGAGAACGGCATTTTCCTGGGCGCGCAGATCCTGGTGCCGGGCATGCCGCTGATGATCGAGCTGGTACTGCTGTTCGACCTGCTGGTCGCGGTGGCCTGCTTCGGCGTGCTGGTGCGCTACCTGCTCACCCACATCGGCAGCACCAGCAGCCGCGACCTGCGCAGGCTGACCGGATGAGCATGGCCGCGCGCATCCTCGTCCTGCTGCTGTCCCCCGCGCTGGCCGTGGTGCTGGGGCTGGCGGTGCGGCGCGCGCGTTTCAGTGAGTACCTCAATCTGGCGGCGAGCGTGGCGGTGCTGCTGGTGGCGTTGCCACTGCCGTTTGTCGCCGCCAGGCCGACCACTTTTCTGGACGGCTATCTGCTGGTCGATCCGCTGGGCGCGTGGGTGGTGATGTGCGTGGCGGTGGTGTATCTGCTGTCCTCGATCTACGCCATTGGCTACATGCGCCATGACGCGAGTCGCAAGGCGCGGTTGCCCTTGTTCTATGCGCTGCTGGCCGGTTTCGCACTGACCATGCTGGTTGCGCCGCTGGTCAACAGCATCGGCGTGTACTGGATCGCGATCGAGTTGACCACGCTGGTCAGCACCTTCCTGGTCGGCTTCGAACGCAATGCCGAGAGCATGGAGGCGGCGTGGAAATACATCATCGTGGTGTCGTCGGGCATCAGCCTGGCGCTGCTGGGCACGACGCTGTTGTACTGGGGCGGCACGTTCGTCTACGGCGAAACGTATCAGCTGACCTGGGCGTCGCTGGTGCACGCCGCGCCGCAGATGCCGCCGGTGCTGCTGAAGATGGGTTTCCTGCTCACCCTGATCGGCTACGGCACCAAGGTCGGCCTGGCGCCGATGCACACCTGGCTGCCCGACGCGCACAGCGAAGGCCCCGCGCCGGTGTCGGCGATGCTTTCCGGCGCGCTGCTCAACACCGCGATGGTGGGCATCGTGCGTTTTCTGGCGGCGACCGATGCGGCGGGGCAGGGCGCGCTGCCGCATGCCGCGCTGGTGATCCTCGGCGTGTGCTCGCTGCTGGTGGGCGCGCTGTTCATCGTGCGGCAGCGTCAGATCAAGCGGCTGATGGCCTATTCGAGCGTCGAGCACATGGGCGTGCTGGCGTTGGGTTTCGGCTTCGGCGGCACGCTTGGCGTGGCCGGCGCGCTGTATCACATGATCAATCATTCGCTGGCCAAGCCCCTGCTGTTTTTCGGCGCGGGCAACGCGATGCATCGCTACGGCAGCAAGCGGATCGACGACATGCGCGGCGTGTGGCGGATGTTTCCGGTGTCCGGCACGCTCTGGCTGTGCGGCGCGGTGGCGATCACCGGTGCACCGCCGTTCGGCCTGTTTCTCAGCGAGTTCGCGATACTACGGGCCGGCTGGGGCGGGCCGTACCTGTGGGCGGCGATCGCCATGCTGGTGTTGCTGATCGTGATCTTCGTGGCGTTCCTGAATCACTTCCGTGCGATGTATCTGGCCGAGTATCCGGCCGATCCGGGCGAGCCGCCGGTGCGTGCTGTGCCGATGGAACGTGACAGCTGGTACGCGGGTTGGCGGGTACTGCCGATGGCCTTGCCGCTGGTGCCGCTGCTGCTGCTTGGCGTGTGGTGGCCCGCCTCGTGGACGGCGTTGTTCCACACGATCGCAAACGCCTTGGGAGCGCATCCATGAGCCCGCGCGTGGAATACGTCCAGGTCGCGCCGGACGCGCTGCACGAGCGGCTGGCGCAGTTGCTCGGCAGCGGCGGCCGCATGCAGATGGCGTATGCCTGGTTGCCGCGGCCGGCGCTGGCCGAGGTGCGTTATCTGGCGGCACCGGGCGCGGGCCAGCCGCTGCAGGTATGGCAATGTCGGGCCGCGCATGGTCACCTGCCGAGTCTCGCCCTGCGCGCGCCGCTGCTGGGCTGGTACGAGCGCGAGATGCAGGATCTGTACGGCCTGACCTTCGACGGACATCCCGAACCTTATCCGCTGGTCGTCGACGGCGCGGCGCGTGGCATCGCCTTGATGCCGATCGAGGGGCCACCGCGTCCGTCGCTGCGCGCGCCGCTGGTGTTGCCCGAGGTGCGCGATCCGCAGGTGCAGTTGCTCAGCTTCGGGCCGGTACGCGCGGATGTGATGGAGTCGGCGCAGTTCCTGTTCTTCTACCTGGGCGAGGCGGTCATGCACTACCAGCTGCGGCTGTTCTTCAAGCATCGCGGCATGGAGACGCGCTTCGAAGGCAGCGACCCGCTGGCCGGCTGCGTGCTGGCCGAACGCATATCGGGGGTGGGCAGCGTGGCGCACGGGCTGGCCTACTGCCAGGCGGTGGAGGATGCCGCCGATTGCGTGGTGCCGCTGCGCGCCCGGCAATTGCGTGTGCTGCTGGCCGAACTGGAACGCCTCTACAACCATCTGCATTATTTCGGCGCACTGGCCGATGCCACCACGTTGAAGGTGGGCCAGGCCGAGGGCCGGCTGCTGGAGGAGAAGGTCAAGCAACTGGCGGGACGGCTGAGCGGTCAGCGCTTCATGCGCAATGTGTTGATGCCCGGCGGGCTGCGCCGCGACGTCGCCGTGCCCGCCGATTTGCCGGATACGCTGAGCCGTTTGCGCAACGAAGTGGAGTCGTATCTGGTGCAGCTCGAACGCACCACCAGTTACCTGGATCGCCTGATCACCACCGGCGTGCTGACGCGCGAAGTGGCCTTCGATCAGGGCGCGACCGGGCCGGTGGAGCGGGCATCCGGGCTCGATCGCGACATGCGCCGCGATCATCCCTACGCAGCGTATGCCGATCTCCCGGTGGCGGTACCGTTGGCCGAGGAGGGCGATGCCTACGCGCGGGCACGGGTGCGCGCCGCCGAGGTGCGCGTCAGCTTCGATCTGATCGAGTTGTTGCTGCCGCAACTGCAGCCGGGCGAGATCCGCGCGACGTGCACGGTACGGCCGTCGAGCTGCGGCCTCGGCTGGGTGGAATCGCCGCGCGGCTCGCTGTATTACGCGGTGCACATCGATGCATACGGACGGCTTGCGCGGGTGAAGATCAAGTCGCCCTCGTTTTCCAACTGGCGCGCGTTTCCGTTCACCGTGCACCAGAGCAACATGATGGACTACGCGATCAACGAAGCCAGCTTCGGCCTCACCATCGCCGGCTGCGACCGCTAGGAGACTGCCATGTCATTGTGGACGCTTCGAGGATTCAGGTCAGGCTCCGCCACCACGGACTGGCCGCAAAAGGCCAATGGCGATCACGGGCAGCACGGCACGCTCGGCATGCCGCGAATCGGCGCCGAGCGCTGCGGCGACGATTGCCGGCGCTGCGCGCAAACGTGCCCTACGCAGGCGATTGCACTGGACACGCGCGGTCATCTGGCCGAGCTGGACTACGGCCGCTGCATTGCCTGCCAGCTGTGCGTGGAGGTCTGCCCGTCCGGCACCTTGCAGTCCAGTGAAGCGTGGGCGTTCGGTGTGCGCGAGCGTGCCGATCTGCAGTGGTCGCTGGAGCCGCAGGCGCTGGCTGCGGAGAAACTCGCGGCGCACATCGAGAAGAGCTTCCGCGGCAGTCTGCATATCCGCCACGTCGATGCCGGTTCCTGCAATGGCTGCGAGTCCGAATTGCAGGCGCTCAACAACCCGTTCTACAACCTGCACCGATTGGGCGTCTTCTTCACCGCGTCGCCACGTGCAGCGGACCTGTTGCTGGTGACCGGCACCGTGACGGCGGCCATGCAAGAGCCGCTGCTGGCGACTTGGCAGGCGATGCCCGAGCCACGCCGCGTGCTGGCTTGCGGTACGTGCGCGGTCAGTGGTGGTGTCTGCGGCAACACCTACGCCAGCGGCAACGGACTGGACGGCATCCTGCCGGTGGACATCTGGCTGCCGGGCTGCCCGCCGAATCCGGCGGCCATCATCGAGGCGCTGCTGCTGTTGCTCGAACGCAAGCCGCAACGTGTGCACGGAGGTCGCCCGCATGAGCGCTGACCGGTTGATCGCGCTGGCGGCGGCGCTATGGGTGCTGGCCATCGTGCTGGGCTGTGCGGGGCGCGGCCGCGTGCTCGCGCGGGGCGCGCTGGCCGGCGGCACGGTCGCCATCGTGCTGGCGGCGCTGTGGCAGTTGCCCGGCGGCATGCCGTTGCCGATCACGGCCTGGCCCGGCGTGGTGGGCAGTCGCTTCCAGATTGCGCCGGACGCGCTATGGCTGCTGCTGTTCGGCGCGATTGCGGCGTTCTTTGCGACGGCACTGGGTACGCCGGCTGCACGCTGGCGCAGCTGGGTCGTGGGTGCCGGCCTGAGCATGCTCGGCGCGCTGGGTTGTTTCGGCCTGCAGGATGCGGTCGGCTTTCTGGTGGCGTGGGAAGTGATGAGCCTCGGTGGTGCCGTGCTGCTGATCGGCGAGCGTCTGGGCGAGACGCGTGAGGGACACGGGCTGCTGTTCATGCTGGCGCTGTTGGAGGTCGGTGCGCTGGCCCTGCTGGCGGCCATGCTGATGATTGCCCGTTCGGTGGGCAGCATCGACTTTTCCGCATTCGCCAGTCTGGCCACGCATCCGGTGGATGGCTACACGCTGCTGATCGGTGGGCTGCTGCTGATCGGCTTCGGTGCCAAGCTGGGCTTGCTGCCGTTCTACGAATGGTATCCCGGCGCCTATGGTCAGGGCAGCGGCGCCAGCGGTGCGCTGTTGTCGGGCATCGTGCTGAACGCGGCGTTCTTCGCGTTGGAGCGGGCCTTCACGCTGTGGCTGCCGGGCGGCGGTCTGTTGGCCATCGTCACGGTGGCGGTGGGCGTGTTGAGTGCGATCCTGGCGGTGCTGTACGCCTTCCAGGAGGATGACTGGCGTCGGTTGCTGGCGTTCTCCTCGGCCGAGAATGCCGCCATCGCGGTGACGCTGCTGGGTGCTTCGCAGGTCTTTCGCGGCGAGGGGTTGCTGGCACTGGCTTCACTCGGTTTCGTGGTGGCGCTGCTGCATCTGGCCGGGCACGCACTGGCGAAAGGCGCGCTGATGCTGGCGGCGGATGGGGCGTATCGCTCCAGTGGCAGCTACGACTTGAGTCAGCATGGACTCATGCGACATAGCCCTTGGCTCTATGGCATCGGCGTAGTGTTTGCCGGCATGAGCCTGGCGGCGATGCCGCCGCAGGCCGGTTTTGTCAGCGAGTGGTTCACGTTCCAGACGCTGTTCCAGGGCTTCCATCTGAGCGGACTGGCCGGACGGTTGACGCTGTCGCTGGCCGGTGCCGGCATGGCACTGACGGCGGCGATCGCGTTGGCCACCTTCGTCAAGCTGGTCGGCCTGGGCATCCTCGGCCGTCGACCGTCGAGCGAATCGGTGCCGGGCGTTGACCGTTCCCATGCGATGGCTTGTGGCTTGCTTGGACTGGCCGTATTGGCGCTGGCCGTGGGCATGCCATGGTGGCTGCAAGGGTTGGACGGTACCGTGGCCAGCCATTTCGCCGGGCAGAGCAGCGCCGCGTTGCACAAGGGGCTGCTGCTGGTACCGCTGACCGACACGTTCGCGTTCATCTCGCCGACTCTGCTGGTGGTCGTGTGTCCGTTGCTGGCCTTGCTCCCGTTGGTGTGGCTGCTGCGCGCGCGCCGACGGTTTCGCGTGCGTCGCGCGCCGGTATGGTACGGCGGCTGCCCGCCGCCGCCCAACGGCATGACCACGGCGTTGAGCTTCTCCAACGCGATGCGCACGTTCTACAGCTTCGTCTACCGACCCGAGAGCGAGGTCAGGCACGAGCACAGCGGAAGCGCTTATTTCGTGCGACAAGTACACCATCGCGCCGACGTGTCGCCGCTGTTCGAGGCGGCGGTGTTCCGTGGCCCGACGCGTATCGTGCAGTGGCTCGCGCACAAGCTCAGCCCCCTGCAATCGGGGAACATGAACATCTACCTCGGCCTGGTCGGTTTGCTGCTCGTCCTGATCATGGCCGTGGCCCTGATCTGATGCTGACGAACGACCAGCGGCACTGCATCAAGCATCTGCTGGCCCGCATCGAGCACGAGGTGCAGGACGGCATCGCGCCGAAATGGCTGCAGACGTCACGCGATCACTTCACCGCTTCAGCGCTACCGACGATGCCGAACTCGGCCGGGAATTTCGCCCAGAACAAGGGAGCGCCGTCTTGCTGGGCGATCTTGAGCATGGCGGTCGTTTCGTCGTCGTCCAGGATGAATTCCACCAGCACGGTGTTCTCTCCGGCGAGCTCGAAGAAGTGCTGCTCGTGCATCACGCCGTGGCGACCGTAACCGGCGATCGCCTTGAAGGCGGAACCTCCGTGGATACCTTGCTTCTTGGCCTGCTCAAGCAGCCATTCGTACAGCAGCATGCCGCGATGCTTCTGGTTCTCGTGCATGTAGAAACGAAGTGAACAGCCATTCATGGAGCCTCCTTCGCGGAATTCGCTACCCGAAGCCGATACGTAGCAGGTTCGACGGAGGAGATGGCACGCGACCTACCTCCGGAAACCGGACAGGCAGGCATCATCAGCCTTGCGGCGGTTCGGGAGGATGCCATCTCCGACTTCCACGTTAATCGTACGCCGCAGAAGAAACAAGCTGGTGCTTCGGCGGGCCGTCGTCGCGTCCATCCGCGGGTGCACCGGCGTATCATCCAGGCCGCATGGGCGATGGAGTTCGCCTGCGACCGCCCCAAGGGCTGATGACTCCTGCGCCACTCGAAATCCCGGAGTCGAGTGATGTACCGCATCGCCTCCTGCCGCGGCTGGTCTTGTGCCGCCATTGCCGGTCGGTGCTGTCGCCGCACGCTGCAGCGTGCAGGTGCGCGTTCGTGACGGCCTTTTTCTGCCCGCACTGCTTTGCCGAAATCGAGCCGGCCCCGGTGGTCTGCCCGGCGTGTGGTGTCGACATTGCCCAGTGGCGCAGCCGCCCATACAGCGAGCGCCTGGTGTATGCCCTGGGGCATCCGCTGGCGGACGTGCGGATGATCTCCATCGAGGCGCTTGGGCGTCTTGGCGATCCGGACGCGGCCATGCCGCTGGCGCAATGCGCGCTTGCGCATCCGGTGGATGTGACGCAGGGACTCGCGATCATCAGCGCCCTCGCAAAGCTGCGGCGCGACGACTCATGGCCGGGTGCCGTCCGGATGCTTTGCGATCACCCCGCGCGGGCAGTCGCAGGCATGGCCAGGACACTCGATGCTGCCGTGGATCATGCCATTGCGGCAGCAACATCGGCCTCGCGGGATCTGGATGCGGAAGTCCATGCAGCGGTCGAGGATTTTGCGGACCATCTGGCGGCATCCGAGTGGATCATGGCGCTGGGAGATCGCGCGATTGCTCCCCTGTGCCGCTATCTGCGCGAGGGCGCACAGGTGATTGCGCAGGGGCGTTTGTTTGCGATCACGATGCTCGCACGCCTGCATTCGCCGCTGGCGCGCGAGGGTCTGAGGGACGTCCTGCATGACACTTGCCTGCGACGGCTCCCGCTGAATCGGCGCGAGGCCGAATACCAGGTCAAGGATGCGGTCATTCGCCATCTGATGGCACGCGACTACCCCGATCGACTCGCCGACGCCGCCCACGCAACGAGCGTGGAGCGCCTGCCATCCGCCGTGGCGATGGCTGGTCAACTCGGACTTTCGTCGCTTGCTCCCATGCTCGTGAGCATGCTGGAAGACGATGTTCTGGAGCGAGCGGCGGCCCATTCTCTGGAAATCCTTGGCTCGCATGGCCGGGCAGCCATTGCGCAGGCGTTGCCGATGTTGTTCGAATCGGCCGGATCGCGCGTGCGCAGTCGGCTTGCCGTGATTCGCGCCATGCTGGTCTTGCGGCGAATGCATGCGACCTTGCCGCACGGGAGTGCGAACCGTGCACTTGCGGATGGCCATCCGGCGATTCGTGCGGCTGGCGCGCTCTTCGACGATGCGCCGGACAAGCGACATGTGGCCGAACTGATCCGCGGCGCGCTGAGCGACTACGCGCCGCTGACTGTCCTGTGCCGCGAGCGGCTCGCCCAGCGTGGGCCCGAATTTGCCGATGCGGCACTGGAAGCACTGCGTCGCAATGCCGAACCGGACATCTATGGAAACCTGCATCCCCTCCCGGGGGAAGCGATTCGCTGGCTGACCATGTAAAACACAACCGTTCAGTCATCGATTCGAACGACGCCGCTGTAGGAGCGCACCTTGTGCGCGAATGCTCTTCGCATCAACCGCGACAAGAGCATTCGCGCACAGGGTGCGCTCCTACAGATCGTCGCCTGTCGTCGCCGCCGCGCGGACCGTCGCGGGCAGCGGTACCGGCTTGCCGAGGCGCGGGTCGATCCACACCAGCACGGTTCGGCCATCGCAGTAAACGCAAGCGGCATCGGCGGCATCGACGATGCGGTGGGACAACGTGATCGAGCTGTTGCCCAGTCGTTCGCAACGCAATTGCACATGCAGCGACCCGGGCCAGGTGATCGGCTTGCGGTAGTTCAGTTCGCTGGCGGCCAGGATCGGCGCGGATTCCTCGCTCATCCAGTCGCTCACCTGCTGCAGCCAGAGCAGGCGAGCTTCCTCGATATAGCTGAGGTAGGTGGAATTGTTGACGTGGTTGAACGCGTCCAGGTCGCGCCAGCGCACGGGCAGGCTGGCGACGAACAAAGGGGCGCCTGGCACGGCTGTCGAGGTATCGATGGCATCCGCTTTGCGCTGGTCGGTCGGTTGCTGTGGCTTCATGGACGCTTCTTCCGTGGGACGGGTTTGTGCTTGTCGGCGCTGGCGATGTGTTTGGTTGCGGCCTTGACTCTTTTT
>Ga0307375_10002032_pt1 | contig 21221 bp, 18 predicted proteins | sample TR1MG_FD_202531 | JGI IMG/M metagenome (GOLD analysis project Ga0307375, IMG submission 202531) | Soil microbial communities from Risofladan, Vaasa, Finland - TR-1 | ecosystem: Environmental > Terrestrial > Soil > Coastal area > Acid sulfate soil | place: Finland: Risofladan, Vaasa | collected...
CGGGAAGCAGTAGGCTGTCTTCCAGGGGTTTGAGCGCGGCATGGAGGTGGCTAAAGTTCTGGCGGCGGCGCTGAATGAACTGGGGCAGGCGTTCGATTTGCGAAGCGCCGAGTGCGGCCTGCATATCTGTGGCCTTGAGGTTGTAGCCGATGTGCGTGTAGGTGTATTTGTGGTCGTAACCGGCGGGCAGGCTGCCGAGTTGCCAGTCAAAGCGCTTGCCGCAGGTGTTGTCCTTGCCGGTGTGGCACCAGCAGTCGCGGCCCCAGTCGCGGAAGGATTCGATGAGCACCTGGAGGTTGGGCGCGTCGGTGAGGACGGCTCCGCCTTCGCCCATGGTGATGTGGTGGGCGGGATAAAAGCTGACGGTGGCGATGTGGCCGAAGGTGCCGACGTTGCGGCCCTTCCAGGTGGAGCCGAGCGCGTCGCAGCAGTCTTCGATGAGCCAGAGGTCGTGCTTGCGGACGAAGTCCATAACGGCGTCGAGATCGAAGACATTGCCGAGGGTGTGCGCCACCATGACGGCGCGGGCTTTGGAACTGCGGGCGGCTTCCAGCTGGGCGACATTGATTTCGTAGCTGGGCAGCGTGACGTCTACGAAGACGGGAACGAGGCGATTCTGGAGGATGGGATTGACGGTGGTGGGGAAGCCGGCGGCAACGGTGATGACCTCGTCGCCGGGCTTGAGGCGGCGGTCACCGAGCTTGGGCGAAGTGAGCGCGCTGACGGCGAGCAGATTGGCCGAGGAGCCGGAGTTGACCAGCGAGGCGGAGCGGACTCCGACAAAGCGGGCGAGCTTGCGCTCGAAGTCTTCGGCAAAGCGGCCGGTGGTGAACCAGCCGTCAAGCGCCGAATTGACTACGGCGGCCATGTCCGCGGCGGCCAGCACCTTGCCGGAGACGGGGATGCGGGATTCGCCCGGCTGGAAGTCGGGCGGGGAAAAGGCCTGCTGAAAGTACTCCGCGGTCAGTTTGAGAATCTGCTGCCGCAACTGGTCCGGCTGATTGGCCATGGGTGCTCGCTTGCCTAAGCATACAAAAATTGCGAGGGCCAGTGTACTGTATTACCAAGGAATGACTGGGAAGGCGCGGCGAAGGACGGCTGCGGCACGCGGAGTGGTATGGTTCCTTGACAGTAGAGAGACGACGGTAAAGTGGTGACGCAACGACGGCAGCGGTGAGGCGGCGATGAAAGCGGTAATCCTGGCGGGCGGACTGGGGACACGACTGAGTGAGGAGACGAGCGCGCGGCCCAAGCCCATGGTGGAGATTGGCGGTCGGCCGATGCTTTGGCACATCTTGAAGATGTATTCCCAGCATGGAATCCAGGATTTTGTGATTTGCTGCGGGTACAAGGGCTACCTGATCAAGGAATATTTCGCGAACTATTTTCTGCACATGTCAGACGTGACTTTTGACATGCAGGAGAACCGGATGCAGGTGCACCAGAGCGTGGCCGAGCCGTGGCGCGTGACGCTGGTGGACACCGGGGACAACGCCGGCACGGGCGGCCGGATGCGCAACGTGGCGCGGTATCTGGAGGGCGAAGATGCCTTCTGCATGACTTACGGCGACGGCGTGAGCGACGTGGACCTCTCGGCTTCCATTGCCTTCCATCGCAACCATGGAAAGCTGGCAACGGTGACCGCGGTGCGGCCATTGGCGCGCTTTGGCGGGCTGGAGATGGACGGCGACGCGGTTACCAACTTCCAGGAAAAACCGGAAGGCGAAGGGGGCTGGATCAACGGCGGATTTTTTGTGCTGAGCCCGGCGGTGCTGAGTGAGATTCCCAGCGAAACATCGATGTTTGAGCAGGGCCCGCTGCAGAGCCTGACAGCGAAGGGGCAGGTGGGGGCGTACCGGCACGGTGGCTTTTGGCAGCCGATGGACACGCTACGCGACAAGCAGCGGCTGGAAGAGCTGTGGGCCAGCGGGAGAGCTCCATGGAAGACGTGGTGAAGAGTTGGAAAGGCCGCCGCGTATTCGTAACCGGGCACACGGGCTTCAAGGGTGGATGGCTGGCACTGTGGCTGGCGGCGAAGGGCGCCAAGGTTTGCGGCTACGCGCTGGCGCCGGTGTCGGAGCCAAACCTGTTCTCCGCGGCGGGAGTTGGCGGCGTGCTGGAGGATGTGCGGGCCGATGTGCGCGACTATGCGCAGGTGCAGGCGAGCCTGAACGAGTTTGCGCCGGAGGTGGTGTTTCACCTGGCCGCGCAGCCGCTGGTGCGCCGGTCGTACGCTGACCCGCTGAGCACCTATGCGACCAACGTGATGGGCACGGCGCACGTTCTGGAGGCGGTGCGGCACTGCCCGAGCGTGCGGGCGGTGGTGTGCGTGGCGACGGACAAGTGCTACGAGAACCGGGAGTGGGTTTGGCCGTATCGGGAGAACGATCCGCTCGGCGGGCATGACCCATACTCCAGCAGCAAGGCCTGCGCGGAGCTGGTGGCGGCGGCGTATCGCAGCTCATTTTTTTCGGCAGGGTCGGACGGAAAGAGCCGCGTGGCGCTGGCGACGGCGCGCGCGGGCAACGTGATTGGCGGGGGCGACTGGTCAGAGGACCGGCTGGTGCCGGACCTGATCCGCGGCTTTTGCAATGGGAAGCAGGCGGCAGTGCGGAGACCGGGAGGCATCCGGCCTTGGCAGCACGTGCTGGATCCGCTGTACGGTTATCTGCTGCTGGCAGAGCGGCTGCTGGCGGGGCGGGCGGAGTTTGCCGGAGCGTACAACTTTGGCCCGGCGGATTTGGATGCGTGGACGGTGGAGCGCATTGCGAACCGTATGGCGGCGCTGTGGGGCAAGGGCGCGGGATGGACGCGAGATGCCGAACTCGGCGTGCATGAGGCGCACAGCCTGCGGCTGGATGCGAGCAAGGCGCTTGCCGAACTGCGATGGGAGCCGCGACTGCCGATTGCGACCGCGCTGGAATGGACGGTGGAGTGGTATCGCAGCTGGAAGAACGGCGGCGACATGGGGGCGGAGACGCGCGCGCAGATTACCCGCTATGAGAAGCTGGTGCGGGGCTGAGAGTGGCGGGCGTGGCTTGCGGCACCCACTAGAATGGTGCGTGACCGCCGGAGCTGCGGCCCAGGCAGCGAAAGAATCCGGCTCCACGAATTGTGCACGAAAGGCAGAGCATGATTTTTGAATGGGTTTGGAATGGCAGCGGCAAGACGGCCGCAAGGCGGCGTGTGATTTCTTTTTTCCAAGAGAGCCGGGCGGCCTTGGCGGCGGGTGCGATGGCTCTGGCTCTGCTGAGTGGCGTGCGCGCTGCGGCGGCGGAGTTTCATAATACGCTAATGCCGCAGCCTTCGCTGCTGAAGGTGGAGCCAGGCTCGTTTGCGATTACGGCGACGACGACTTTTGGCTTTACGGCAACGCACGATGCGATGTTGGAGCAGGCGACGCTGCGCGCAATTAGGCGGCTGGAAGCGATGACGGGAGTTGAACTGAGCAGGAGTGTTGCGACCGGGCGGGGCCAAGCGTTGATGGAGATCGACGTTGCGCATCCGGCCGAGGCGGTGCAAACACTGGACGAGGACGAGTCCTATCAGCTAGTGGTGCAGCCGGGATTTGTGACCTTGACCGCAGCCAACGACCTGGGTGCGCTGCATGGACTGCAGACGCTGCTTCAGCTGGTACAGGCGACTTCGCAGGGCTACGTTCTGCCGGATGTGAGCATCCGAGACACGCCGCGCTTCCGCTGGCGCGGGCTGATGATTGACTGCGGACGGCACTTTGAACCGGTACCGGTGCTGCTGCGCACGCTGGACGCGATGGAGGCAGTGAAACTGAACGTCTTCCACTGGCACCTGAGCGAGGACCAGGGATTTCGCGTGGAGAGCCTGCGTTTTCCCAAGCTGCAGGGCATGGGCTCGGACGGGCAGTACTACACGCAGGAGCAAATTCGCGAGGTGGTGGCGTACGCGCATGCGCGGGGCATTCGCGTGGTGCCGGAGTTTGACATGCCGGGCCACTCGACGAGCTGGTTTGTGGGCTATCCGGAGCTGGCCAGCGGGACGGGACCGTATCATGTGGCGCGAATCTTTGGGATTCACGATGCGGCGATGGATCCGACGCGGGAGAGTACGTACAAGTTTCTCGATGCGTTTCTGGGCGAGATGGCAGGGCTGTTTCCGGATGCCTACATGCACATTGGCGGCGACGAGAGCAACGGCAAGCAGTGGATGGGCAATCCCGAGATTCGCGCGTACATGAAGGAGCACGGTATTCAGGACGCGGCCGGACTGCAGGTCTACTTCAATCAGCACCTGCTGAAGATTCTGACGAAGTATCACAAGCACATGGTGGGTTGGGACGAAATCATGACGCCGGGGCTGCCGAAGGACATTGTGGTGCAGTCGTGGCGTGGCGTGGAATCGCTGGCCAAGGGCGCGACGGAGGGCTACCAGGGAATTCTTTCCGCGCCCTACTATCTGGATGGGATGCACTCGGCGGAGTTTCACTACCTGGCCGATCCGATTCCGGCGGACACGAAGCTGACGGCGGCGCAGCAGGAGCTGATTCTGGGCGGCGAGGTGTGCATGTGGGGTGAGCAGATTTCTCCGGAGACGATTGACTCGCGCATATGGCCGCGCGCGGCCGCGATTGCCGAGCGGCTGTGGTCGCCAGCGACGCTGCGCGACGTGCCGGACATGTATCGGCGGCTTGATGTGGAATCGCTGCGGCTGGACGGGTTGGGGTTGGAGCACATCTCCGGACCCGCGCGCATGCAGCGGCAGCTTGCTGGCAGCTTGTCCGCAGGGCAGCTTGGCGTGTTGGCGTCGGTGATGGAGCCGGTGAGTTTTGGCGAGCGGTACGACCTGCAGCACACCAGCCAGCTGACTCCGCTGGACGGACTGGTGGATGCGTTGACGCCAGATCCTCCGGAAAGCCAAGAGGTTGCGGAGGAGGTGAAGGCGCTGCTGGCTGATGCGCCCGACCATGAGCGGGGCCGCGCGCAACTGGCGCACTGGTTTGCGCAATGGGAGCGGACCGCGCCCGTGCTGCGACTGCATATGGAGGCGAGGCCGCAACTTGCGCCCTACGCGGCGCAGGCCGGGGAGTTGGCGGAGTTGGGAGCGATGGGCACCGAGGCGCTCCACTATCTGCGCGCGCCGGGCGAGGCGCCTGCTGGCTGGCAGCAAAGCACGCTGACGCGGATTGCCGCAATCGAGAGCGAGAAGAGCCTGGTGCGCTTTGCAATTCTGGAGCCGCTGAAGCAGCTGGTGACGGCAGCTGGAACATTGCAAGAGGCACAGTAGTGCGCGGCTCCATCGCTTATTTCGCGCGTGGTTGCGCGGAGCTCAACATGAGCGTTCACTAATCTGCAACGAACAGCTTGGCACGCCATTTGCACTGGCATAGGCGGGCGGGGTCTCCTCTCACACACGGCAGCGCTATTGTGTTTCGCCTTGCCGGCGACTCCGCCCCGTTCCCGTGCGGCGAGTTATGTTTCGCTCCCGGAGCAGCAAAGGAGACTCCGTTGGACAAGGTTGTATTTCTCTCCGGCACCACGCGGGGAGCCACGCTGGAAGGCATTGGCCGCTCGCTGGCCGATAGCTTTCGGGAGTGCGGCCTGGAGTGCCTTGAGATCAGCCTGCTGGACGGAAGGAACCTGCTCGAGAATATCCGCTCCATTCCCTTTGAGCAGGTGCGATTTGTTTTCTCCTGGGTATCGATGGGCATGGACCTGGTGGGCAACGGCGCCAACGGGCGGGTGTTCAATCTGTGGCGCGAGCTGCGCGTACCGTTCCTGTGCCTTCATGGCGACTCGCCGGCGTACTTTTTTGATCGCCACGTGGTCCCGGGCGACAACTTTGTTTCCCTGTATGGATTTGACGAGCACATGGTGCTGCGCAAGCGGCTTCCGGGACTGTGCGGCGTGATGGGCAGCGTGTTTCCGATGGTGCTGGACCCGATGGTGCAAGCGGAAGTGGACGTGCAGGCGCGCAAGCGCGGCACGCTGCTGTTTCTGAAGAACGGCAAAGATCCGGCGCGGCTGCGGCGGCTGTGGAAGTCCTGCCTGGATACGTTTCTGCTTTCGAGCATGCTGGAGATGGCCTGCCACCTGGAGAGGCATCTGGACGACGGCACGTGCGACCAGGTGGATGATGTGGTGATGGCGTATTTCCGGGAGAGGGGCTTTGACCTGGAGCACCAGGTGAAGACGCGGCTTTTTTTTGTGGCGCAGCTGGATGACTACGTGCGCGCGGAGAAGAGCACACGGATGGCCGAGGCACTGAGGGAGATGCCGGTGGAGATTCGCGGCAATGATTGGGGGCATGTGGACTTCCGTGGCGGACGGGCCACCTACATTGACGAGTGCGATTACTCGAAGTCGATTGGGCTGATTCGCAGTTCGCTGGGGTTGATTGATATGTCGCCCAACACGGTGAGCAAGCCGCATGACCGCATGATGCGGGCCTTCGGGAGCTACTCCGCATGCCTGACCAACCGACAACAATGGGTGGAAGAGCTGCCGCACGCGGCGCGCCTGATGTTCCAGTTCCAGAAGGAGAGCATTCAGGACCGCGTGGCCTACGTGCTGGCGCACCGGGATGAGGCGCTTGAGATGGGCATGGAGATGGCCGAGGCCTATCGGCAACGGCACCCGAGCGCGCAGTTGGTGCAGCAACTGCTGGACTACGCCTCGCTGGCTCGACTGAGCCAGATGAGCAAGCGGCCGGAGGGCTCGCAAGACTTTTTTGTGTGGCCGCCGGCGAAGGTGTGAGGCGGAGCCGAAGGAGTGGTTGTCAGGATTCCATCGTAAGTAAATCCCATGTCTCAAAAGCAAGACCCTTCTGCCTCGCTCAGGGTAGGCCCTGGGGCAGGCGCGGTTTGGTGGCCTGTGAACCTCTCTGAGACTTCGTCCACCCATCCAAAGTGCATTGGCTCGAGTACGGATAACTTTCGCGGCGCACTCTGCAGGCCTTCTGCGTGGCTTTACTCCATTTCTTGATAACCCGTTTCGAGCGCAAGGCGCAAACTGCCAGATTCATGACTTTGGTACTGCGGAAATGGGTACCGAAAGCTTTTTAGCTCAAACAATAGGGGCATATGGAATTACATCAAATGGTCATGACGAAATGAACCTTCGAGGGGAAAATTAGAGGACGGTAAGGTTGACTGCGGGCCCCCTCAGCTTCGCGAGTGTGATGGTGCATCCAGATGAGCAAATTTAGAGGTCGCGTTCTGATTGCGCGATCGACCACAATTGCAATCGCGGTCTTTGGCCTGGTCGCCGGCTATTTTCTGGGGCGCGCCCTGGCAATCCAGCTGGCTGCAAATTGCCTGAATCAGAACACAGCACTTGTTGCAGCGCAGGATGATGCATCGTTTCTGGAAGCACGAAAAGTGCTTGCAGGGATTCAAGATCGTCCGAGTTCCTTTTGTTCTGAGGCCGAGATTGCACATTTCCGTGAGTTGGTTTTTCGTTCGGACTACTTGAAGGATGTTGGGCGCATTCGCGGCGGAAAGATCGATTGCTCGGCGACAGAAGGCGGTTTGGCGCGGCCGCTTGGACAATTCAAAGCGCAATCCACCCAGAAGGATGGCACGATCTCTTATAACGATCTTGTTCCGATTCGCGACGCAAGCTTGAAGAGGGAAGGGCTGCAAATGGGCACTGCTTATGCCGTTTTTGGCTCGGCGTCCCTGCCGCGATTGGGCAGCATTCCCCTGCAAATTGCAATCAACGCGAAAGACGGCGCTCACGAGCGAGCGACCGATGGAACGCAGAGCGACAGGCTGATTGCAACCACAGACGGAAGCGGGCGGGCGGGGGGCACGCTCTATGCAACACGATGCTCAACGCTGAATCAAAGCTGCGTGATGGCGACTGCGTCGGTTTCCGATGCATTGCAGGGCGAAATCATCCTCATCGCGGGAATAACGTTGGTTTTAGGGGTATTGGGAACACTGTCAGGGCTCGCGCTTTCTCTCCTCTACAACCGCAGCAGTGACCACAGTCAACAACTTCGCCGAGCCATTTCCAGCGACAAAGTGCAGTTGGCCTACCAGCCGATCGTAAACCTGCATTCTGGAAAGATCGTCGGCGCTGAGGTCCTGGCTCGCTGGGACGATGAAGATGGCAACACGGTTCCGCCGGACACCTTCATCAAGATCGCCGAGGAGAATAACTTTATTGGGGAACTCACAAAGATGGTGCTGAGACGCGCACTGCATTCCTTCGCAGACACGTTGCGCAATCATCCCAATTTTCGCCTCAGCGTCAATGTCTCTGCAGCGGACCTGGTAGATCCCAAGTTTCTTCCCATGCTGGATGAGATTCTGAAGCGCACGAAGGTTGAGGCAAAGAGCCTGGTCATTGAAATCACCGAGCGGTCGATGGCCGAAAACGCCGTGGCCATGGAGACGATTCGCGAACTTCGGCGGAGAGAGCACAGCATTCATATCGACGACTTCGGCACCGGTTACTCGAACCTGGACAAGCTTCTGTATCTCTTTGCAGACACAATCAAAATCGACAAGGCATTTACCCGGGTCATCGGGACGGAATCTGTGACGGTAGCGATTATCCCGCAGATTCTTGCCATGGCAAGATCGCTCAACCTGGATGTGGTTGTCGAGGGAGTTGAAACCGAACACCAGTCCAACTACTTCAATTCTGTCGGCCAGAAAATATTTGCTCAGGGATGGCTCTATGGTCGTCCAGTGTCGGCAGAAGTCCTAAGCCACCTTCTGGCCCAAGAATCTTCAGGATGGGTTACCGAGGCCGATGTGACTCCCATCCGCCCTGCAAAGCAGCACGCGGCGCAACGTCCGCGCATCGCCTGATCGAGGCTGGTCCTTCCTTTCTCTGCGTGGCTCCCTGCACAACAACGAACATGGCTAACGCTTCTCAACTGTGAAGACTAAGTCGGGCATCCGAAATCCTCTTGAACGATCACAGCCAACCTCTCCCGGCCAAAATTCACCAGCCTGTGAGCAAAAGTGACCAGTTTCACAGGATGAAAGGACGGGATACTTTCATCTTCAAGCAGTCGAAGAGAGCGTTGAGAGAGCGCGGGAGGATTTCTATGCGAACCACCTCTGGACCCAATCTGGTCGATTCTCGCAACGTCGCGGTATCGGGGAAATTCATTGAGCGATTGTCGGCCGAAGCAATTCGTGAGTTAGATGATCTGAAAGCATTCTCCGAGCATGAAGCGAATAGTGTCCTGTTCAAGGAAGATCAGGTTCCCACACAAATCCTGTTCCTGTTGACCGGGCAGGTGAAGCTATCTATGAATTCGAGTGCGGGCAAGCGATTGATCCTTGGGATTGCCCATCCTGGAGAAACGCTGGGCCTGGCATCTGTGCTTTCCGAGACCAGGTATGACATCACCGCGGAGACTATCTGCCCGTGTAGAATCGCGTCGCTCTACTGTAAAGACTTTCTTGAATTCCTGATGCGCCACCCGGCTGCCTACAAGAATGTGGTGCGCGAGTTGTCCACGGAATGTGCTCGCGCCCGCGGGCAGGTGCGAGCACTGGGCCTCGCGGTGACCGCGCCGGCGAGACTTGCGCGGCTTCTGCTGGAGTGGTGTGCCGACGGCCAGAAGTCAGAGGGTGGCACTCGGTTCTCCTGCTCGTTGACCCACGGAGAGATCGGCGAGTACATTGGCGCCTCCCGCGAGACAGTCACCCGCATTTTTAGTGAGTTTCGATATCATGAGTTGCTGGAATCGCGAGGATCGACGTTGATCATTTCCAACCGGAGAGCGTTGAAAGTCTACGCTGGAATGGATTGAGTTTGACCGGAGTGGAGGTGTACCGGAGAGCGCAATCGGCCAGTGCATCGCCAGATATCTGGGCTGTTGGCCCAAATCGGGGTTCTCTCGCAAGAGACCGTGCGCCTCAGTGCCTGTCCTGAGCGAAGGCGAAGCGTCTCGCTTTCGAGACCGGGGATCGCGTGCAGATTCTACGGTCAGGGACAGAGGAATTGTGCGGGACTCTAAAGAACGCTTCAAAATAGTTTGAACTGGTCGGGGCGGAGGGATTCGAACCCCCGACCCTCTGCTCCCAAAGCAGATGCGCTACCAGGCTGCGCTACGCCCCGACGATTCCTATTGATTGTATCGCGGAACTGGATGTTTGCCGGGCGGGCGGGGAGAACGGGCCGCGAGCGGGACCCGCAGCGAGGTGGCGGCGAGGCCTAGGTGTGCTGTCGGCGCTTTATTGGCGCATCCCTAGCGCCCCCAGCGGGCAGCAAGCCAGACGGCGAGCCAGAGGGCGAGCGCGAGCGGGAGCAGGAGGACCGAGCCGAGGGCCGCGAGCAGGAGGGCGAGGAAGGCCCAGTCGCGCCAGGTGTGGCGGCGGGGCTGGCCGAGGTGGCGGCGCAGCAGGAGGTAGTTGCGGCGGTTGGCCTTCCATGCGATGTCGAAGGCGTCTCCGAGGAGGGGGATGGTTCCGACGAGGACGTCGAGGCCGAGGTTGAACGCCATGCGGACCAGGGTGACGTACGGAACGCCGCGGGCCCAGGCGGCGAGGGGAATGATCAGTGAGAGGATGCCGGCGAGCGCGTCTCCGAGGCCCGGGACGAGCCCAATGAGGCCGTCGAGGCCGAAGCGGATGCCGGTGCCGGGAATGCGAAAGGCTTCATCGAGGAGGAACTCGATGGCATGGAGGGTGCTGTTGCGGAAGAGCCATGCGCCACGTTCCCATCGATCGTCGGCGGGCGGGGCTGCGGGGCCGGGCGTGCGAGGGTGAGGTGGCAAGCCGGAGCTGGGATTGAGCATGGGCGGCGGTCCGTGAGCCGTGAAGGGCTGCTTCGATGCTACAATCGATAGGGAGATGGCGGCTATAGTTCAGCGGCAGAACGCCTGACTGTGGCTCAGGATGTCGTGGGTTCGATCCCCACTAGCCGCCCCAAAACTAAATCATTACAAATTAATAATTTAGAAAAACTCGTCAACTCAGGATCTTGCCTAGGCAGATTAGCGAACGCTTGCCGACTCTTAGTGGCAATCAGAAGTGAAACGGACAGCAGGAATAGCTCCCTACGGCGGATTCATCTTCTACCACCCGAATTGTTGCCATTCTCCGCTGTGCTCCCACTACGGCAGGTGATCCATGTAGCAGGCGCCATAGATGTTCTGCGTTGGAGGCGTCGGCGGCTTTAGCCATGGCGGATTCTTGAAGTCGAAGAACTCCGTCATATCCGGCTGGGCCGCGTCCCGTTTCGTCAATGGCGGCAGATTGAAGCGTGTCTCGATAAGTCTCAGGATTGCCGTCGTATCCGCGATTGTATGCGACACGTAGTTCTTTTTCGTGAAAGGTGAAACAACGATGAGCGGCACCCGATAGCCGGTGTACGTAAAGTCGCAGATCGGACCTGTTCCCTTTGTGCAGACATCGCCAGGGTTGAGATCCACGGGCCTGATGCCGTCCGGACTCACGGTTGGCTGGGGTGCAACATGGTCGTACAAGCCGCCATATTCATCGTAGGTGAATATGAAAACCGAGTCCTTCCACGATGGACTCTCCATCAGGGCGTTGATGATCGAGGCTACGTAATTCGCACCCAACTGGATATTCGTTGGCATCCCATCGTAGCTTGAGGCATGCTCGTCCAAACCGGCGGCAGTTGCAGGCTCAATAATCGCAACCTGCGGAAGGTTGTCGTTTTGCACGTCCGCAAAATATTCCGACATCGTCGCAAAGTTCTGAGGGTACTTCGTTGGAATGCTCTGGCCAAAGACAAACGGTTGAACGTAGGTCTGCTTTAGCAGGCAAGTGAAATCGTACGGTGGCCCGGAGCAGCCACTCCCCGTCGGGTTCACGTAGATCTTCCATGTAATGCCCGCCTTCTGGAGCACTTCAAAAATCATGGTTGCCGTCAGCAACGAGGAATCGTTCGCATTCGTCCCATTCGGATAAACGCGTCCCTGCGATGTGCCCGCGATAACGTACTCCCGGTTGGCGCCGGTTCGGCTCATCACAGGGTGGAACCAACGGTCAGAAGTGGCAAAGTTCGAGGCCATGAAGTAGTAGTAGTTGAGGTCATTTCCGTCGAAATACCCCATGCTGCGGACCCCATTCGCGTCGGTCAATGGCGGCCAGTAGTTGCGACCGTCGTGTCCGGCGACCCATACGAATCCGTCCAGTGCTGCGGGAGGATACAGTCCCAGTTGATCGTGGAAGTTCCAGATCACATGACTCTCGTTCCACGATGGGCTCGTGTTCTCGGTGCATACGGTTTGGAGATGGAACGAGGCTACCGGGTTGCTGACGTCATAGATACAGTCGCTCGGAGGAGGAAACGCCGGGTCGCAACCGGGGTTCGTGGGAGGCGGGGAATACAGAGGCGCCGCACCAGAGGTGGGATTGAACTGCGGAAGTCCATCGAACGACTGGTCCGGATAGCCGTTATTGGCCCAGTAGTCTCGCAATGCTCCAAGGTGATTATCGAGCGAGCTGTGTTCCTGCACCATAAAGACGATGTGTTGGATCGAGGCCAGGCCATCGCTCGCCGCTGCGGCAGAGAGGATCGCCCCCACAGAGGTATCGCTCTCCAGGGTCAGGCTGCACGGCGCCGTGCCGGAGCATGCCCCCGTCCACCCGGTGAAGGTCGAACCGGCGCTGGGATTTGCAGTCAACGTAACGGATGTCCCAGTCGCGAAGCTCGCACTGCACGTCAGCCCGCAACTTATGCCTGCGGGCGCGCTTGTTACCATTCCCGTTCCGCCGCCGGAATTCGTCACCACAAGCTGAACCGTGGCTGGGGGCGGCGGCGCAGAGGCGCTGAACGTTGCAGTGATAGACGTGGAACTCGCAAGCACGATCATGCATGCACCGGTTCCCGAGCAAGCACCCGTCCATCCTGTGAGCGTGGAATTGGCAATGGGATTTGCAGTCAGCGTGACCGCCGTCCCGGTTGCGAAACTGGCACTGCACGCGGCGCCGCAGTTAAGCCCTGATGGACTGCTGGTGATTGTTCCCTCGCCCGATCCCGCTTTCAGCACCGTAAGCTGATTCGTCGAAGTGGAGATCTCTCGGGATGAACTGCAACCCGTTAGGAGAATTGAAAGCAAGGCGACAGAAAATAGGCGTGAAGGAACATCCGCTAGAATCATACAAACGTCCAGTAAATCGACTGTAATAAGGTAAGGGTGAGATTTGGCGAGATCGTCCGCAAGTCACCGGTCACCGCATCGATTAACTTGGCTGCGGCTTCGACTGTTCGGTGTAGCGGCCCATTAAGCTACGCTTTTCGTGCCTTAATAAAATCGGATTGGCCGCAATCCAGTGAGTCCGCCGACGTTCTTTCCCCAAGGAATGATGATTGCCGCATATGACTGCGCTATTCAAGAAGGCGCAATGAATTCGAACTTCGGCCCGTCTATCAGATGCGTAGCCTCAGGAATCAGTTGCTCGTGGAAATCGGTCGATGAATCACTTCAGAATAGATTTCGGTCGACTGGATTAGAACTCGTAAACGCGTTTGGAACCCGGAGCATTTCTGGAATTATGCCAAATCTCGAGCGCCGTATCGACAGTGCCCAGCGTGCTGGGATTCTCTTTTTCCCATGCTGCTGGTGCGGTGCAATGTGGATACGGCGATTTAGCAGCCGTCGAGGATGACTTCTCGAAGCGGGGACTCAACTCCCTTCAGTCCAAATGCTGACGAACGACATCGTTATGTGCAAAGAAGGCGGCTCTCAATTTTGGAAGCCGACCGGCAAGAAAGAGGTCGATCGCGACGTGGTCGTCCGCTTTCCAGATCAAAAAGCTTGGATTCTTCAGTCCCCATTGGACGTAGGGTACGACAAAATGAGCCTTGGCCGTCGCGGTTGTGCCTTCAAGATGGACAAGGATGGGGATGGTGATCTCGTGTGTCGCGACGAGGAGCGTGAAGATGCCAGTTACCTGGATGGACGAGTCGCCTGAAAGAGCTATGGCGCCGGAATATGTCTCCGGCTCGAAGGAGACAGTTGCGTGCTGTTCGAACTTAAGGATGTTCTAGTTCATCTTCTTGTCGCCACTGTCATTGCCGGTCTTGCCGCTGCCGGCGAGGACGACCGCCGAACCTGACATCCCAGGAATGCTGCGGTCACACTCGGTCGATCCGAATTGAAAGTGAAAGATGCCGTTGACGAACTCGTGGGTTGTTTTGAGCGTCATCTTGACCTCGCTGACAGCGGGATCGACGACGAGGGTATGATGCTGGCGAGCGCGATTGGAGCGAGTATGAAAGCGAGAGCAAAGACCTCGAAAGATTTCGCTGCATTTCTTCTGGGGGTGACTGCTTAAAGTCATTTGGGGAAAAATGTAGGCGTCAACTCGGGCGTCGAATTGTGGCTTTTGACATGGCCGGGTTTTAGCTGGAGACTGCATGTGGAGCGACAGCGGTGTGCTGGGCAACGCGTGTTAGCCTTGCCGTCACGCGCATCACGCCGGGCCAGACCCTGAGGCAAAGCGGCAATACGGCGCGTGAGACTGAGTTGTTCAAACCATCGGCGGCGAACTCGGCAAGGCGCATCTGTGCCAGCAGTGCGGACCGCAGCTTAGCCTGGAAGAGCGGCGCAGGCTCTGCCGCATGGTGGGCAGCGACAGCACAGCGTGCAGTATGCAGCGCGATCGATATGCCATCGCCGGTGAACGAGGGGATGACGGCTGCCTGATCGCCGACGCAGTAGAGCCCATCCTCCGATGTGCGGCGGATGTAACCATAGGGGATATGGGTGACGGCTATCGGCTTGGCGAGCAACGGCTCCGCACCGGAAAGTCTCATCGCGAGGTGTGGACAGTCCTGCTGCATCTTCGCGAGGAAGTTCTCCCAGCGATAACCCACACGTGCGAGATGCCGCTGTTGCACCACGCAGCAGAGGTTTGCGATGCCGCCTTCAACCGGCTGGATACCACCATAGCCTCCTGGATAGAGCATCAGCTCAGAAGCGCGTGCAAGTTCAGCTGCCTGCCCGGGAGCCAAGCGAAAATACATCTTGTAGGCGACCCATCGCTGCGGGTCCTCCGGACGCGTGTGGCCGCGGAGGTCGTGCTTGCCTGTGGCAAGAAAGACCGTTGGAGCTTCACGGGTGGTGCCGTCGTCGAGCGTAGCTTGCCATTTGTTGTGGGACGTGCGCGCGAGCGCTTGCACACTGCGACCGCGCTCTACGCGGACTCCTGCGGCTATGGCCTCGGCGACGAGTGCTGTATCAAGCGCCTTGCGCGTCAGCGACGCTGCGGAAAAAGGTAATGGAGCCTGCGCGGCGCGTCTGGCGGCGGCCAGACGAACGTAGTCGATAGGCACGGCTCCAAGCGAGGCCACGTCGATACCGAGCACGTGCAGGTCCTCAAGGGCCTCACCGCTTAGAAACTCTCCACAGACCTTATGGCGTGGTGTGGGTTCGCGCTCAATCAGCGTAACGACTCGTCCCTTGCGGGCCAACGCAATTGAAGCGGCACAGCCTGCCACTCCACCACCAAGGACGAGAACTTCATCTTGCAAAGGAATCTGATTCATATTGGACGTCGTAACTGAACTCTCCACGTTCGGATCCGATACGCGAAATTGTACCGCTCCTACTGGGCACTGCATGACGATGCTGTCATCGGGGTGTAATGTAGGCTGTGAAATCCACATAAGTGGCGCGAGGGTTTGACGGGGCGTAGAAGGAAATAGTGAGCTTTGGCCTGCTCTGCCCGATCTCTTGCACCCGCAAAATTGTTAACGGGGCACCGGCAACTTTGTCAAATTGGCAAATCGGGTCATTTCGGGTCATTGGTTGGCCTGTAAAATCTCAACCAGTGGGAAAGCCGAATGTCGCCGGACTGTCGTACCGCCTTGGTCCAGCTTCCCCAGGACACACACGCCACGTCTAACAGAATTCGGGGCTGAGGACCTATCACGCTTGACTACGGCTTACCTGAACCGCATCGCCACTGCCGTACCCGAACACGATGTGCATGACGCCTTCGTCGTCTTTGCTGAGCAGATGCTCGCCAACCCGCGGCTGCACACGGTCTTCCGCCGCATGGTGAGCCGCGCCAAAATCGCGCATCGCTATTCGTTCCTCAACGCGCGGAAAGGTTCGGGGCAATTCTCGTCGCAGGACGCGAATGAGTTTTATCGGCTAGGCAACTTTCCCAACACTGCGCGGCGTATGGAGCTGTTTGAGCAGAACGCTCCGCTACTGATGAGGAAGGCCGTGGACCAGCTTGCGCTCAATGAGAAGGAACGCTCCGGTATTACGCACGTGCTTGTGACCTGCTGCACGGGACTCTATGCACCGGGGCTGGACTTTGAGATTGTCGACCACCTAGGGCTTTCAGCGGGCGTGGAGCGCACGATGGTTGGCTTCATGGGCTGCTATGCCGCGATCAACGCGCTGAAGCTGGCACGGCACATTGTGCGCTCAGATCCGAAGGCCGGTGTTCTGATGGTCAACCTGGAGCTGTGCACGCTGCATTTCCAGGAGACGCAGGAGCTGGAGCAGGTGCTCTCGTTCCTGGTGTTTGCCGATGGTGCGGCGGCGAGTATGATTTCCGCCCGCGAGCAGGGCTTTGCACTGGACAGCTTCAAAGCGGTGACGGTCCCCGAAACGAGGGGGCTGATTACGTGGAAGATCCGTGGGCTGGGATTCGACATGTTACTCTCCGGGAAGGTTCCGGCGGAGTTGGGCCGCGCGCTCCATGAGAGCGGGCTGATGGCCGAGCGCGAGGGCATCGACTTGTGGGCGGTGCATCCCGGCGGACGGTCGATTCTGGATGCGGTGGAGAAGGGACTGGAGCTGCCGGTTGACGCGCTGAATGCGTCGCGCGAGGTGCTGTCGTGCTTCGGCAACATGTCGTCGGCGACCGTGATGTTTGTGCTGCAGCGGATGATGCAGCAGGCGCGGCCGGGGCAGCGTGGGTGCGCGATGTCGTTTGGCCCGGGGCTGACAGCGGAGACAATGCGCTTCCATGGGGTCTAGTGCGGAAATCGAGTTCAGACGGCGGGTCTCTCCGCGCGATCTGCCCGAGCTGATGGATGGTGACTGCAGCTATGAAGATTTCCGTGGCTGCCTGCGCAGCCTGGAGCAGATCAACCGCTGGCTGCTGGGATATCGACCGACGCTTGCTTGGCTGAAGCGGCTACCGCATAAATTGCGTGATCCAATGCGCATTGCCGACGTGGGCTGTGGCGGCGGCGATCTGCTGCGGCAGATTGCAGGCTGGGCGCGACGACGCGGCATTGCGGTGGAGTTAACGGGGATCGACCTGAATCCTTATGCGGCGCGTGCGGCAGCGGAGTCCACGCCGAAAGATCTCGGAATCGCGTGGGTCACCGGCAATGCGCTGGAGTATCGGCCGGAGAAATCGCTGGATATCGCCGTGAGTTCGCTGATGGCACATCATCTTGAGGATGAGGAGATTGTCGCGCTGCTGCGGTGGATGGAAGCGACTGCGCAGGCAGGTTGGTTCATCAATGATTTGGAGCGGTCGGAGTTGAGTTGTCGGATGTTTGGGTGGGTGGAGAGGATGGCGGGGTGGCACCGATTTGTACGGCATGATGCAGCAGTGTCCTTCCGAAGGGCCTTCCGGGAGGAGGACTGGTTGCGGCTGCTGGCGGCAGCTGAGGTTCCGCGGGAGGCGGTGACGGTGGAGCATTGGCGGCCGGGACGGTTGTGTGTGGGGCGGTGGAAATGAGGTGGGGGTCGGCGGTGGGGTATTTGATGGGGCGAAGCAGATTCCTTCTAGCCGCCTTTATGGCAATAGCGTTGGGAACCGCAGCGCCGGCAGAACAAATTCCAGTAAGACATATTCAGCTCCCGATGCATGGGTTTATGGTGGCGCGCTCCGAGACTGGAAAGATCATCGCCCGGGTTGAGTTTACGCAGGTCGTGCAGGGTGATGAGGTGACGATGCGCCTGTCCTATCACTTTGTGGATGGGTCGATTGATTATGAGACCACGACGTACAGGCAGCAGGGCACGTTTCGGTTAATACGCGACCACCATATAGAGAAGGGGCCGTTCTTTGCGAAACCCGTCGACTTTGCGGTGGAAGCCGCCACCGGCATCGCGACCAGCCGCGCAGAGGACAAGAATGGCAAGATACACGTCGAGAACGAGCACATAGACCTGCCAGATGATCTGTCGAATGGATTTGTTGGAACGTTGCTCCTGAATGTGCCGCAAGATACGACGCCGTTTCGGGTGGGGATTCTAGCGCCAATCGGCAGCGGGCGATTGATTCGGATCCTGATCTCGCCGGAGGGCGAGCAGTCGTTTCACATGAAGGGGAAGACCCTGAAGGCGTCGGTTTTTCGCATCCATCCGGAGTTGGGTGGCATCTTGGGTGTGATTGCACAGCTGCTCGGCCTGCAGCCGAAGGATGTAATGGTGTGGGTGCTGGAGAGCAAGGAGCCTGCGGTGGTGAGGATCGTCGGACAGCTGGGCGGCTACGGGCCTGTGGTCAGCTCGGAGCTGGAGGGGACCAGCTTCGGAAAATAGGGCATTGCGTAAACCCACGTTTCAAAGGCGAGATGGACATCACCCAGGTTTATGACGATGCCCTGAGAATCGTATGGCCTCCTGGCAGACCATCAGCCACGCCGAGTGGTGAGCTCGTGCCAGTTGAGGCCGAGGTCAACGAAAAGCAGCGAGGCAAGAGTGAAGGCGATGACGCCGACCGCGGCGAGGGTGTCGCCAAGATGGCTCCAGTAGCGCGGCCAGAGATTAAGCACGCGGCTGGAAACGAAAGTAAACGTGACGGCATAGGAGCGGGCCATCCACTGGCGATGCTGGACGATTTGGCGGTTACGCGCGGCAAGGACGGCTGCGGTGGTGCAGACGATCCAGGCAGCGGCTTGCATGGAGGTTCCTGGCAGGCCGGGGCGGCCGGCGGCGAGGGCGATCCCGGTGAATGCGCCGATAAAGACGGAGAGGACGTAGGTGCGGCCGAGGACGCGATGGAATTTCAGGTGACGCTGGCGAATGCGCGACGAGAACTGCACAGGACCGGCCAGGAGAGCGATGACGCCGCAGAGTGCATGGGGGATGAGGAGATCGCGGTCGGCGATGACCTGCAGACGGTAGGCGTGGTACATGGGGTAATCGGTGAAGAGAAGAACTTCTGAAGTGATGAAGACAAATAGCGCTGTGAGACCAAGGAAGATCCAGAGAACGGTTTTGAATCTGGAACGGCCGGATTTGGGCGTGAGCAGGGTGGAAGATGCCATTATTCGCCTCTTAGGATAGACGCAATGAGGGATGCGACATGGATGAGTGATGCGGGGACCTCATATTGATAGCGTCTCATAGCTGGTGAGCATCAGGCACGACGGGTGGCAGACTCGTGTCTCCGGGTGGTTGAGGAGCAAGCTGGAGTTGCGTCTGAGCTTTGCTCGAGGCCTGTGCCAGAACCTATACCTTTTGACACGGCCAGATCGGTGAGATCCGGCCGTGTGTTGTTGAAGTTGGCGGGTGGGTTTTCAGACCCCGTTTGTTTCAGGTCCGTTGGGCCAGGTTCAGGCTGTTTTATCGAGAGCCTGGACCGGGATTGAGGCTGGAGGCTTTCGAAGCACTCGCTGCGCGGTGGCGGTCGAGATGCAATGGCCTCTGGCTCAGTTGAACAGGAATCGCTCTTGCGTTTCGATTGCGATGGCCCAGCCTTTCCTCACTCTTACTTGAATTATGCATTGAAGGCAGAAAACTATATGCAAACGGTAAATTACTGTGCTGATGAGAGTTATCTAGTCGTGGAGCTTGACATGGTGTGGGGTGAACTGGGCAAAATCGCTGTTGCGCCGTTTTTTGCTTCTCTGTGTCGTGATCGCCTCAGCGCCAATTAAGGCTTCCGTGGTAGGAATAAGTTATAGCGATGCGTGTGCATCATTCTGTTCGGTCGAGGAGATCTGTCGAAGTGCTTGGTTGTTTGCAATGGAAGGATCAAAGGATGTTGCGATGCTTCGACTGCTTGGCGGTCTCAGACTTCATCGAAGTTTCTAAAGAAGATCGCCGGGGCGGATTCCGGCTATGAAATGGAAAGAGACGCTGACGTTCCTGCGCGCGACGGGCTCGGCTCCGGGTCTGGTGGGCGCGATTGTACCCTCGGGCGCGGCGCTCGCCAGACTGATTACCAGCGAGATCGGATGCGGCTCGGGACACGTTGTAGAATTCGGCCCGGGGACCGGCGTGTTTACGCGGGCGCTACTCGATCAAGGGGTGAGAGAGAAAGACCTGACGCTGGTTGAGTACCGGTCAGATTTCGCGAAGCTGCTGCAGGAAAGGTTTCCGGAGGCGCAGGTGCTGCGCATGGATGCGGGGCGACTGCACCGGGATTTTCTGCTTTGTGAGGGATCGGTGGGGGTCATCGTGAGCGGGCTTCCGCTTCTCAACATGTCGCCGCGAAAAAGCTTTTCCATTCTCAGCAGAGCCTTTCGCTGCATGGAGCCGTGCGGGGTCTTCTATCAGTTCACCTATGGCCCGCGATGCCCGGTGCCGCAGTCGTTTCTCGACCGGTTGGGCCTGCGGGCGACATGCCTGGGCCGCGCGCTGGTAAACCTTCCGCCAGCGTCGGTCTATCGCATCACGAACCGGGAGTTGCCTGGGTTGGCATAGGAACGAATTTCCGAGTGAACAGCGTTGAAGAGTCGATATTCCGCTCGGTGAGCGGTTTGCCCTGTTGGCGCCCGGCGAAAATGGAGAACTGAATGATTCGTGTGCTCGGCTCAATCCTGCCTGAACCTTCCCTGCAGCAAACGGACGGCGTGGTTCATGCAATCCCATATCTGCGCCATTGCCAGATTGCGGATGACAGATGACGGCCTGCTGGTCAGTTTGGTACACGGATCATTTGATAGGCAATGCTAGAATCGTGCCGGCTCAGACATTGCAGGACAAATTGAGGCTTTCCAATGGAAACGGACCATAGGCCGCTGGTGCTGCTAACAGGAGCCTCGGGTTATATTGGAGGTCGCCTCCTGAGGGCGCTTGAAGCAGCAGGCTGGCCCGTCCGCTGTCTTGCCCGACATCCTGAGTTTCTTCGGTCACGGGTTTCTTCCTCTACGCAAGTGATTCAGGCGGATTGCCTGGATCGCGCATCTCTTCGACCGGCAATGGCCGGAGTGCAAACAGCGTACTACTTCGTCCATTCCATGGGTTCGGCGGGGCAGTTTGAAGCGGAAGACCGGCAAGCCGCACAAAATTTCGCCGACTCCGCTCGTGAACAGGGAGTCAGCCGCATTGTCTACCTGGGAGGCCTGGGAAATCAGGATCAGGCATTATCAGCACATCTG
>Ga0307375_10002034_pt1 | contig 21199 bp, 33 predicted proteins | sample TR1MG_FD_202531 | JGI IMG/M metagenome (GOLD analysis project Ga0307375, IMG submission 202531) | Soil microbial communities from Risofladan, Vaasa, Finland - TR-1 | ecosystem: Environmental > Terrestrial > Soil > Coastal area > Acid sulfate soil | place: Finland: Risofladan, Vaasa | collected...
ATGTATTAGTGGTCGATTCGTACGTATGGATTAACGACGAAATTAACATCCCGCAAGCCCCAATAACAACTGAAGCATTCTTCAAACTTATTAAACGCACGTTTTACGACGTATTTATGGAATTAAAACAAAATAGCGAATGTATGATGGAAATTGAAAACCAATTGCATGACGTAAAAAGATTGACCCCCGAGGATGTCAAAACAATCAGATCATTAGAAGTTGAAATGATAAAGCTAACATCAGAAGAAGCCTCCCTAAAATATGAATTATTAAATATGGAAGATCCTACAGATTTATTATTGTATAATTATATTGTGGAATACATTATGTTGACAAAATTGTTGTACAATAAAGAACATCACATATTCGACAATTATTAGAAGTCGAAACCAGGGAAACCTGGTCTAACTAGAAGCGGGCCGCTAGTTACTGAAGATGATAGCCTAGAAAGAAAGAAATAAAATGAACTTAAAAGACATTCAAATTAACCGCCACGAAGTTATCAATATTTTAATCCGGTATGGCATTCCCATTGAGGACACAGTTGAAGTTACTCAAACTGCGAATCTTATTGAAATTTATGTTACCCAATATGTTATGGATATTCCTGTCACAAAAATATATCACATATTTGTCAACGAAAACCAAAACATTGATCACATAAGTTATCATTATGTTTCCGAAGATAAAGACATCAGTGAAGAACATGAATTCATATTCTGGGAAGTAATGATTGAACAACTACGACGTTACACAAACGCTCCAAAAAAATATTACATAGTTGTTCCGTTAGGCCCTATTTGTGAAAACGGTAAAGAAGTAGATTTTGATACACAAGATGCCGCGCTTGAATATATTAACAAAACATTGGCCGAAGGTGTTCTGTTAAAATTGGAGGATTTAGAGGAAGAATGTATTTGGATATTTGAAAGATAATTCGAAACCCCTTCGGGGGTCTAACTAGACTCGGGCCGCTAGTTACTGAAGATGATAGCCTAGGAGAAACTTAGTTATGTATAAAGTGTGGTATTTTGAAAATCATGATCACCCAAATGATGACCCAATCAGAACATGTATCGTTACAGCAAATGAGTTGAAAGAAATGGAGGAATCATCCGCTTACGAAATTGTTAAATCTGAAGAAGTAACAGTTGCGATGAGAATGGTACGCAAGGCGTCAACAAATGAGTGGGTAGTAAAAGTTTATTACAATGGTAAGTTTAATGAAGAAGCTTCGTATTATACCGAGGATAGAGATGACGCTATTGCCACAATGGATGATATGTTAAAACGGTTACAATAATTCGAAACCCCTTCGGGGGTCTAACTAGAAACGGGCAACTAGTTACTGAAGATGATAGCCTAGGAGGAATTTACATGACGCGGCAATCGATTCTTACTAATATGAGTAAGTTAAATCATTCTTTAATTAATGATTTCAAAGTAGTTAAAACTATAATGAGACCCATGTGGGGTGATAGTAAAATATTATCTTACCGTTACGTACTTACTAATAACGAACTGTATATAATACATTTTGATTTAGTAACTAATACTACCCGAATTTACGAAGTGGGGCGGGTACTACTCTATGATGAACCCACGTCGTTTAACAATAGTTTTAAACAATTTATAGCCCGGCAGTTTGGTATATAAATTCGAAACCTCTTCGGAGGTCTAACTAGAAGCGGGCAGCTAGTTACTGAAGATGATAGCCTAGGAGGAAAAAGAATGTTAATTAACGTGGAAGTATTAGGTACATATGATTCTGCAGAATATGTGGACAGACAAACCTTAATCGCGATGGATGTTAATTACGTATGTACAGATTTTGAATCAGGTTACGACATTTATGAAGACAACATGACGGGTGCATTATATTGCACAGATGAGGAGTAGTATGAATCAATACGATTACAAATTTATTACATCAACCGGCAGAGAGATCACAATAACGGGAGCTAAGAATTTTGATGAAATGGAAAAAGCTCTAAAATCACAATTACAAGTAGGCGAAGAAGTTATCGAAAATCAAAAATTGGAGGAGGAAAAGAAATGAGCAAAAAAAGAATCTATCAAGGGATTCCCTATGACATCATAGGGACCCACGTCATATTTAATTATGACAATCAAATCCGATCAGCTCAATTAGAATTAGGCAAAGGTGCTGCGAAGACAATTGCAACCTTTATAAGTCAACATGATGCGAAGGTACCACTACTTAGTTATTCCAATAATCATTTTGGGGACTGGTGGAAGAGTTGTTGGTATGGGGAGATCAAGGTAACTAAAGAGAATGATCAATTGTATGTTCACTTACGTTACCAGGAACAGATCCTAAAAGTAGAGTGTTATAAAAACCCGTTCCATTTGGCAACAGCTGTGTTGAAGGGTGATAAAGAATTCATTCAAGAATCGTTTAAACAGATCCAAATTTTTCAAAAACAAAAGTTAAAGGCGGGTGTGGATTACACGATATCCCACAAAGGAATTTTATCTTTAAACCAATAAATCTAGTATAGAAATGTATGGAATCAATCTTGTAAATATGATATAATATAATTAGACAGTAAGAAAAATAAAAAATATTTATCATTACTGTTAAATATACCCAACAGGAGGAACAGAACAAATGTCAGAGACAAAACAAAAATCAATCAAAGGCATCGCGTATGATGTCGAAGAAGGAAAAGTAATCCTTCACAAACCCGAGGGTGATGTAGAATTACCTTTAGCGTGGGGTCAAAACGCATATTCAATCGTGTATTCATATTTAAACAAAAAAGGTACAGCAGTCCGTAGTACCAACGGTGTTCATCAAGTAGGTAATTTCAGTTATACCATTGATGAAAAAAATATTATGACCGTAACCCGTAAAAAAGACGGTAGTGTACTCGGGACGTTAGAGTTAACAGAAGCTCAAGTAAAATATCCAAGAACACACGCAGCCACATTCATTTTAGGGGAGGTAGAATAATATGGCCGTAGGTATTGAAGGAAGATTAATTGCCCGTGAGCGCTTAGTTGCTGCTACCAACCAAAATGTAACATTTTATTCAATTCACACAACCAAAGGGTGGGCTCAAGTAACATTCGATCGTAAGATTGATATGAAAAAAATTGAAGTTCCTGGTCTTGTGAAAGTCACAGTAGCCAGTGCTCGTATTGTTACAAATACAGGCGAAGATGGCACAGTTTACAAAAACAAGCGTTTCTTTGCAACTACAGTAGAAAATATCGAATCTTCACCGGAATTCGAAGATTACGAACAAAAATTACTGGAAGAAAAGATCGACGCTTAATATGCAACCAAAGAGATATCATATCAAAGATGGTGTCTTACGGTTCGAAAATAGCATTACGGTGTTTGAGGATTATTTAAAGGTCCCAAACACCGTTGTGGCTATTGACTTTAATGAGGTTGAACATTTACGTAAACCATTACATTTGGAACACACGGATATCGTAGAAATAGACTTCAAGAATGTCATAACTGTAGATACCGTATATTTACCACCCTTTACATTAATAAAAGAAAACTTGTATTGGGCGGAACATTTTATTACACACGCTCCTACTGTAGAGTCATCCAGATTATTGTATCTGGGATTATATGATTACAGAGAGTTAGTGTATCTGAGCGGGACAGTATCCGGTCATCTTCCGCTGAGAGCAAAGCAAGCCAGTCAAATATTCGCGGTAGGTTACGGGGTTTATTCACCGGGCAATCATATCACCTTTGGTGATCCGGTAGCTGATAAATACCCATCCATAGTAGGGGAAATTGATATCAAAGCATTAGAGAAATGCAATATAATATTCTTCGATTTGAATAATTTATCCCCCGGAACGTGCGCCGAATTAGGCTATGTAGTTGCTAAAGAATGGTACAAAACAAAACGCATATATTATATGTTTAACGATAACCCCAATTTCTTCATTAGACACTTACTTACAAAATTAACTCGAGTATCTTCACTCGAAGAATTCCTAGGGAGGGACCAATATGAAAAAGCTAAGTACGAACCTAATCTTGTGGATAGTGATTAGTATTATATTAGCCGCTATAATAGGAGGTATTATTAAATGAGCAAAGTTAAAGATATCATACTTCGTGTTGATCAAGCGAAAGCTGCTAAGTCAAAATACGAAGAGTTGTTGGAAGGCAAACAAACTCCGGAACTCGCCCAATTCATACAAACACAAATAACTCGTATAAATAATGCGATTAACGCGTACCTTAATTTAGACGTTGAAGAGGATGTGTATGTATTATGAACCTAAAAGAAATGCAAAGTTTACCACACAAATGGTGGAAAAAAGATACAACGTATATGCCGTGTACAAAGGACCTACCCATTGATATGGGTAGTTTCCAAGTCCACGTTATTCTCAACAATCAACAGATTGAAAATATACACGCGTTAAAAGAACTAACCCTTCACAGTAATGTACAACCCGCTTTATACGATTGGTTATACGCCATTAACACCGAACTATTGGAATTCAATGATACTCGGTCACCAATAGAGCGTTATAAAGAAATGGCTGACATAGCAATATTTTGTGCATTATGTCTAAAGTACCAGTTCCACTACGATATATCAAACATAAATTATAAAATCGCCGATGACGTTACGGTACAACCAGTATATAGTTATCACGCTTTACCCAATGACATCATACAATTATTAACCTGGGCATCATCGAGCCCTTTCATACCTTACAAAATCAAGTTCAATAAGGAGCGTATAGACCATGGTCATTTTAGACGTTGAAACATTTAAATACGACTTATTAACCGGGTTATACTATCCCGAAGAAGACCGTTTCGAATTCTACTGGAACAAGGAAGCTGAAGAACCGTTACAACGGCTTCACGATTCTAACGAAGTAGTAATCAACTTTAATGGGGAACATTACGATTTACCTTTACTTTACAATTATTATTTTAACAAACGTAATGTAGCAACCTTCTTCGAACTATCAAAGTTTATTGTTGAAAAACACTTCAAACTTGTTTATCCTAATCATTGGAACAGTATCGATGTTATGTCTCTTTTACAAACATGGTTCGGCTTAAAAGTTATCGAAGCAATCATGGGCTGGGAAATTAGAGAAACGACTATTGATTTCAATTATGAATATAAGTTAACCGAAGACCAAAAACGTGAAGTAGAGCATTATAATAAACAAGATTTATTAGCAACCTATGCTATGTATAAAAAAATGAAATATCATTTTCAATGTCGTGAAGGTATGTGTAAATGGTTAGGTATAGAACACAGTTACCAAATACCATTGCCCACATTAGTAGGTATGGGTTTAGGAGCCCATCGCTCCCCTAACAAAGAAAAAATAAAACCTCACGAAAATTGTTATAACATGCCTATTAAAAACGAAGTCAAACAAATCATGCTTAAACAAATGGAAGACTTGAAGGAACCTTTTGCTTATGACTTTGAAATGGGAGGACAAACGTACACAGTAGGAAACGGGGGTATGCATTCGCATTTCAAAACTTGGAATGGTAACGATGTATGGCACGTGGATGTTAAAGGCTATTATTCGTTGATTATGATAAAATATAATCTATTTAGCCGTAACATACCCCAAGCGGGCATTGATAAATATATCGAAATGTACTTCGAAAGATTGCGTCTAAAGAAAACAGAACCATTAGTAGCTGATTCGTTGAAGATAGGTTTGCTAGCTGTGTGGGGAGCCACAAGAAACCCTCATCATATTTTATACGATTATAACGTAGGTATGTTAATCACATTATACGGGCAACTCTTCTTAATTTACTTAATGGAATTGTTCAGTGATAATAATATATTAATATTAAACGCCAATACAGACGGATTAATTGTTAAAGGTGATGAAACAAAAATTCGAGAACTCACTTCTGTGTGGGATGCTTACGGTGGTTGGGACACAGAAATTGACCATTATGAACGCTTTGTTCAAAAGGATGTCAATAGCTATTTTATCGGAAACAACTTCGAAAAATTAAAGGTCAAAGGGCGTGACTTTATTAAGCCCGATTGGTTATTCTCTAATATAATAGTTGTGCCACAAATAGCCGTGGTAGCAAAATTATTAGCTAGATTATTATTCTTCAATTACGAAGACCCCGAAGGTTATGTACGCTCTGAAATATGGAATTATCCAATCGAAGATTATATGTTTATTATTCACCACACACATAAATATGAAGGTATGCAATTCGTTGAAACAAAAGAAAAACTACAACGAGTTAATCGCGTATATGCTTCAAAGGGAGGTTATAATGTTGAAAAGTACAAGTTCGACGACACTTATAAATATCCAGGTTTACCGCCGGGCCGGATATGCAACACCAACCTCCAGGATACACCCAAACCAAACGATATCGATTACGAATGGTATGTCGACGAAATCATGCGAAAATATGTAAATTATGTCTAATATAACTTACCTCACTTCGGCGGAACTATATGAGAAACTAACTAAACTATTAAAAATGAATATTACATTTAGCGAAAACATTAAAGATCCTTACTTTTGTATCTATGGGAAATCTCATATAATAGCTATTAAAATTACCAAAAAATGGTACGTTAATATCGATAACTGGAACATAAAGGATTCAACGATATTAAAGGATTTTAATAGCATCACCCCGAGTAGCCACGCGTTAAAGGAATTTAAAAGTTCCCTTAGAGAATCAAGACATTATTACTTTTCGCTGTGGCCCCAACTAACTCCTAATATAAATAGAATTATTAAAAGCGGTTATAACAGCGGTACGTTATATGCTTACCCAGGCTTCTATAAACAAATCGTATATCATTACGACTTGAACTCAGCTTACGCAGAAGCATTTATGAAAGCTGAAGTGCCTGTGGGGGCCCCAGAAATTCATAAGGGGTTTATTCCGCCAGATAAAGATCACTTGAACATATATTGTATGGATTTAAGTGTAGAATATATGAGTCAAGACATATTTCCTTATTTGGTAAACAGTGGGGATAATCACAAATTACCTTCCCAAATAATTTCGAATACAGGCACTCATTCCCTCTACAAGGTTATTACACAAACGGAGTTCGAAGACCTTCAAAAAGATTACGATGTTATACACGAATGTCTTTATACTTTTCAATTTAAAAAAGGACCAAAAGGATTGTTCAATAATTTCGTAAACAGATTCTTCGAATTAAAAAATTCAACAGAAGGGGAGAAACGAATTGTTTACAAATCCATATTAGCCAGTTTAGCGGGCAAGTTAGCTCAAGGTATCGAACAACAAAATATACCAGAGAGTGTGAATGAGTTCGGCAATATAAAATATAGGACCGTTAAGATAGATAAAGATAAAGTCGAATATCTTAACCCGGCGGTATCAATATTTATCGTGGATTATGTACGTAAATTAATACGAGACACTATCAGACAATTCGGATATAAAAATGTAGTCCTTGTCGACACAGACGGATTCATTTCTCTTAAACCTTTACCTTTACCTTTGTCCCAAAAATTAGGTGAATGGAAGTGTACAACATATGAAAATTTAATAGTAAACGGCACAAGAAGTTATTTTTATACCCAAAACGGAGAATTCCATAGTTCCGTGAGTGGTTTAGGGGACATTTACGAGGATGGGGTAAATAATTATACTTACGATACTATGTATGATTTACACAAACTCAAATCAGTCGCCCCCATAGTTAAAAAAGTTTTATTTTGTGGAAAAGAAAAATATGCAACCCTAAATGTTCAAATAGGAGGAAAGTAAATGAAAGTAACCATAATTAAAGATGTGAGATTTACCTTAGCTGATTTAACGGTAGATGAAATAAAGTTAATTCAAAAAGGATTAGACCAGTTAGAAAGTCAAGATACGGGAGCTTCTGAATTATCGTGGGAACTAGAAACAGTTCTACGGGAAGGGGTAAAAGAATGAAAATAATACTAATAGGCCCTGATTGTGTAGGGAAAACAACAATGGCTAAAATATTAGCTGAAAAATATGATTTGGAATATTTTAAAGGTTTAAACACCTTATCGAATTTACCTAAAATAAATGATGAAATATTACGCAAAGATAACATTGTTTGTGATAGAATACCGGTGTTAGATGACCCTGTATACAGCAATATATTCAACACTACACAAACGGTACATATAACACCCCGGCGTTTAGAACTGTTAAGTGAGTTCCAAATATATTTGGTAGTAGCCGATCTCGATGATGCGACTGATGTGTTCTTACTCAGAGGGGACGATAATTATAAAAATGTAGGTGAGTTCCGATTAAAATATCTTACCTTGTTAGCTATGTATAAAGTATTCCTAGCAAGATACAACATACATTACACAACAATAAATAACGATTTTAAGGAGAAACCTCATGAAATATTGGCTCGATATACCAGCGTCGGAATTGAGCCGGCAATGGTTACTAGATGAACACAGATCAATACATGCTTACTTTGGTTGGTATAAGAAAGACAAACCCTTTAAGCATAGTATATTCGAAGCACAAAAACCTGAAGTTTTAAAAGCTCGCCATGAAGAATTAGTTAATGAAATGGCAAAACGCGGTTACAATCACAAAACACCGCTATAAAAATTATTAGAGGAGAAAACAAAATGACAAACAAAAACTTTTTATTCACAGTTTTATCAACTTTATTCGTAGGGTGTTTGCTAATAGCAAATATTACAGCATTCAAATTATTCGAGATAGGGCCGTTCACATTACCCGCGGCGGTAATAGTATTTCCTGTAGTATATATAGTAAACGATATTTTAGCAGAAATATATGGTTTCCATTTAGCCCGCAAAGTTATATTATTAGGGTTTATCGTAAACGTATTCGCAGTAATTGTTTACAATATAGCAATAGCCTTACAAGCTCCGGTTTGGTTCCAAGGCTCAGAAGCTTTTAAAATAGTCTTATCCAGTACCTTCCGATTACTATTAGCTAGTTTTACAGCCTATTTGATAGGTAACACATTAAACAGTTATATTATGTCAAAAATGAGAGGGAATAAACCTATAGGAGAGCAAGGCCTATTTACTAGAGCTGTTGTTTCTACCGGGGTTGGTGAGTCAGTTGATGCCCTAATATTTATAACGATTGCATTCATTGGTACTATGCCTTTCAATTCATTATTACTTATGATTGTTGCACAAGCAACGTTCAAAATAGCTTATGAAATAATAGTATTTCCGATTACAAAGCTCGTCATAAACCACATTAAAACAATAGAATAATAATATGGTGCGGCCCTACGTCACTGATCCTCAGCTCTGGGTTACGGAGACCCACGCGACGAGCGTTAGAGCATAGTCCGACCGGTTCATACGTAGGATAACTGCACCATTAAATTTTAAATAAGGAGGCATAACAATGCCAGGGACGATAGATGAAGAATTATTACGCCTTATGGAAGAAAATAAAACTTTGCAGGCAACAATAGATCGCATGACTAAAGAATCTGAAGAGTTACAAGTTGACTTTACTAATAAGATTGCTACTGCAAAAGTTGATTATGAAACAAAGGAAATTGATTATAAGAAAAGAATCAAAGACCTTACCTTAGCGTTAGAAATGAGAAATTCTAATGAACGAGGAAAGGAACGCGAAAAAGAAAAAAGCAAACTGTCAGTTAAAAAATTATGGGAGGAAGCTTTAGATGACTAAAAAAGAAGCCTTAATTAGATTAGAACAAATACAACACGAACTGGTTGAAATCATCAAAGTATTAAACCAACCCTCTATCCCCCTAAACAACATCCCAGATATGATAGGAGGTCATAACTAATGAAACAGCAGCAGCTATTTCTAAACCCCAAAAAAGATTGTATATCAATATTAGAAGTAGATAACCGCCGCCTTACAAAGATAACCGAAGTTATTATTCATCCTTTGTTCAACAAAATAGAAGTACGAAAATTAGAATACCCCACAAGAAATCAAATACACAGCAAACGTTATTACATCACATCCCGAGATGAACATATTGCCACTTTAACAAGCACCTTAGATGAAGCTATTGAAACATCAAAACGATTATTAAAGGAGAAATGCCCTTATGAAAGCTACGTTAACGCATAACCTAACTATAACAGCTACTACCGAAGAATGGTGGGAATTAGAACCATACTTAAGACCATATCTTATTGTAGATAATAATGCTTATATGCAAAAATTAAACTTAGGATTTTCTGTTAAAGATGAACCTAAAACATATCAACTCCACGAAATGGAACGCTCAGGCAATAACCTTATTATAACATTACCCATAGGTATCTGGGATTTCATTAAACAATTCTTCCCTGATTACGAAGACCAAAGACCCAAAATATATTACGCCCCACCAGTTCATCCTATATTATACGATTACCAAAAAGAAGCCGTTACTGAAATGTTCACCCACCATAACGGCATCCTAAAAGCAGCACCTGGTAGTGGTAAAACATTAATGGGATTATCATTAGGTCTTCTAAAAGGTAAATCAGTTTTATGGATTAATGATAGAATTGAATTGTGTAAACAAGCTCGTAAGACAGCAATAGACTTACTCAACGTTGATGAATCCCTAACCGGTTTACTTCAAGGTGACAACGAACAAATCAAACCATTCACGTTCACTACTATTCAAAAATTGCACAAAGTATTAAATGAAGGTTTTCACGATACCACTCAGAAGCTCGTACACTTCGATACTATCATTATAGATGAATGTCATCATTGTATAGGTTCGTATGATAATTACAAACAATATTTTCAAGCCCTTAACGAACTATCATACAATTACGTATATGGTCTTACGGCAACAGAAAAACGAACTGATGGCAACGAACACCTAGTCTTCGCCATATTAGGTCCGGTAAGACATGAAGTTGATACCGTAAAAACTATGCCGGCTAAAGTAATTAACAAACATTGCCATATTGAAACTGATGAAGAAACTTATGAAACTTTTATAAACAAATTTACGGGTAAAGCTATACCAGCCCGAGTTGATGGTTATCTCTTATTTCACGATAGGTATCTCAACTTCATCGCGCCCTATTTAATCGGAATACCTGCCCAGTACAATAAAGTATTATTAGTATCCCCCAGAGTGGCGGGGGCTGAGTGGATTAGTGAGTATTTAAAAAGTATGGGCGTAGACCACTTCTTAGTTCACGGTAAAATTAAAAAAGGTAGAGAAAAAATGTATACCTCAAAAATTATAGTTACCACAATAGACCTTGTTAAAGAAGGGTTTGATGTACCGGATTTAGAAGCAGTGGTTGTGTGTGCAAGGGATATTCATACTCAAATCAAAACTCAGGTTGTGGGGAGGGTAGAAAGATATGTAGAAGGAAAACAAGAACCCGTTGCGTATTTCTTAATCCCTCATATGAAACGCAATAAAATTAAAAAAGAATGGGAGGAGTTAGACCTTGGAAAAATCTAAAAAAGAACTTCAAGTAGACGAAGCGCAATTACGTGAATTTGAAAAGGCTATGAACGAATATGATAATCATGTCGTAAATGATTGTGATAATCCGTTTGTTGATTCTGACGGACCCACTGATACTCGGGAGGGGAGTAATTAAATGGAAAAATTTAGAGAACGAATAACGGAAAGTGCCAATTGGATTACCATAACATTTTGTGTAATCTTGTACGGAGCTATAGGTATTATGAGTTTTAGCGGTGGCGCTATAGTATTGAAAGATTTTTCCCAATACACATGGTTAGATTGGGTTGTGTGGGGAATACTTACGTTTCTTCCAGCCGTACTTGCAATTGTTGTCTCTAACACTTTTAGTTTAGAAGGTATTAAGCAGGGGGAACGAGTTATTTGGGAAGTAATTGGGAAGTACCGAGAGATGGTTTGTGTCGATACGGAGACTAAGAGAAGAAGCAAAAAGGAATTCTTACGCGAAAACGCTCTCAAAAATTCAGCACGAATTTTTACCCAAACAGTAATATTATCATTCGTAGCCGGGCAACTACTTTTAAATTTCAATCAGGATAACGTATTGCGATTATTAATCACCGTTTCCATTTGGTTAGTCTTAGGGATATCCAAGTACACCAGAAGTTATGAGTATGCCACAGGTGAATTAAGAGAGTGGTATATAGTTGAGACAAGTAAATTGGCAGGTAAACAAAATGTTAAATAACCCTTATCTTAATTACGAAGAAGTGTTAAGTTACGGTATGCGCCATCATTTCTTAGTAGGGGATAGAGGAATCGGTAAGACTTACGGGATAACAAAGTGGTTATTAAAAAGAGCCATTTATCACAACGAACCTTTCATATGGACTCGTAATACTAAAGCGGCTATAGAAGAATTAACAAAATTTAATGCTATTGGTTTTTTGGGAGAACATATTAAAAAAATGAACTTGGAACAAGCGGATTTCACCGTTACAAAATCAGTATTGTTTTATCAAGATAGAATTTTAGGGGCTTTCTTATCACTAGGGAATTTCTTCTCTATCAAAGGTATCGACCACAACACCGTTAAGAACTTTGTGTTTGATGAATTTATGCCAGAGCGTAGGGAAGCCCATCGCGTGGATTATGATTATGCATTAAAAAGTATTATGCAGTCAGTATTCCGAACGAGAACAGATTTTAGAGCATTTTATACAGCCAATGTGCTAGCAGAATCCGCGGACATTTTAAATTTCTTTAGCTTCAGTATCACACCTACTTTTCCAGGGCAAGTAAAACAAATAAATAGAAAATTGGTAGCTATCATATTCTATTTACAAAATCTTAAGGTATCGGAGGAGAAGGAGAAAACCGGAGATGCATTTGCTTTAGCTAATAAATATACTGAATCATCACTCATTATTGATTACGAAAAGAACATTAATAAAGAGTGTGCTCAAGATATGAAGAAAAGCGAAAAGATGGCTTATGTAGCCGGTGATCAAACGTATTTCTTATTAAGAGAATTCGGGGGCAAGGTAGCAATAATTCCTGTTAAGAAAATGGCTAATGCTAGTACGTTACCGTGTTATGCATTAAATAAGAAATTTGTATTTAGTGAAGTTATATTTGATCAAAAATTCAAGGCCCAATTGTTGAAGATATGGAACACTAACGGGTTTGTATTCAAGTCACATTATGCTCTGTATCAGTTCACTCAAGGTTTATTTATGCAATAAAGGGAGGTAGCCATGGCTAAGAAAACCCCGTCAAGCTCCAATACGGGTAGGGGGTCTGGGATAAAGGAAGGCCCGCCTGGGAGCACGAAACGTTATGATAATTTTGTAAAAAAGGTTAATAGCATCGATGATGTTAAAAAACTGAAGAAAATGATTTACAATCGTAACTATAGAGTCAAAGAACAAATTAAGAAAGATCACCCAGAAAGGGCTAAATTAAAAGATGTTGTTCAATTTCCTCCTATAGAAGATTTACGATTAATTACAGCATCTGCTTTTGCAAGATTGGGTAAAATACAAGATCCGACAAAACAGGTCGAAGAACTTCGTAAGGTTATTATTAATACCACTCGTAGAAAAAATACTCCGGTTACGTTCGGTGATTTATCAAATCGTGAACAAGATTATGTTCAAAATGGTGTGACCGCCTTACAGGAAGCTATTAAACAATGGGATGATGATGAGTTGCGCAACAAGTTTGCTGAAGGATTAAGTGAGGTTACGGTTGTTGACATACATAATATATTTGACACTATCCCATCCTATTGGGCTATTAGTGCAGGTTATTATTACGCTGTTACTGACTTTGATAATTTCATTGATGAACTGGAAATACTTATCAATAGAAACGGAGTAACATTAACCGATCGAGAGAAGAACCAATTAGCGGACAGATTATTCTCCAACGACCCTCGTAGATAGTATAGGGGTTCCTCGGGCCTAGGGGGTCGACAGATGATATAATAAAATTAGATAGGGAGGAGGTAAACTTATGAGTAAACAATCTGATATCAAAACAATGAAATTGCCAAATGCCGAAGCCGCCCGAAAATTTATAGAAATCGATGATGCTTTAGAAGCACAAACCGGTGAATCTATATTAGGTGAAACCAAACCATTTTTACTCGAAGTTTTGGCAGATTCAGAGGACAGTATTATACCAAACGCCTTTAGTAGCTTACTAAATGCGCGTTTAAAAGGGAAGCTTAAGGCTTTACCAAGTGAATAGGAGGAGAAAGTAAATGGCAGCATTAACAATGAATGTCAACCAATTTTTAGGGTCAATTACCAATTTAATCGTTAACACACGTGTGTTAACAACCATTAGTGATAATGTTCGACCTGTAGTTCAAAGTTTCTTAAAAGAAGCTAGCCCATTTGGTGATCAAGATAGATTCTTAAGTGCAGATATTCTTCCAGATGGTGATTATGCAGAAGCGTCAACATTATTAACAATTGCTAAACCTACTACGAATGAAGAAACTATTTCGTTGACAGATAAAAAGAAATGGAAAGTTTCATTAACTCGTTACTTGTTACAAGGGGCTTTCGTAGATGAATATTCATTAAGTTCATTCTACAATTTATTAATTAGCTTATTAACTAAAACAAAGAATGTTTGGTTATATAATAAAGCCGTAGGTGCTTTGATGAATTGGGTTCCTACATTAGCCACACAAACAATTACCGTTGAGGTAGCTGCGGCTGACACGGATGATGAAAGAGCTAAGAAAATTTATTTAGCACTTAAAGATGTATATCTTAATATGTTAGCACCAAACAAAATTTACAACGATATCGCGTTTACAGAAGACGCTACTATCGAAGATTTAAACTTTTATGTTAACGCTCAGTTCGAAAACTTATTAGAAGTCGGAGCTAACGCATATGCTTACAATCTTAGTGAATTAAAAAAATGGTTAGGAGAAAAGAAATATCTTATTCCTAGTAAACAAATCGACGCCGGTAATGCATCAACTATTGGTTGGATTTGGCACGTTGATAAATATCAAATTAGACCGTTCTTCGATGTCGCAACATCATTCTTCGATGCTGATAATCTTGTACAACACCAATACATTCATTCTTGGTTCAAGAGTGGTTATGTTAAAGCTTTAACCGGTGTGAAGGTTATTCTTAGCGTAATATAATATGAACATATCATTTTACCAAGTGGGGAGATTGTTCCCTGAAAATTCAACATATCTTGGTGAACTGGTAGAGTTAAGCAAACAGGAGGTTAATACGAACATGGCTAACATAAGTAGGATTAGCCTCCTTTTACCTAATTACTACCAAAATTATAATTATGTTAAAGTTGCGAAATCAGTTAGAACAGATTATTATTATTATTTCTTAGATTCGTGGGAATATTATAATGAAGAGAATCTAAAATTTTATTATAAAATAGATATAGTGCGTACATTGAAAGAACACGATTTATTAAATCATGATGTTAATATCACTCAGTATTCTAATGTGTTAGAAATGAACGATAAGCAAAAAGCGTACTTTTGGAAAAATCAACAAACCCAATTAAGTTCATCGCAAATAAGTGGCTATGAAAATTCGCACATAAAATATTCTGACGATCCGGAAGCTCAGAAGGCTTGGGGGGATATGAAATGGTTATATGTGTGGTTGCAACCCAAACAAACAGCATCTATAGATTTAGGAGGGGTACCTTATGTATATCAATATTCATTTAAAAAACAAATCAAGGAAAGTATAATTAACGTTTTGTCAACGGATATTCCTTTGAACAAATCTTGGGTGGATACAACCGGTCATAAACCTGATGTTGGGTGGAATGCTTATCCTGTAGGTCAAGTGTATCATTGTACTGATACAGGTACTTACTACCGGTTTACAGAGGAACAAGATTATTATAACAGCATATTCAAAGACACATTATTTCCTAGGTATCGCCGTTATTTCAAGCAGATCAAAGACTTTGATTATAAAGAATATATGTATTACTTTCAAGATATACCTAACGTACAAATGACAAATATGCCCAACAGTTTATATTGTATGGTATTACCATTATCCGAAATCACCGTTCAACGACAATGGTTATTAGATGATAATCGTTATTATACAGCAATGGATCGCAGTTGGAATGTGGAAAACATTATCCCTTATTTATTCGATGTGGATGGTGCTAATAATTGGAATGATTGGATTGTAGACATTAAATTATCGTTGATGCCCCCTTTCGATATAAATGATACCGATTATCATTGCCGTGCCGTGAATAATTTACCTCAGTTGGTTATCCCTTATGATATACCCGGGCGGGATTTAACCCCCATTAAAACATTACAATATGCTACGGTAACATCACAAGCTGGTAATGTAATTGGCGATTCAATTTATTTTCCTTTCTTAAGATACAAATCGCTTAATATAATGGAAGTGGAATCTTCATTCAATTTTCCCAATATTGACAAAGAATTGGTATTCAAAAAATATTACTTATCAATCGTGGAAGAAAGAAAGGAATTGGATATACCCCGATTAAAAGGCGACGACGCATTACATTTATATTATTACGAAGACTTACAGCCGGGTAGAACAAATATCGTATTCGGATATGCTCCACAATACGAAAATTATAAAGAAATCATATATTATTTATTACATTCACCAAGTACAATATTTTTAGATAGAGATACTTCGTTACCTGTATTTACCACTACCTACCAGAATTATTTAGCCAATAATAAAAACTTTGTTCAACAAGCTCAATTGCAAAGAAAATCTGAATTAGCACAAAGTTTAATAGGTTCTGGTTCATCCATAGTAGGAGCATCTATATTACAAGGTACAGTCACAGGCTACGGAGGGGCCCTTACAATGTCTCAAGCCGTAGGTGCGTCAGCTAACGCATTAATCAATTATGATGTACAAAAGAAACAATTTAATTGGCAAGTCGATAATATGAAAAACGCACCCGGAAATTATAAAGCGGCGAGTGCTACTGTATCCTTTATGTTATCATTAAATGTGTATGATTTGTGGATAGAAGTATTTACCTCCAATGATTTCGATATTGATTTGTACAATAAATTAATAGATGATATCGGATTTGATTATTTTAATTTTTCTTACAACTTAGAAGAAATAATAAATAACAGCTACACAGGTACTTCACCAAAAAAATATTTAAAAGCCTGGCTTACGGGTATAACAAACGGTAATACAGTTAATATGCCATTAATAAATATATTACATAAACAACTTAAGGAAGGAGTGAGTATATTCTTATGACAATACGAACAAAACCATTAACAGAAGGCGGTTCATTATTTAACTTAGCGGGTTCAGGTAAACAATTACGTGCCTCCACTCGTGAATATTCTCAAGGATTAAACAACTTCTTCCTTATGAAAGAATTAAAAGAATATGTTAGCAGATTTGAATGGAAGAACTTACCCGAGGGTGTAAATAGCAATATTTTAGAAACAATGTTATATTACAAAGGCCAATTGGCTTTCTTCGGCATAGCCGAACAATATTATATTTTACCGTTCGTATACACTGGGGCTATTAATCATTATGGTATACAAGAAAAATTAATCCCTATTAGTTTTAATGGCACTATAGATGATAAAAAAGAAGATGGTTTCGTAGGAGAAAAAATAGCCTATTTATATAATAAAGCAAACATGGACGCCCCTAGAGAAGAAGTAGCCGTTGTATTAAAAGGCGGTTCCAGCTTGTATTTAAGCCAAACTGTGCCTACCGTGGTGGCCACTGATCCGTTGAGATCGAAATTAGTAGAAAATCTTATCTTGATCAGAAATAACTTGATACTATCACAACCTATGAAATTTGTAAAAGTTATGAATGAAGCTAATGCTAAAAGTATTCAAATGCAAGTTGACACGATGTTAAACGATATTATAAATGGAAATATCGTGCAAACCATAGTTGACGGATTAACCTTAGAAGAATTCAATTCTGAACCTCCTAAATTATCACCACAAGATTTGTGGCAAAGTTTAGAATCCTTAGATAATCTTAGAATGAGTTATCTAGGAATCTTGAACAACGGTGTGTTCGAAAAGAAAGAAAGATTCTTAACGGATGAAGTAGCTGGTAAACAAACCGCAGCTAAATTATTATTAGCAGACGACTTACTCAATAGAAAAATCTTTTGCGAATTAGTTAATAAGGTCTTCAGCTTAAATATTAGCGTTGATGTCAGTGAAGAATTAAAACCAGAAGAACCTGAAGCAGGACCGGATGGGAGGGAAATAAGTAATGGAGACGTTTAAACAGATATTTCCCAAATGGACCGATTTTAAACAGTATTTAATAGATTTTTCTTTTTATTATCAATCAGATTTATATTCAAATGAACGGGTATTAATGTATTACACTCTATTATATCGTAACTTTGCCAACAGCCACACAGCCTTCGATATAGAAATATTTTATGAAATGTTAAGTATTACAATAGCGGAAAACTTTAGGGAATTCTTTATAGTAAGGGCTTTACTTGATGAAGTAGCTAACACAGCAGTTAAAGATTTACTTATTGGGATTGAGAGTATTAATAATGTGGCTGAAAATCCTAATATAGTTACGGACAAAAATTCCGTAGTAAATTATATTGGTTCACAAGCAAGGGGAATTTCCCGAGAGAATATTGTCGATCGGGTATATACTTTAATTCCTAAAATTCACATCAAAGAAATACAAACCGAAGTTAAAAAATATTCACACTTATTTTTAAAAATAATTCCAAAAACGTTTTGGTTATATGAGGAGGACGAAAATGTTTAAGAGCAATGCGATTGTTAAACCGGCAGCTGTAATGACTGCTTCTACTCCTTCGGTGGCTTATTTAATGACTAAATCGTCTATGGGGGGTATTCCTGTTGATGGGGATATGATAATGGTTAGTCAACATTTAGTTAAAAGTTTTCAAGGTTCGTTAGTGTTATTGATATTGTTGATCAGTATTATTAATATCTATAAGCCTTCCAAAATTGTAATAGCGTCGCTAGTAATAGGAGGAATGTCATTAGTGGCTTCCTCACTATTACAAACGATAGGAATGACCTTTCTAACTTACGGGTTAGGGTTGTTAGGAAACACGTTAGTATGGAATAAACTAATAGTACGTAACGATAAATTAAAAGATGCCAAAATGGAAAACGAAGTCGATAAAATTATAAGGGAGGCTATAAAATGATAAATAGTATCGATTGGCCTACAATAGGAATAGGTGTATTAGGTTTCCTAGGGACTGGGCTTGGTGTTGTGAGTTGGTTAAAAAAGAATATAGCTAATGTGCAACAACTTAGAAAAGACGGAGCGGACTTAACAGTTCAAACAAAGTATTTCAAAGCGATGTTAAAAGACAATGCTGCATTAAAGACAGAAATGTCGAATCAAAAGATTCAAATTAATGAACTCAAGAAGTATATCAAAGAACTTACTGAAGTTGTGAAGGAGGCAAGTAAGAATGGCTTATCTGAATAAAACTAATGCTAAGACGTTAGAAGAACAAGTATTACAAAATAAAGATGATATATCAGATATGAAGTATAATGGGATACAAGGTATCCAAGGGGTACAGGGTATTCAAGGTGTACAAGGACCACAAGGTGTCGTAGGACCGCAAGGAATTCAAGGGGCTCGAGGCTCGAAAGGTGATGAGGGCCCGCAGGGAGCTGACGGTACTCCTGTTGCTGGAAAACGTTTTAATTCTGTGTATAATCCCACAACCACTAAACAAGCTATAGATTTGGTTTATGCCGATATGGGTAGCGATTTGACCTTCACTTGTATGGTCACTATGGTTAGGACCCCGGAATTCGTTCATTATTTCAATTTGTATGTAAACGGAGTTCAAGTACCCAATGTTAAAATATCCTTATTAGATAACATGTTTATAAGAGCAACTCCCGTTAACTGGAGGATAATGTATTATAATATAACCGGAAATCTAATATCGTACTTATACGATGCTACGGCCGGCACCACCTTGACTTTTGAATTGGATGCTGTGGGTGAACCATACGCATTCTCTCTAAACCAAATATTAGCAGGTTCTACTGCAGGACCCCAAGGTATTCGAGGAATTACAGGTGATGTAGGGGCTCAGGGTGTTCAAGGTATTCAAGGACTTCAAGGTATTCAAGGTGTTCCCGGAGAACAAGGTATTCAAGGTGACATAGGGCCTCAAGGGCCTCAGGGAAATCCTGGTATAACAGGACCTCAGGGTAGTACACCTTATGTTGGAGCTAACGGTAATTGGATTGTAAACGGTTATGATACTTCTGTTAGAGCTAATGGTATTCAAGGCGCGGTAGGGCCTCAAGGCATCCAAGGTGCTGTTGGTATTAGAGGACCCCAAGGACCACAAGGTTTAAAAGGCGACCGGGGGGAACAGGGTGTTCAAGGGCCTGTAGGGCCTACCGGTTCTAAAGGGAATACAGGGTCTGATGGTAAATCATTTGCTATTTCCGGAACTGTTAGTGCTATAGGCGGTTTACCAACGGCATCGGCTGGGTATACGGGGATGGCTTATACCGTAGGAAGTATCGCACCATTAGATATATATGTGTGTTTATATGATGATGTGACGGCTGCTTATATTTGGCAGAACCAAGGTGCCTTAGAAGGGCCTAAAGGTGATACCGGGCCGGCGGGGCCTCAAGGACCACAAGGTATTCAAGGACCTATAGGCATTCAAGGACCTCAAGGACCACAAGGGGACCGAGGTATACAAGGTTTTGCCGGAGCGATATTAATTGGTACTGTAACTTCCGGAGCGGACGCCTCTGTGTATAATTCCGGCACTGAAGAAAACGCAATGCTCAACTTCGTATTACCTAAAGGTGATCAAGGTATTCAAGGGGTACCGGGAACTGTGGGTAACTGGATTTGGAAGTATGCTGGGATAGGTGCTGATGTAGTGGGAGTGCTTAGTATGTCAAATTATGTAGAAGTACTCATTGAAGTGACAACCTTAATACCTAGTGCTTTCGCTATGACGTCTAACGTTTACAGAGTACAAAGTTTAGTGGAAGATCCCACTTACACATATCCTCTAAATGCGGTTGATCACCTTGATATTACTAAAATGAATTTAATATACATGAAACGTACAGCAGCTAATTCCTTAAGATTACCTGTTACATCTAACATTAGTTATACTGTATACGTAAGATAACAAAGTTTAGACTTAGATGACACGCCTTTGATAAGTCGATATCATCTAAGTTT